>Ga0208898_1000593_pt1 | contig 27811 bp, 42 predicted proteins | sample VirMetDEL_Mar_4_FD_184513 | JGI IMG/M metagenome (GOLD analysis project Ga0208898, IMG submission 184513) | Aqueous microbial communities from the Delaware River and Bay under freshwater to marine salinity gradient to study organic matter... | ecosystem: Environmental > Aquatic > Marine >...
ACTCAGGCCCAGGCGCTCTGTAAGGCGATCTGGCAGTGAATCGGCGGGTTGATGGATCAAATTCATAGGGTCGGATGAGAGAGGGTGACATACCGCCAGCGCCTCGACTGCCCATTAAAGCATCAGATGACAAGGCTCCAAAGCCAATGTCAGTGGCTAAACCACTAGGACCGCCCACTTTGCTCATAAATGCGGCTCGTCCCGGTTCTGTGCCAAGAGCCTCAATGCCACGACCCATTTCAGCAAACCCGCCTGTTGGTTTAAGCGGTAAATTTGCAGATTTAAATGATTCTGTAATAGCTGGGCTTACATTAGTGGATGGTGTTATTGATGTTGCTAAATTTTGTGTTACTGCTGTGTTTGTGCCAATTGGTGACATTGGCGTTCCAATTGTTTGCATGGGAGAAACCGCCGCTCCACTTGGAAGTGAAGCCCCGCCAAATCCACCAGTCCCAATAGCTACATTAGGTGTGGCTGAACCAGCCGTGCCAATTGCTGTTGGTGAAACAGCCGCACCGCTAGGCAACGTGGCTCCAGCAAAACCAGACGGAGGTGGGGTTACAGGAGGAACTGCGGAAGTGGTGGCTCCAGCCGCCCCTAATCCAGACCCTATATCAGCACCACCATAAGCGCCAAGACCCGCCATGAGGCCTTTACCAATATCACCAGTAGCGGCGGCAGTGCCTATACCTGTTAGTAACCCAGCGTGTAAAGCTCCCATGCCAAGGCCTTGAAGACCCAATCCAAGCAACATGGGCAAGAAAGCCTCGGGTTGTCCTGTCCTGGGGTTTACAGTTAAGCCGCCACCACCCATCTTGCGGGTATAGGCATCAAGCCCAGCCACCTCAACGGGATTCATGTGAACAAGCATCGTATCCCCGTATCGGCCTTGGGAGGCTAGGGACTGCGCCATTGGTTTCATGTCGTACATAGTGTTATCCGTTTAAACAGACAATGCTGTATTTTGTCATGGAGAGGGCGGAGTCGCAACGACAAACCCTTCGGTATTTGAAACATAGTTTACTGCCATTACTGCGGATGTGTGACCCGGATAGGGTGAAGATGGAGCCTCAGAATCAAAATGCAGATCCACATTGCTGGTTGCCCACATAATTTCAATGTAGCCACCAGCATCTACATCGATATTGAAGTTCCATTTTTGTAAGTTATGACCGTTATTAACGTCATTGGTCAGTGGCAATCCAGAATAGCCAATGTCTGTGCCATTGCGCCGAATCCAAATCCAGATATCTTTGGCGCTTGAATTGGTGCTGACGGTCACTCCAGTAAACTGAAAGTTGTAAATACCTTCGTTGTCTACCGTAATCCGGGTTGGACTTGTGGCGGTCATGGCAGTACTACTTACAGTTTGCGAGGTGTCGATCACATAATTGCCTGTGCCGCCCGTACCGGTGTCGTATTCCAAAATACGGGTTCCTGGGGTAACACCCGTGCCTGAAATCACACCGCCCACCAGAACGGTTCCAGAAGCCACCGCTGAGACAGTTAGGGTTGTCCCTGATATCGAACCTGTAAACGACGAGGTGCTGTTGTTACTGAGGGTCATCCCGTTTTCAAAGTACACATTCTCAAAAAAGATGGGGTAGGCCGTGTCAACAACTCCTGCGTATTGAGGAATGATGCTGAAGTACAACGAGCAGGGCGTGTTAAGTAAATTGCCGGTAGTCCCAGTAAGTTGTTTAAACGCACCATCCAGTTGGTTGAAGTACAGCCGCAGTACGTTTAAAAGCTGTTGCTGTTGCTCAAAATCATATTCCCGTGGCTGAAGCGGGAGGCTTGGGGCTTTGACGTTAATGTAATGCACTATCGCCGCCCATCTGTTCGGGCATCAAGCCGTGGAGCGCCAAGCGTCCAAGCCACGCCCAGGTCACTGGAAGAGATCTTAAAGCCCATCTGCCTAGCCCTGGCCCGTATAAACACCTGTTCCGTGTAAACATTGACCGAGGTTTCAACAACATTTTTGGACTCATCACTGCGATAAGTGCTTCCTGGGAAGTTTCTTGGCTTAATTGTTAGCGTGACTTTTGGTTCTGCGGCGTTTGAACCCGTAAAGTCCACATCAGGAATGATCCGTCGGATGAGCATAAATTGATCGCCATCGCCTACATCAAAGTCAGATGATGTAAGGGTGGCCTCAAGCGCCGCACCATCATCGTCGTTGCCATATTCGTGGTTGTAGATATATGTGCCGCCAATGGCCTGTGGGTAGGCTCGGAGATTCGCATCCAGCCATGCCGAGCGATTCATGTTGCCGTAATACCACAGGTTTTCCACATAGTTGTAAACAACGTAGGCATTGTTTACGTTACTGTCAGCGGTTGGGTAGAACCACCAAAGCTCGTTGTACCCCATGTTTGTTCCAGCATAAACATACTGCAACGCATCAAAGTTGATGTTATTAAACACATGGTTACGGAGGGTGGTGGGTAGCGTGTTTACACGACCGTTGTACATGTAGAACTTGTCAACGCCCATCCAGAACACCATGTTGTTGACCGATATAACTGCATTCGGGCTGGCAATGGAAATGTTGTTATCAAGCTCTTGGATGCTGAACACATCCACCGTCCCAAGAAACTGAAGCGAGTAAAGACTAACATCCGTGAAAATCAAAGTCTCTTGTCGGGTTCGATAGCCACGCACGATGTACGACCCGGAACTGACCCGTAAGAATCCAGCACTGTTCGTGACAGTTGGTGTCCAATCGACCGCATTGTCCTGGTCCGACCATCGGATGAGTAGAGGGTCATAGGTAGCGCCGCCGTACTCTGTAGCTCCAAGCGCCAGCACATGCTTGTCCGTCTGAGAAACCATGATCTGCCCAACCTCGGCTGGAACATCCGAAGCACCAGAAAGCGAGGACAAAAGGACTGCTCGATCTGCCAAAGCCAATGACGGGTCAACGGCAGTGGTTCGCTCCCAGTAATACGGAGCGCCTTTGCCACCCGTGTTCTGATTCATAATCAGATCGTTGTCAAAGTTATCAAAGAACCAGCTTGTCAGAGGCAAATAGATCGGTTGGGTGCTACCGCTTCCCCATGTGCTTCTGCCCCATGTGGAGGTTCCCCAGCCGTAGCCATAGGTCAATACGCCATTACCGGACGTAACTTCGTAGGCTCCGACGGTACTTGCACCACCATTGCCTGTATCCGAGGAGTTGGCGGTAACAGTATTTCCGTCTGTGTCTTTCGCAACAATGGTGTACGCATCTGAGTTGATTGTCGTGGCGACCTCATAGTTTTGATTGAGGACTGTGGCAATAATGTTGCCGCCCAGACTTACCGCCCCTGAGAAAGTGACAAAATCACCCGCTTGCACACCGTTGCCAGTATCCAGCACGGTAACCGAAGAAGAACCGCTACTGGCAGAGAAGGTGACATCGCCAGCGGCGGTTGTAGCCCTTAATGGGGTGATGTCAAAAAGATTGCCGCCACCTTCAATGTAAACCTTTTGATTGGTTCCAAGGGCCAGAAAGTTGTCCTGAAAGGAGGTAATCCAGCCAAACATCTGGCGGCACACCCCAATCAAGGTGTTAACAGTGTATTTAGCCCAGCCGCCTATCTTTTCTGGAGAGCCATCAATAAAGCGTACTTTGTCGCATTCATACCAACCACCCTCGTTCTCGTAGTTGGTACTGTCTCGGTTAATGCCGGGTCTGAATTGGAGCTTTTGCAGGGCCATGATTTACCCCCAAAGCTTGGTTCCCGCCGGGGGCAATGAGGTTGCCCAGATGGATACGCTCACCCTTGGCTTCCATGCCTGATTGCAGTTGGTGCAAACCCCTGAGTTTTCTTCTTCTTGAGAAACCGGATCTTGGCAGTGAAAGCAAATTGTTTCGATTTCGTACTTGGGGTGCTTAACCCCGTCAATGTTCTCTGCTTCAAAGAGTTGTTTCATGCAACTAACCCCTGTAGATATACCGTTTTACCGTTTTGCTTGGTTGCCGTCAACACCTCTTTCTTGAGGTTGTTGGGATCATAACTAACATGCACCCAGCCGGAATCCGGCACACCTGGGGTATAGAACTCTAGTATAAGCTGTTTAAACTCACAATTGTCCTGAATCCATTGTGCCAGATCAGCGTTGGCAATGCTAGGAATTTCAATATCTGCCGCCATTCCTTTGCAATGATCGGAGGTAGCACTGCCGCCCACTTTGGCATTGACAAGCGGATGCCTAAAGCCCGAGTTCACCTTAACGCCCATGCCGTAGTAATCCCTAACCCTTTGAAGAACCTCTTGGCAAAGGGCCGTCATGTTGTCAATTTCAGTCTCCGTTGGCTCGTTTGCCATTCCATAGCGCAAAGCCGTTTCTGATTTGGTCATTTCAGAAAGGGTGAAGTTCTGGGTTAGGTTCATTTGATCACCTTCCGAAGCTCTTCTGCTTTGTCTTTACTGCCCATACTTGAGCCAAAGTAATAGCTGGCAATCTGGGTAACCAAAGCGCTCAAAACACCTAAAATGTAGATGAGGATGTCTTTTGCCTCGGGGGTAACGTCAACAAAAATGATAACCACGAATAGGGCAAAACTGAGGCCCGTAATGCAAAGAGCCAATACTGGAGTGATAATTTTGTTAATGAGTGGTGCATATTCAGAGACAGCAATTTGAGCTTCTCGCTGTCTGGCTGAGTCAATGTCTTTTGCATAGATTTCTACCTCTTTAAGTTGCCCATCTTGGGCTAATCTGGCGAGATCCAATTTAGCTTTTGCCGCCGCTTCTGGGTCTGGCAAAACACGGTCAAGTACCTTCTCGCCTATTGAAAGAATTGCGTCTAATCCAATCATGTGGTTTGCATCCTTAAACAAGTTGTATTAACCCAAGGAACATCAACCTTGACTTGCGCTCTGCGAATCTCACAATCCGCTTTAGTTGGGTATGACTCTATAAGAGTTTGATCCCCCAACACAATAATTAAAATCCAGTAAATCATGTGTTGCCCATCGCAATGAGTTCAACCGTCATCCAAAGGATTGAAATTACCGCAATTGCTCCACCAATAATTAAGGCTACAGTAAAACACGCCTCAAAAAATGTCTGTTGGCGAATGCGTTGGTCTTGAATAGCTTTAATGCGCTGTTCTCGGATCTTGCGGCGGATGTTATAGAACTCTCGAAGGCCGTCCATTCCAAGGTGGCAAAGGCTACCATATAAGAACTCATGCCTTATTTCAGCTTCCATTTCACGAAGCTTGACCTTGGCGGCGTAGGCATCAAAAGCCTGTTTTGTGTCATCGCCAAAGGAAAGTTTTTTAAAGAGAGGCGGTTTCTTAGGCTTGTCTGATACTTGCTCTAGTACGTCAGCGGCTTGCGCCCAAGCAGAGAGTTGGCTCCAGACATCCTGGACCTCTCGGCCTACCTCCACTGCTTTCTTGATACCACCCCATATTGTTGAGATAGTAGCTAATGCTGTTATCGGGTCCATTATGTCTCACAGTCATTTGCCCTGTTGATCTCGATGATCCCAAATTCTTCATTCATTGTCATTACACCAAGACATACAATATTCCAATCTGGGCCTGTTTGCTCACTCCATGAGTGAGTATTAATGCGAACATGCCGAGCCAAATACTCGTGTCCGTTTTCAAATACTCGCCAGACATGTTCTGACGATCCTCTACCCGGCCCCCCTGCGCTTTTGTTATAGCGTATGAGGTATTTATTCATTCGGGGCGAGTAGGCCACCGAACTTCGTTGGGGTAGTCAGGTTGTAAAGGTATTTCTTGTAGCTTTTGGCGATAGTCCATCCAAGCTTGGCGTTCAGCTTTTGTCTGGTTGATATTATCAGCGGCGACCATTGGTAGCGACGTTGTCAGAAAGTGAGCAATCTGGTCGTCAATAAACTTCTTTTGATCAAATACTGGTTTTGGTTCTTCAATTTCAAACCAACCTAAATCATTATGACCAGCCCAAGATAGATTGTTTAAACGAGCAGTTTCACCTCGAATTGCAAGGCTTGTTAATCCAGTAATGTTTTTCCATGTTGGTGGAAGATCTTGCGGCTCATTTAGAGCTTCGCCGGTTGACAGTCTTTTTAGTTGCCACTTTTTCATTTTTTGATTCCTTCTTTACTTGAGCGCCGCCGTTAACGTATTCATATTCTTTGTGTGAAAGCCATTCTTCCATTGTTGCTTCAGCTTCTTGTTGATTAAACCCAATTGCACCTAGTCTTTGAAATACTGCCATATCGTTAGGGAAAGGTGCATGACCGTTTAAATGTTTTTTTTCTGCATCAGGAACTCGCCATTCTCTCCAACTGCCAAAATCATCTCTGGGTTTAATTGCAATATGACATCCAACATTTGCGGCAAGTTGATGAATTAGTTCTATAACCTCTACAGGTTGCATAATAGAGTATAGAAAACGATCACCATTACCACGCATAGCAATTTCAGTTGTGCCACCAAAAGCTGTTCCAACGGTAATAGCTCTTGCTCTATTAAAATTACTTTGACGACTTTCTAATTCAAGCTCTGCTTCTATTTGACGCAACTTACCAACTCGCTCAACATCAAGAGCATTTTCAGTTTCACGAATTTTTTTAATTGCTTCAGATCGCTTCATTGCGGATTCCATGAAATAACAACTTGACCACCCGGCGCACCCACAACAATTGGGTATGGCGCTCCAGGCGTTACAGAAATACAGTTAACTGTAGAGGGTGTTGCCGCTGATCCAGGCGTTCCAGCCGTGCCACAAGCCCCAGCAGTTCCTGCATTTCCACGGCCTCCGCCCCCTGCCCCACCCGACATATTTTCCGCCCCAGAACCACCACCACCCGCTCTTGTTACAGATGGATTGGCAGAAGAGCCACCACTAGCACCATATTCAACAACCCCCGGAAAATTTTGAAAATATCTCGCTTTTCCAAGACCACCAGCACCACCCCCTGGAGTTCCTCCAGCGCCCGGATTGGATCGGAGGGGGACCATAACTGGATAAGGTTGCCAGCAACTGTTTGGAAAATCACTATTGTTTGCGCTTGCTCCTGCATTGGTTGCGCCAGCGCCCCCACCACCAGATCCTGATGACCCGCCTTGTTGGTTGAGTGGGTTTCTGGTCCATTTACCGCTACCCCCGCTACCCCCGCCAGGGCTTCCGCCACCAGCGCCTGGGGTAACTACGTTTGTAGGCGAAATGGGAATTTCACTGCCCCCTGCGCCTCCGCCTCCTCCGCCGCCTCCTGTGCCTCCTGGCCCTCCCGCACCACCGGTCCCGCCAGTGCCGCCAGCACCCCCGCAAAATGTCTGCCCTAATGCCGTCGAAGCACATCCTTGGTTGCCTGCCGCACCACAAGCTCCAGTTGCTCCAGTAGATCCTGTGCCGCCAGACGATCCCGTGCCTCCTGGGTTGGAGCTAAGAGTTGGAGAGGGAAAATTAGTAGGCCCATAAGCGCCGCCAGAAGCACCGCCGCCCCCAGCGCCACCATTTAATGGTGTAATCCGAGGCCATTGAGGAGATACTGTCCCGAAGGCCCATGTAATAGGGTTAAAATCCGAATTAATCGATCTTTGGCTTGCGCCACCGCCCCCGCCTCCGCCCCCCGGATTGCCAGCGCATCCCTGTGCGCCAGCGGATCCAGGATTACCAGCGCCACCAACACCAGTAACACTGACAACCTTCACCCCAGGCGGGACATCAAATGTTCCTGATGCGTTGAACGTGGCTGACCCACCTGGGGTTAAACCACCCAGCGCACCGACTTTAGAGGTTCCAATAGGCATAATAAACTCCTAATTTCTTAACGAAAGCCCCGGCCTACGGTCAAATTTATGGTCAGCGTTGGGGCCATTTTGGTTAACATAATGCAGCATTATCTGCACGTTGATGTCCGTTTCTGTAGCTGGATTTCGCCAATGCTTTATCTCACATCCTTTATACACGCAAGCATCGCCCGGTTCAAGGGTGTATTCCGTCGGTTCGCCGCCAGGAGTCTGCATCCAGACTGACCAAGGCTTTCCTACCGTAGCGATATGACAGGTCAAAGAGACCTCACAGGCTGGGCGATCAGTGTGGGGCTTAAGCTCCTCGCCTTTTTGGTAAACCCGTGTGAATGAGTACGAGGGAAACAGCTTGTAGCCGGTCACTTCTTCCACATGCTCCAGCTTGTCTTTGAGAATCATTTCAATTAGGGGGTCTGCGTAATAACTGATCTTACTGGAATCGTTTGGGGAGCCGCCCTGATTGTTTTCTGGGTAACGCTTTAATGCGTTTTCAAGGTAGCGAGAGACAACCGACACCGAGTCAAGATCAAGAAATCCTTTGACTAAAACGTAACCTTTATTTTGAAAATCAGTCATAGTAAAACCAGCCAGTCACAATGTACTTATTTGCCTCTCCTAAAACTGGATTTCCTCGATGAGCATGTGTATAACCAGCGGGCCACAATAGCATCATGTTTTCCTCTGGTTTTATACGCATTTTTTGATATAAAAATTCAGTTTCCGCCCCCTCTTCTTGTATCGTATTTAAATAAAGCGCATAAACAATGACTCTATGAAGCGATTTATTGCTCCCTGCTTCGCAATGCCAAACATGGTAACCACCACCTGGAAGTGTTAATTGCATTTTCATTGCGGTCGATCTAATAGAACCGTTGTGTTTTAACACTGAATATTCATTGCTGTAGTCGTCGTAACACTTTTGTAGACCCTGAAAAAACAAATCTTCTGCGTTATAAGGCTCTCCGTTATCAAATTCTTTATTTTGAAACGGCAAGAGGGTGTGGCTTTTAGCATTTATAAAAATTTGGTAATCATCTTTAACATGCTTGGGCGCTCCCTCACCATTTTGTCGATTAGTTCCAGCTCCAGAATCTTTTAAACGATGAAACTCATCAATGAGGTGTTGACAATACCCGTCAGGGAAAAGATTACGGTAAATGCCAATAAATTCTTTGTGTTCAATATTCATTTGAATGGTGGTCCTGAGATCCATGCAACTAATGATTGGCGATTCCCTTGCGTGACAGGCGTAACCTGATGCAGGGTCCAAGATGGGAAAGCCACAATCAAACCACGTTGCTTTCTCATTTTAATGACATCTTTCCCGCTGGGTTGCAGCTCCAATATGCCGCCTTCGTATTCCACCGGGTCCGATAACTGAACAACGATTGAGAGCTTGCGGCAAGGTGCTGTTGTGTGCGATCCCATGTCCACATGCCAGCCGTACATACCTTGCTCGGATTCATCGTAATTTGTTAACTGAATCGGCTCACCAAAACCGTTTAGGTCAAATCTAAAGTATTGAGCATTTAAACTAGAAATTACATGCCCCAAAATTTCAAAAGCCCACTGGGTTTCATTGTTGTTAGGCATCCAGTTAAGGCCAGAACGCCTAATATTAGGGTCTGTAACGCCTACGCCACCGCCACCAACTTCTGCTTTCTGTTGCCAATTTCTAGCTTGTTGTTGTAGCCAGTTAAGCTGTTGCTCGTTAAATGCCCCATCCCACCATGCGAACGGTTCTTGTGCCTGTGCGTATGGGGTGAGCATGTATTGCATCACTTAGCTTTCTCCCTAAATCCCAAAGTAAAATGAATAAACTTTGTCGGCTGTTGTGATTGATTTGCTGTGACTTGATGTGGGAGCCATGCGTTAAAAAACATAAACGTCCCAGGGGTCATATTATTAAAGTAGATCTTGGGTGTAGCAAGCGTAATTTCATTGCCTGTTGTAAAAAAGTCAGCCATTGCCTTGCCTTGACGGGGATCAGAAAAAATGGGAAAAGATCCGCCTTCTGGTGTATCCAAGAAGTACAAACCACAAATTTGGGTGTTAGGGTGTACATGAGGATCGTGTGAGCCATAGCACCCAAGCTCTTGGCCCCACATGCCAGATGTATAGAACTCAAACGGGTCAATAAAATAACCCTGCTTGCGGAGAATGTCCGTAGCAGTTTGACAGAAGTAATCTGCTAAAAAAGAAAGCTCTGGGTCATTACCCATGTGGCTCGTTTGAACCACCGGGTAATTGTTACCTTGCTCTTGGTTGATGCGCTTTTGTTCGCCATACCAGCGATCAACTTGTTTCAATACATGGCCTACCCACTCAGGTTTTTCTTCCCGATAAACAGCAGTAGGAAAGTAATGAAACTCGTTCAATTACTGGTTGACGTAAGTATTTAACGCATCAGCAAAAGCGGTAATATCGGCGGCAGAAACTCCACGTTCACCTGTAGGCTTGTTGCGATCATTTTCTAAAAGCGTTTCTTTAGCTAATCGCACGGCATCAAGTTTTGCTCGACGTTGCTCCATAGAAGTTTCGTGCGCTCTACGACCAGCTTCACGGGCTTCTGCTTCTTCAATTTCTGCTTGTATTTCAGCGGTAAGTGCCATTTTTAAACTCCTTTACGATGCATTTTTAATGGGGCTGGAACCATAATAGGTTGTGCCACCATCAGGGGTGAAGAAAAACCAAACGTCAGTAGCTCCAGCGGTGTTCGTATATTGCTGAGTGCCATCTGCAAATTTAACACTTACAGGCCATGTACGAGTACGGTCAGGGGTTGCGTCATTCGTTAATATCAAAGTAAATGAGCTTCCTGTGCTTGCCGTGCCGTTTGGATTAGAAAAGGTGAATGTGCAGTCATCCGTGAGGGTGGCTGTAAAAATTGTTCCAGCGGCGAGGTTAATAGTGGTTGCGGCTCCAGTATTACCCAATGCCACGACATCATCTGAAAACTTGCCCCGCATAAAGCTGACACTAGTAATTTGATTGCCAACAAAGTTGCCGCTTGCGTCTCGTGCAACGATGGTCGATGCGCTGTTGGAGGATGAAGCCGTTGTTCTGGCGTTGCTCAATGTTCCTGACGACACATTGGTAGCGTTTAAACCGGTTAGGTTTTCGCCCGCTGTGACTACGTCAACCACTCCAGCGCCTGTGCTGTACACCCACATGGTCTTGCCAGCAGGGACAGTGACATTGGCTCCAGTTGAATTTTTGACTTCCAGGTCATCTGAGAGGCCGTTTTTAACAATGTAGGGCTTCTCAATGTCTGGAACGGTGAGGGCTGTTGTAGCGCCAAGCCCAGTTCCTGTGACGTTTAAACGCAGATTACGGGCTGTTTGGCTCGCATTGGTATCTGACAGGGTTATGGAAACATTGGAACCCGAGAAGGCGACATCTGCCGATTCTGCGATTGCCTCTTCAATGGCAACACCCAGATTATCGTTAGTGACGTTTCCCCAAGTTCCGCTATTTTCTCCAGTCGCCATCAACTGGATTTTTAGTGAACTATATGTACTTGCCATGATTAAAGACTCCTAACTAAGCCGCTTGTAGGATGGGTTGCCAATTGGGTGTTTGGGCAGTATCAATGATACTCCAAACCAATGGTTTTCCAACCCGTCCGGTTGCAAAAACTCCAGTAACTACCACGTTTGCTTTAGCGTCTACCTCGACGGTTCCAACGCTTCCTGTTGCTGCTATGCCGGTGGTTCCGACATAGTTAACATTTCTGACAGTGACCGTTCCAATATCGCCATCTGACGATACGCCGGTGACTTCCACATTATTATTGGATTGGAGGCTAACGTCACCTAAAGAGGCGGTTGCGTCAACCCCTGTGGCAGTGACATTAGCGGCGGCTCTTGCGGTTTCTTCGCCAAGGGCTGTAACACCCTCCACACCTGTCACATTGACTACGGCCTGACCAATGACCTCTGTGGCATCACCTATTGCGCCAGAGGCTTCTACACCCGTGACGGAAACTTCTGCACTTAGGATACCGCCCCAGCCTAATGGGCCACCCCAATAGCTACCACCCCAAGTTTGATAGTCAGGAGCAACCGATTCGCCCAGTTCTCCTGTGCCTTCAACCCCAGTAACCTGTACAAACAGTTGACGATAGCTGTCAACCGTTCCAACCTCACCAATGCCTTCGACCCCGGTTGGGCCAATGGAAAAGCTAATAACCTGATCTGTCGTACCAATTGCCCCGGATGCCTCAACACCCGTGGTTGTTACATTGGCCTTTCCAGACTCATCTGTCTCCCCAATAAGGCCAGAAGCTTCAACTCCGGTGACGCTGACTTCGGCGGTAATAACCCCGCCCTCTCCGTAAGCGCCTCCGCTCCAGAGTAATTCGCTCCAGCCGTACTGGGTAGCCATTGATTAAGCAATTCGGATGATCGCCGCTGTATTGCTTGCGGTGGGGAAGATGATGGTGAAATCACCGTCCGTTGAGGTCTTTGTGCTACCAAAGTTAAGCACACAGACTGCCGCATTAGTCAGCGCCGTATTGGCATTGCTATTGGTTGACGGTGTGGAGTTGTAAATCAAAGCGCCAGCGGCGTTGACCGTCACATTCGAGAAGGTGAGGTCAGAGAAATCTACAAACCCGGTTCCAGCCGAGGCATTGGTATTGGATGCCACCACGCCCAGGTTATTCAAAGAAGAACCGCCAGCCGAGTAATTTGTACCCGAAGACTCGTCAGATGCCGTGTAAGCCGTTGTATTTGCATCAATACTTGCAGAATCCAAATACAAAGCCAGTTTAAACGTGTCTGCGCCTGTGTCGCCGGTGGGGCGGAAATCGTGAACACCAAGCAAAAGCTCGGCTTTGAAAGATGTACACATTGCTTGTGTGATTGCCATTTCTAACTCCTATTCGTCCAAAAGTTTTATAAACTCAGGATGCCCAGCCCGTTTGAACTTGTTGGCAAGCGTGACATGGTTTGAACGTACCGCTTCATGCATGTACTGGACCAGAACCTTCCTGATGCTTTCTCTAAAGGCCTCGGCTTGATCCCGTATGACCGGGTGGGTTTGACTGCCAACGTAAATGATTTTGTCCAACGCTCGTTCTGCAATTTCTTCGGGTGTAAAGCCTCGCCCAGAAGTTGTCATAACGGTTACGCCACCACCCAATAAAACCGAAACCTCATTTCCTATCATCCGACTCGATACCTCACTTGTTCAGTTCGATACATATCCTGGCGATTCTTGCCTTCACTCAGGGTCTTCAGCATTGCCATAGCTTCATTGTAGCGTTTCTCGTACTCAGCAATCACATCACTTTCGCCCTTCATAAAGGTGTAAGCCTCAAGCAGGGAGCCGTACAAAAGAGGTGGATCAAAGTTGTCGCCCAGCCATGATGTGCCAGCGGTCACAATGGATGGCGGATAATAAAAGTAATGCAGTTCAACGTCATAATCCTGATCCGGGGTTGGCCCCAAGATATAGGAGTCTTCGTCAAACATAGCGTAATGAGAGGGCTTGCCTGTTGCCGTGGGGCTTGGAAAAGCCTGCCGAATGTAATTAACGTCCTTGTTCAGGAGGTAGGTGTACTCCCCAGAGGTCGAGTTAATCACCGCCAAGGAGAAATTCGCCAACCAGTCCGAAGGCACTGTGAGGTAAGGGTTGTCTGTGGTGACATTACCCGTCACATTTTTCCGTAGCGCAAGAATTTGCACCGAGTTGTAGATCCGGGTTTCCGCCTCCTGAATGAAGGTATTGATCTGCTCGGTACTGGTCAGGGTTGCCGTGCCGCTTCCAGCACTGTCCGTAAAGGAAGTGTCTGGGAAGTCGTTCTCGACGTATCCCTTGATGGTCTCGAAAAGCTGTGCGTAGTTCATTTAGCCAAGCTTTGCACTATGGTTTAAACCTTTAGTTGCCGCCCCTGTTCCACGAGTTTTCATGGTTTGGGTATTAGGAACCTCATTGGGGTATCCAGATGACGGAGTGACCGGGTAAACCTTGGGTTGTGTGTACTTGCCAATTGGTTTTGCCGTAGTGGCTGGCATGTAGTTAAACTTATCGGTATCCATAGCTATTCCTAAGTAATTGATATTGTTACAGTTCCAACGCTACCCGTAGCTTTTAAACTACTGGGTGTTAATCCTTGATCATCGCCCATACCCACAGGGTTCCATCCCCATTGAATATCTCGACTTCCTATCTGATTGTTGCCGGACACATCATAAGAGGTGTCGGTTCTTGGATTGCGTACTGCTTGCGGATCATCAATCGGGTACATCCCAAGTTGCAATTGCGGTTGATCCGGTTCCCAGCATTCTGGACATACAAGAATGTTAACTTGCTTGGTTTTAATTACAAGCTTTTTTAGCTCCTTCAGTTGATACTGGAAGCCGCAACGATCACAAATGGCAATCGAATATTTGCCTGATGCGAATCTATTACTCATGGCTATCCAAGAAACTGTTGTTGCGGAACAATCCTAATTGAAGCTTTTTCTCTGTCCTCCGCTGTTGCAAATTGCCACTGTTGATCGTATTCCTGTTTTAATGCCGCTACCCGTGCTTCTGCTCCAGGTATCTTGGCTGATAAATAATAGGCCAGCCCAGCAATCAAGCAGTTGTAAAAGCGGAACGGAATGGCTTGGGTATTAACTCCACTGCCAGCATCGTCAATCCGCTTTAAACGCCAATAAACGAAGGTGTACTGGCTTCCTGGTGAGTTAGGCGTGGGCCATACGTTGATCTGTGGATAATCCACTCCAGAGGGCGTGGTGGCTCCAGATTTACGATCTATCCATACCTGAATCGGTTGGCCTGTTGCGTTCTTGTCCGGGATGGTGGCGTAGGTAGAAACACTAATACGGGTGATGCTAATGTCTTGTTGATTCGATCCAGATCCGGTCCGAATGACATGCTCCAGCAGATCAATGGTATCGACAGGCAAGTCATAGGTTGCTTGCCCAGTCACCATCGGAATACTGCCCTCTTCAATCGTCCACAGGTTAATCCCTCGATTTGCCCACTCAATGGTTAACAAATTAAGAGACCGCCGTGCAGTACGGAAGTGATAACCCGTCCTGGCCTCGGAGCCGCAACGCTCAAAGGCCTCTTCGATAATCTCGTTGAGATCCGGGGTAAAGGTGGCGGTGGCAGTCGTTGTCATTTCATCTTCTTAAGGGTTTGAGCAAGCCTTGCCCGTTGACCTAATTTTCCTGGCTTTTTAGCCGCCGCCGCAAGCTTTTTAGCGGGGATCTTTTCGCCCTTCTTAACGCCAAGCGATTTCTTTAAAGCACCGGGTTTTTTAATTGCCTCTTGAATCCACTTGGTTGAGCCGCCCTTTTTCATAAATCCCATCTTATTGCGTACATCCGTTGGGAGTTTTGCCAAGCCAGGGTTCTCTTCTTTGTTTACCGATTTAAGTGCCATTATCGATGCCTCGCTGTTTTCTTTGCAATTCTCTTAGGTTGGGCGACGAACTGCTTACCCGAAGCTTTACCAGCCCGTTTTGCCCTTGTAGTAGCCGCATATTCGGCGGAGGACAAAGATTTAATAGCTGACTCTGGTAAATAACGCTCACCAGTAGCTCCCGGACCTTGGGTTGAGGGCTTTCCACTTTTAGTCCTCCACTTTTGTTTGGTCCAGTCTTTTAGGCTTTTCTGGGGAGCTTTCATTAGCCGCCTTTTCCTGTGATTGGTCGAGGCGCTCCCTTGCCGCCCATCGATTGAAACTGCTGGGGAGCTTGCTGTTGATAAGCGCCTTTACCGCCAATGGATGATGGGAAGCCTACCGGCTGAAAGCCTTGAGTAATCGGTGCAATATTGACCGGCGCTCCAATGTAATTCACGCCCGAAGCGGTTGGGGTCTGGTAATACTGCTGTCCAGCCAAGTTCATTGAAGCCGATACATTCGGTTTGGTTAAAGGAACATAGCCTTGGTTGCGTGTAAACGGGGTTAGGTTAGACGGGAGGTTTTGAGCCACATAATCTGCCAAGGGATTTGCACCGTACCGTGGTGTAAACGCCCTATTCTTGGTTGCCAAATACTCGCCCATCTGCTCGGGATTAAGCGTTCCAACATTTCGAGACAATTCTTGAATCTCTTGTTGGGTGGGGTCTCGCCCCATCAATGTGCGAAACGCATCTGGTATTCGAGAAGTTACCTCTTGCCCGCCGCCAGCAAGAAATTTTCGGCGCATTTCATCGTCGATAACTGTTGGGTTGCCAAACTGTTCTTGGTAGTAACGATACCCAGCAGCATCAGGATCTCTTCCAAGCTCATCCCTATAAAGCTGAAAGAGAGGATCTTGCCTTTGACGCAAACCAGGAAGCGTCTCTTTTTGAAAGATCTGGTCCATAAACCCGGTTTTTTCTTCGGCGCTTACATCTCCGCCTAATTCTTTACGGGTTGCACGATACTCATCAAAGGTAGGCTCTCTGCCCGTTGTTTCTTTGTACAGGTTTAAGATTGGATCGTCTCTACCTTGTATTTCTTGTTGCGAACGTTCAAAAAAGATCTTTTCTTCACTAGGGTCAATTTTTGCACCAAAATCTCTTCTGTAAGCAGACAGCTCCTCTGGCCTTGGCTCCCGTCCTAACACATCCCAAAAAAGATCTTTAATAGAATCATTAAATGACTTTCCAGTCTCTTTAGGAGGTCCGTAAATCGGATTGCCCTCGTTGTCATAATCAATGATCTCATTCATGATCAATCCTTGTAGCCGCCGCCGGCTTTCTTGTACTGCATTGCTAACATCTGGGCTTTACGAGCCGACCATTGACCTGGAGCGCCGCCCTTGCCGCCAGCTTTGATCTTGTTGAAAAGACTTTTCCGCATCCCCGGCTTGGTGTAATTACCAGCCTCGTTGACTCGGGAAGTCGAGCCACCGTTCTTCATCTTGGGGGTCTTGGATGAGCGTACTGCGCCCATCCCTCGGCTTGGCATCATCAGACCGTCTTCCCTTTGGTCTTGACATTGGAAATGCCATCACCACGAGTCACGCCGCCACCGGCTTGCATCTTCTTGGTCATGCCACCGCCTGCCATCATTTTCTTCGTCATGCCGCCGCCAGCCATCATCTTTTTGGTCATGCCGCCTTTCTGCATACCCATTTTTTTATCTTCTTCTTTCTGCATCTCGGCTTTTGCCATGCCACGGCCCATGCGACCCATCATCTCGCCTTCTTTCATCATGCCGCCAGCCTGATAGCCCTTCTTCATCATGCCGCCGCCAGCTTTCATCTTTGACTTCATCATTTCAATTACTCCTTGTACAGGTTGTTAAATGTCGCCTCGGGGTCCATGTATGAATCATCCTGCTCTGCACAATGAATCCATTGGCTTGGTCTAAAATCCGGTGGGCCTTCGCCAGTTACCCAGTAGGCTGGGCTTGTGACTCGAACCCGGTTGTTTGGTAATGCCACAATGTTTCCCGTCCACTTGCCTGCATCGGTCAGTATCAGAACGTGACTTTGTTTATGCTGAGAGGGGTCTTCCGACACATCGCTTTCAGCATAATCCACGGTGAACAAATACCGCCCGGTGTAAAACTCGCCATCAATCTTGCATAGCCACGGCGAAGGCATTGCACGTTGTAATTTAACAACAGTGTGATTGTATGAATTGCAGTCCCAAGGCTGTGCCAGATGTGTCGGCATACGCTCGGGCCATTGTTCAAGCGGGATGTCACCCACCAAAGCGGTAATAGGCATTCTTGCCCACATGGCCCCACCATGAACATTCTCTTGACTGCCGTCATCCGCCTCGCACCCTGTGAAGGCGATTTGGAATCCCAGGCATCGGTCTGGAATGGTCGTGACGGCAATCGCAAGTCCGTGGATGTATTCGCCGTGGTAGTTCTGATGCCCATTTGTAAACTCTTTTCTAACCCAACATTTGAAATAAGGAATGTTGCTTGTTAAGTACATTAGACAAATCGTCCTTTTGTTTTGCCTTTGATGGCAATACCATCGGCCCGTTTAGAAGCCGAGGACACACTTTTCTTTTTAACTGCGCCACCCTTTTTCATTCCACGAGTTTCACGACGTTCGCCAGCCGCCGCTTCCCTGGCTTCTTGATCAGCATAATCCAAATATTTTTTAGGTACCGGACCATCACCTTCTAAAACAAAATCCCTAATAAAATCACGCCGAGCAGTTCTTGGTATTGGCCTTTCGGTAGATCCGGGCTTAGGGTCGATGTATTTTTTAGGAAGATCCACTTCTAGTTCAGCATCCTTAAGAAGCTGTTCTTTAGTCATACCCTTTTTCTTTTTGTCAGCCATGATTAGATAATCCTTCCCTTGGTGAAGCCCTTCTTAGCGATACCGTCACCACGATGATGCTTGGTCTTCTTCTTGACCTTGCCGCCTTTTTTCATTTTCTTAACATTCTCTTCGCCCATCTCTGCGGCTCGTGCAAGGGTTCCTAAAAGAGAACTACCCATGCCAGCACGATCAGTAAGATCGGTAAGGGGTCGATTAGCTTCAATGCGGTCTCCCATCATTTGGCTTCTTTGATTCTGTCGTCCGATAACCATCATTGTTTCCTTGTAGCAAGCGCATCAATTTTGTCTTCTAGCCGTTTAAACCCATGATCAAAATGCTCTCGAATTGTTTCCAAATCGGCTCGAACTTCGGCTCGGGTGATATGGTCACGGGCAACCTCTTCCCTGGTCCGGTTCAGCAAGATGCTTAACCTTTGCAGTTCGTCAAATTTGCCTTTAAGCATAAAGGCCATAACAGCCACCCCGGCACTGAGGATGACGTTCCATAGCATCATCTCCATTTACCATTTCACCTTATCTGCCCAGTAGGCTGCTGACATTTTTCCCTTGGCGATATTCTTGCCATGTCTCGCCTTAAAGCTACGCCTCTTGGCTTTCATGCGCTCAGATTCACCGGACTTGGGTTTGCCAGCCGTACCAGAAACAGTTCCCACCTTTTTGCCCTGTTGACCAAAACGAATGATCTTCTCCTTGCCACCCTCACAAGCCTTAACAATGTGAGACTTCTTTGGGTGGTTAGGAGTAGCCCTTGGCTTGTTGCAAGCCATTGACTTCTTGGAGACAGGTTTCGTAGCCATAGTTATCCACAGATAAGTGTGATCGAAGTCACATTCGTGTTAGATACCACTGCAAAATCTTTGGTTGAACTGTTGGTGGTTAACACTCCTTCAGCCGCCATATACAAACTGTTGACAACCGTGTTATTGGCTGGAGTATCAATGTCCAAAACAGGCAGTGTCGTGCTATCTGGCGTGACGGTAATGTTTCCAGCATTGGCACTGGCAAGGTAATACAAACCCTTCACCCGGCAACGGGGCAACGCTAGATTGCCGCCATACCCAATACTGACATCACCAGTAGTGTTGGCATTAATTGAAACGGATTCAACAGATGAAAAATATGTCGTGGAATAGGCGGTATCGCCATTCAATCCAACCACTGTTTCAGATACCGTCGTGCCGCCAATGTCGCCAACCTTTGTCCCAGTAATGGTAAACCCTACCCCAGTTTCATCGCCAGCGGAGGTAACGGATACTTTATATCCATACCCGTTGCGACCTGGGACGGTGTTTGACAAAGGTAGCAATAACGGCAGAGTACCCGCATAAGTGTCTGTAGCGACATAAAAATCAGCATCTGAACCGACTTTTACGGACCAAACATCGTATTGCATGGCAACCTCCTGTTAGGCGGCTACGACAGCAACGCCAGTAATCAGATCAATGTTTGCGCTTCCGTTGGAAAATACAAGCGTATTTCCAGAAGTGGTTCCAGAGACATAATAAATCGTACCGGCATTACCAGCGGCGGCTGATGGCAAAGATCCAACTGCGATAACTGCAAGTTGAACGGTATCTCCGACAACATCACCTGTGACATTGCCAGTAAGCGTACCAATAAATCCGTTAGTGGAAGTCACTGGACCGGAAAAGGTCGTTGAGGCCATTTGAGGCTCCTTTCGTGTAGTAGCACATTCCCACACCGTCTCTACTATGTCTGCTAGGTCAGTCTGTGTGGGTCCAAAATCCTAGTTATTGATAGTTTAAACGACTTACATAAAAAAAGGGAGCCTTTCGACTCCCTTTTTTGCCCGTCTTAGGCGGCCCCAGGAGAGCCAAACATACCCAGAGGATCGGACCAGCCGAAGCTGTAACGCTCACGAGCTTTGTATCGGACGTTGCCGGTATCAAAGTCGCCGTCCATCGAGGTATTCAGAGCGGTACGCACAAAGTGCTTCAGGCCGTTAGGAACATCCGTGCGGATGAACCATGCGTCCGTGTCCGTCAAATAATGGTTGACGGTGTACAACTCTGGGATTGCGCCCATTGAACGAATGGCGTTGGTATCGTTGTCAGCCGTTGCAGTACGGAGTTCCGTATCTAGCAAGCGAGTAGCAACGAATTGCAACGCAGGAGGAACAATCAGCTTGCGGGGTTTAGCCGCAATCAGAAGTCCACGCTCGTCAGTCCAAGCAGCGATTTGAATGATTGCCGCCTCAAGGGAAGCTTCATTCAGGTCGGCAGGGGTGTTAGGCTCGTTGGAGTTCGTGCCGCCGGACACCAAGGGGTGAGCGGTAGAGAACAGTTCAACGCCATCACCGCCAGCATAAGCCGAGTCAAATCCGTTGTTCAGGACATTGGCGGCTTTAACTTGCTTGGTGTTAGCCATAGAACGGGCCAAGGCCTTGGTGTAACGAGCCGAGAGAGAGTCATAGAGGTTGTCCTCAATGGCCTCTTCGGTAATCGCAAAACCGAGAGCAATGGTTTCATGGTTGTAACGAGCGGTCCAAGCCTCTTGGGCATTGTCATAAGCAATTGCCGCACCTTCGGACTTAACCGGAGCCGCACCAAAGCCTGAGAGCTTGGTTTCCTCTTCAAAAGAACGCTCGGAATTTTCGGTCTCGAAAATCGCCTTATGCTCTTCTTCGTACTTTTTATACTCCAAACCAAACAGGGCGTTTAAACCTGGAAGGAGTTCTTTTAGCTGTTGGGAACGTGAAATAGCCATTTTTTAACTCCTTACACGCCGAGTGAGTTGGTGTATGAATGAACACCTACATTGAGCTTAACAATAAACTCTGGGTAGGTATCCGTCTGAGTGCCATCCACGACATCAACAATGCGAACTGCCAAAGTTGAAGTTGCGGCAAGCGACCCGCCGTTTGTGCCAACAACAAGGTTCATGCCCGACTTGCCAGTCTTTGTATTACCGGCTGTGCCAAAACCAAGTGCCGCATTTTTGCCGATTGCACCAGGCCAGCCCGATCCATCGGTTCCGCTGTTGAACGTGCCAAGTGCGGCGGTTCCTTGAATTTGGAACAGCGCATCAGGATCGTCCATAACTCGGACATACACATCGGTGTAGCCAGCGGTGATGCTGTTGGCAGGCAGATAGTTTGCATACTGGGAAACGCCAGTTGCATCGACGTAACGAGCGCCAACGCAGACACCAACGATACCAGCGGTTGCATCCGCCGAGGTTGCAGGGATTTTAATGGCGGTTGGTGTTACTGAAACAGCAGAGGGAAGACCCGCACTGCTCAGAGCAACCAAATCACCATTAAAGATAGCGGCAGAGTTATTAGAAGCTACTTTGAACTCCCGGATAACACCACCATTAAAAGCCTGTCCACCAATCAGATTGATTGGGTTAAGGCCTGAAGGGGAGGCAACTGAGGCCATATCCTACTCCTTAAAGGTTTACCCTCTTGTCCCACGGCTAGTGGTCGATTTACGCTCACTAAACATAGGCATACGAGGATCGTTTTCTCTCATAAGGTTATTGTCCACCGCCGACGCTTGATCTGATGTCATTTTGCGATAGTACTGATTCCGCTGATCAACAAGATCTTGTGCCGATTTGTGAAGCATTAACCCACCAATTTCAACATTGCCGGAATTTTTTCCGTAAGTCTGTAGCTCTGGGTGGTCTTCTAGCCTAACTGGCTCCCATCCCTGAGATCTTTTTTGAGCGACATTACGATCATCGGGTTCGTTCATTAAGGATGTACGAATCCATCGATAAGCATAATCAGGCTCTTTTACTGGGTTAGGCAATAAACTCGGAGGAGTCCACTTCCTAACTGAATTTTGGCGTGTTTCGAGTTCACGAGGTGTGCGATTAGACATTTCCTTGCTCCTTTAATTTCATCATTTGTTCAGCATATTCTTTCAATGGGACATTAAGCCTTTGAGCCGTAGCAATGGCTGTTCGACTTAATTTAACCTTTGTTGAACCTGTTGACCGTGAAGCCGGAGCAACGACATTTGCGGGTTTTCTCTGCCCGAATTCTGGTCGATTAGGAAACTCATCTCTCATGCGAGCATCAATTCGCTCGAAATACTCCCTCGAACCAGCGGTATAACCTTCCTTCAATAATTCTTGATGTACACCTAATGCGGCATTGCGTAACATCAGATTGCTTTCAAACCAAGGATTCTTGGCGACCCAATCTTGTGTACGCTGATCCGGTACAACTTCAGGCATTCTTGCATTATTTTGGGGTGCTTGTAAAGGGGGTTGTTGAGGTGCTTGTACATACCTTGGTTGATAATTGGTTACATCCCTCTGTTCAACCGTGTACTGAGCAAGCTTCTTCTGTGCGGATAGCATTTTCTCGCTATCCCCAGTCTCATACGCCTCCTTGTAATCTCGTTCCGCTTCTGCGATACGGGCGTTAATCCTGTCCTTATGACTTTCAAGAAGAATATTTTCTCCCCTTGAGAGTTGTTCTTGGTACAGGCGATTTTGTTCAACCAGAGCTTGGGCATAACGTAACGCTTCTTCTTTTTCCCGCTGGTAGTTTTCTTTTTCCCTGCGGAAATCATGCATTTTCTTGGAAAGCTGACGTATCCGCTTTTGGACATTTTGTCCGTAGGTTGATATTTCGTCCTCTGGAATATCAAACTCACCTGTCGGTTCACGGTTACGATCCTCTTCTGGAGTGTCGTCGTAAACCTCAATATCATCATTTTCTGCTTTAGATGCTTGGACTTCTTGGACGGTATCGTCCTCGATTTCCACTTCAAACTTATCTTGTTCTTCAGCCATTTTGGCCTCCTTATGCTCGGGTAATTACACGGGGATCAGGAACAACTGCCTCCACCATGTCATCGTTAATTAACCGGAACTCTTGCTCCGCCTCTTCATTTGCTACCTTGAAACGGGTTCCCGAATACGCCCTCATTAATACAAAATCACCTTCCTCACACCATGCTCCGTCAGGAAACTTCTCTTGATCTTTAAAAGCGAGCGACCCCATCTTTAAAACCAGCCCTACAACAGTGGCGGTTTCTTCCTTTTTCAGGATGTGATCAGGTCGAACAATGCTGGAATTATTAAATGTTTCATCCAGTTTTGGTATTGCAATCAACAACTTATACCCTTTTGGTGCGGGCAGTTTGTCTTCAGTCATCAGGTAGATCCTCCAGTATGCGAATGACTCGTTGAAGCCCCCTGATTTCTCCCACCCGTTCCCGATACTCCGGGTACTCCTGTGCTGGCTGAAACGCTATGGAATCCGCCAGGATTCGTTGCTCATTTCTGATTTCTTTGATTAGCCATTCCTTGAATTCCAAGACGAACTCCTTCTGTCATTTGCTTGCCCTCAAATTCTTGCCGTCGGAGCATGATGTCCTTCTCCTTATCGGCAGCTTTGATAGCAAGGGATGCGCCAGCAATCTCTGCTTGCGAGTCAATGCGCTTGTTTTCCCGCTCATTTCGAGCCAATTCAACCTGGGTTTTAAGCGCCAATTCTGCTTCTTCAATGGCCTTCTTATGCTGGAATTCCGCCTGTTTAAGCTGGAGTTCGGCCTGTTGCATCTGAACGATGGGGTCTTGCGCCTGTTGTTGCGTCTGCTCTTGTTGAGCAATGCCCTTGTCTTTCTGGAGCAATTTGTCTGAGGCTTGAGCAATAAGGCGGGAAAGCTCGACTTCGACATCTTCTGGAAGCTGGTCGTCCTCTGGAGGAAGGGCAACACCCAGCATCTTCTCGATCTCGACTCGGTATTGGAAGGCCATGTGTTCGGCAATGTGGGCCTGCATGGCGGCTTGCAATGCGGCGGCATTGGGGCTTTGACCCACCATCTTCTGGATCAAAGGATCTTGCACAAGGTTCATGTGAGTCTGTATATGGGCCTTGTGATCTTGATAGAGAAAAGCTTTGACTGGCTTGCTCTTCAGAATTGCCATGTTTTCGCTGACAGGATCTTCAGGCTTGAAGTCATCCTCCAGCGGAATGATCTTGTTCACGTTCTTGATGCCCAGAACTTCCAGCATTTGGCGGTGGAGAAGCGGTAGATCGTACAGATCGGGTGCGCCTTGGGCCAATTGAAGTGCCGCCTGGTACTGAACCACCCGCTGGGCCATTGTGGTGGCGTTGGGATCGGACACGGGGATCACATCCACCAGGTCATAGTCCTCCATCTTGGCAAATCGAGTGCCTTCAACGGTGTAGTTGTAGATGGGAGGGGTGTAATCCCGGATGATTTTGGCTAAAAGCTTGAATTCATGGCGCATTGCCACATGAACACGGGCATGAACCGCCGATTGGACCTTTAATGTTCTCTCAAGGATCGCCAATGTGGTTCCGACCGGGGTTTGGCCCGACATATCGGCGATTTTTAGGTCGGCAATTGAGGCAAACTTGCGGCCTTCTTCCACAATGGTGTTTAAAAGCTGGTAGAGAGTCCCAGACGGCTCTTTGTACGGCAGTGGGATGATGGAATCTTTCAGGCTCATGCCTGTTACATCCACATCTCGCCACTCGCCTGGGGCAATTGGGGTGTCATCACCCTTGACCCGGAGGTCTTTGCTCTTGAATCCGCCCGGTAAATTGGACAAAGTACCCGCATCGACCAGTTGGCGGAGGATGGAAGTGGCAGATTCAGCGAATCCGCCCACCAAATGGATCAGTCCGAAGCCATAAAAGCCATAGCCAGGGATGTACATGTAGTGAACAAAGTGCATCCTACGCTGTTTAAACTTGTCATCCTCTAGGTAATTACGGCGGATCGCCAGAATTTCGCCTGTGGATAACATGGTAATAACGTAAGGCAGAGCAATCTGAGTGGTATTGCCGTCCTTCTTGTCCTCATAGCCTGGGAGATCGTACTCACAATGGCACTCATAGATGGTGTAACGCTCATCTTTGATGGCGCTGACCCCGGTTTCTTCGTTCTGCCGCCTCTCAATCTCGGTTTTTACTTCTTGAGGATCGGGTAGATCCACATCCATATAGAAGCCCTGGGCCATGAGCTTGCGAATTTCGTTCTCGGTTTTCCGCAAACGATGGGTAATTCGAGGTGAGGACTGAAGATCGGATGCGCCATAAGGAACAATCATGTCCTCGGCTGGCACAAACATCGCCACTTGCCTGTTTAAACTGGGATCAAAGTAAACCTTTTTGAAGGCTGACCCGGTAATCGGGAGCGACCAGAGAAGTTTTTCATGCTCGGAGCGGTATTCCGGCATTTTCTCGGTCAATTGATAGTTCATATCTTCTTGAACTCGGGAGGCCGCATCCTGTTTTTCCCTGTTCATTTTTCCAATAATCTGGGTTTTAACAGGCCCAGAAGCCGGGAATGTCGCCAGAATGGTCTCGGATTGGAACTTGACCACCGCCTCGGAGAGGATCGGATGGTAAACCCCACAAGCGCCATCCCAAGGCTCCGTCCTTTCTTCCAGCTTTAAACCTAATAACCGAATGCCATCCGCATAGGTTTTTTCCCATTCTTTTCTGGAATCCAAATCAATTCGGATGTTTTCTAAAACATCATCAGCCACCTTGAGAAGCTCATCATCGTCCATCTCTTCAGCAAGGTTTTCCTCAAAGGTTGGCTCTTTGATTTCAATCTCAACTTCAATACCGTCCTCGCCTTCTTCTGCCTCAATCTCAATTTCAATGGCAGGCATATTTGGATCGATCTGGAGATTGGCATCATCCATTTCAATCTGATCGAGTGATTTTTCAATAGCCATGATGTTTCCTAGTAATAACGGGCTTTTCTGGGAACAAATACGCCATCTTCTTCATCGCTGGGTATTTGAATGAATCCGCCCTGTCGAAATCGTAATAAAGCCTGACTTGTGGAATCCACAAGGTCGTCGTGATCGCCGTTTGGAAAGGAAGCCAATTCTTCGATAACCTCTTCCGCCCATCGTTTATCTGGACACCACACCAATCCCGAAGCGAACAGGTCTGATATAGCGTTTACACGGGCTATCTTATCCGATCCTTTGCTCGGTGTATATTCCGACATCGGAATTCCCATCTTTCGCATCTCGTAGATCAAAGGCGCTCCCGCCGCCTTTTTCTCCACGATCAAGGTGTCTGGACTCCACTCCCGGTACATCTCATAGGCCATCTTCTTGAGTTCTGGGAACTCCATCCTCTCCTTAAAGGCATCCAGCAGGATCAGATTGGCGTAATCCAAGCCTTCGTCATTGGTCTTGTAAAACACGCCCCAGGTCGTGCAGGCCGAGTAATCCGCCCGGTTGTTCTTCTCAAAGGCCGTATCCCAGGACTGAATGATGTAATCGCACCGTGGAGCCTGATCGCCTTCCCAGATTCTCCACATGTCCCGTTTGATGATGGCCCCCTCTTCCGAGGTCGGGTTCTGCTGGTACTGGGCCTCCCACTTGCCGACCGGGATCTCAGCCTTGATGGCCTCAAGCTCGTCCTTCTTCCAGAACTCAGGCCACAAGGGTTTACCTGAAGGCAGTAGGGCTGGGAGTTCAATGACTTCCCATTCATCGCCCTCTCGGGTCATGGAACTATGAACCACCTGACCGGTCAAATCTCTTTTGGACCATCGAGTCATCACGACCACGATGGAACCGCCGGGTTGCAATCGCTGGCGGGGGCCGGAGGAGTACCACTCGTACACCCGGTCATAAACGGCGGGATTGCCTTGCATGGCCTCTTGCTCAGAATGCGGGTCATCAATAATCAGCACATCCGCACCCTTACCAGTTACGGCTCCGCCCACACCAATAGCAAAATAGTCACCGCCCTTGTTGGTATTCCACCGCCCGGCGGCTTTGGAATCGGCGGAAAGCTTTGTAGGAAATACCGCCTGGTAGTCAGGAGAACCCACCAGATTCCTGACCTTACGCCCAAAGCCTACCGCCAGTTCGGCTGTATGCGCCGTCTGAATGATCTTCTTTTCTGGATACCGCCCAAGGAACCATGCTGGAAACAAATAAGAGGCAAATTCACTCTTGGTGTGTCTAGGAGGCATATTGATGATCAACCGCTTCAAGTCCCCATTCGCCACCCTCTCAAAGGCATCCGCCATGATCTGATGGTGTTTACCGCCTATGAATGAAGGCCACATCTCTTTCACAAACGGCATAAAGCTTTCTCTGCACAAAGCCCGCTTGTGGTTTTTTAGCAACGCCCATACCTTGTCAACCTGTGGTGAATCTTCTGGAAGATTGTCCAGCAGTAGCATGTACTGCTTGATCTCGTCCTTGGTTAACAGATCGCTCATTTGACCTTAATCGTTCTTGCAAGCAACGGCTTCTTTGATAACAACCCCCTGCCAATCAATTCCTGCACCAGCCTATGCATATTGCTACGGCTTCGTAGGCCCATGCCCACTGCTATCTCTTGCAAGGTAGGCGTGAAGCCTCTGATTCTCTTGAAGGCCTTAATGAACTCCAGCACATCCTTTTGCTGTTTCGTTATTTCAGGCCTTTGCTTTTTCTTCTTCTCATTAGTAGGTACAACGTCAGTCATGGAAGTCATTGTTTTTAAAAAATATATACCCTGGGGGTGTGAAAAAGGAAAATGCGAACTTGTGTTCCCTGAATCATACACTGTTTAAACATGGATGGGAAAAAGAAAGGGGGGGGGTTGACATGATGAATGGGGGTGATGGGATGAGGGTTTTATACTGTATACAGTGTGGGTGTGCGGCTGTGCGTCACGGGGGGTGGGGGCCGGTGGGGTCGAGCCGGGCTGAAATCCAGCAAGGACGGGGGTTTAGCGGGATTTGGCGTGTTTAAACGGCTTCACATTGTCCAGCAACGCTAGGCTGGACTTGAGTTCTTCCTTCAATTGACTTGTTGAGACCTCTTCGATCTTCTGCT
>Ga0208898_1000597_pt1 | contig 27613 bp, 50 predicted proteins | sample VirMetDEL_Mar_4_FD_184513 | JGI IMG/M metagenome (GOLD analysis project Ga0208898, IMG submission 184513) | Aqueous microbial communities from the Delaware River and Bay under freshwater to marine salinity gradient to study organic matter... | ecosystem: Environmental > Aquatic > Marine >...
ACAAACACCCGGGAGCCAAGGCAGAACGACACGGGAAAGGACTTGTCATGGGAGTTGCGAACTCCGATGACGGTGGCGTAGTCCGTGCCGCCGGCCAGGGTGATGGTGCCGAACATCCGCTGCCCGCTGCGGGCAAGAGCGAACTGGCTGTCGGTGATCTTCAGCCCGCTGCCCTGGATGGAATCCTCCACCATGCTGACGACATCGCCGTGAGCGACAGGGGTCCAGGTGTGGGTGGACTCAGGGACAGGGGCATCATCGATCTGGTCACGGGTCACAAGCTCTCCGCCGCAGTGGATCAGCATCGTCATAGCAGTCTCCTTAGCGCAAAAGAAAACCCCGCCGGCACGCTGCCGTCGGGGCAAACAAGGCCGATACCGTACAAGCGTACAGTATCTCTTCGATTAGGTGGTCATCCCTCTCCGAAAATGGCGAGGATCAAACGCACCACCAGCATTACGATCTCCGCAGTCTGGTCATCCATGACCTACTCCTTGGTAACTAGGGGAATCCGTGCAGTCCCTTCCTCCTCATCGATCTCCCAGTGGTGCAACTGTGCCTGGGCCCGCCAGATCATGGCCTCATAGTCCGGGGTGGCGAGCAATCCTGGCACGCCCTCGGAGACCTCACCCGTTATGTGGCCACTCCCATCGATGACGGGCCAGCAGTTCTGCCAGTCGAACGCACCAGATATTGCCTGCCATATAGGGTCACGGTAGTCCAGGTAGGCGGCATCGCCGCACGCCTTGGTGACCGCATCTCGCAACGTGTCATGCTCATGTCTCTCCATCACTCATCTCCCTCCGGGTACACCTTGTCAATCATCTGAATGATCTTCATGGAGTCGGCCATGAAGTCCCGTGCGATCACCCAATCCTCCAGCATCTCCTCCGGGGTCTGGCCCTTCGCTGGCGGCGAGTTCATCAGGTGCTTCTGGTCCTCTATGTGATCGGACAGCACCCACCGCAGGTGACGTAGGTCCTGCTCGTTCAGCTTCAGGGCATGGAACACCATGCCGGACTCCAACTTCTTCTTGGCTTTCTTCTTAGCCATAACTCACCTCCGCTTTTAGGACTCACTGCCCCGCGGGCCATAGCGCCCCTTGTCGAACTCCACAATCAGTTGCTCTCGGATCACAAGCAACGGCTTCAGGTGGTCATCCGCAATCTCACCGCGGTCGATGCGGTCGATCTCCTCGTCAACCAACTGAGACAACACGGCGAACGTGTTGCCGTGGTCGCCGCCGCCAGTGTTATACAGCACCAGGGTGTATACCCGTGGGTACGAGAAACCCACGCCATCGGACTTCTTCTTACCCATCACTCACCTCCTCATGTATCTAGGAACGGAAACTCTTGCCGTGCAAACTCCGCGTCATCATCGGAACCAAGGAGCCCCTGAACCAGCCGGAATGCCGCAAGGCAACCACTGTTGAACCCGTGCTGCCAGTTGGTGTCATCAGACCGCAGCTCCTCCAGGTCGGTGGGCCATGCCGCCTCCACTCTCTGCCGGCCTGACTGGCTGGCAGGTTCATCATGGGTGCTGCGGGCATACCAGACTAGGTCGAAATACTTCTGCTCCCAGCCAGCGATCTCGGCAATGATGTCAGACTTCTTCATGTGGATTCTCCATTGGAAACGGCCTCAGCAACCTCCATCCAGTTGCCTTCTGGATACCAGACTAGGGCCGGGCCTGACCAGTTTTGGTTCAGGCAACCAACGGGCGGGTCGGCCTGGCCAATGCGGTAACTTTCAAACATGCGCCGCACCCCATGCACGCGGCGGAAACCATACGGGCAGCCGAAGAACTGCGCCAACTCAGCAGCCCGCAGGGAACTGGCGCAGCCCGACACGCTGGTGGCGTAGATCATCACTCCCTCCCTTCTGCTGTGGCAATGCTAGGCATTCAATCCCTCCCGCATGGCCTGGATAAGATTAGACGCATCGCCCAAGGTGGCAGAGGCGCTGTCGTTCTCTAGTGTTTCCGCGACGGCATCAAGCGTCGTCTCAATGTTCCGCAGAGCAATAGCGATCTCCTCAGAGGACAACTCATAGCCAACAAGGGCATAGGATATTTGCTTGTTGGATATTCGCATAACGTCACTCCCTCCCTTCAGCCTTAGCAATCGCAGCCCACAGTGCCACCAACGCAGGCGACCCGCTGCTGCCCTGTCCCATGTCAATCAGTTCCTGGTTCGCCAGTCTAGCCGCGGCCAGGAGGTCCGGGGCTGCTGCAATGAGGCGGGCGTCTGCCAGCATTTCATCATCGCCTTCGTCCACTGATACCCTGGCGACGTGCCACCAGTAGCCGTCCTGGCGTGTCTGCTTGATCGGAACGTATCGGTAGCCGTATGCCGCATCGGTTCCAGTCTCATCGACGTTGTCCGGCCAGCCCCAGCTAGGCTCTTCTAGCGTCCAGTCCCTAGTCTCCATCACTCCCTCCCTTCAGCTTTGGCAATGGCGGCCTTTGCTCTGTCCGCCATCGCAGTGTACTCAGGCACCCAATCAACGGCCTCCTCAAACTGCTCCACCAAATACTTCAGTTCCTTCAGTAACTCCGGTGCTGCTGCGATGAGGCGGGCAGAGCAGTCGATCACATTGAAAGCCACTGGCCCCTCGCATGACTCAATGGTCACGCCGTTCTCCAACATGTCGCCATCAGCGTCTTCGTATTCAATAGTCCAAGGCCCAGGTGTATGAAACATCACTCCCTCCCTTCTGCTTTGGCGATTGCCTTATCGCAGCCGTGCAGTCCATCGCTTTCGATAAGTTGATCCACATAGGTAGCGTCTAGCATCCGCCAGTCGCCGTCTGACAACTGTTCAAACACTTCACGCATCCGCTTCAGTGCGGCCAGCATCTCCGGTGCCGCCGCCAGCAACCTCCGGCTCTCTCTCTTGTCTCTCCCCCGCAGGACACTGGGGTAGTCACTGTCTTGGTAGGGCATCAGTCTTCCTCCTCTTCCTGCTCGGCCGCCTCTTCGGCGGCAGTCTTCTCTCCGAAAAACTTCAGGGCTAGGCCGGCGTTGTGAGCCGCCGCGTCCAGAGCGTCGGAGTCTCCGTGATGGCATGCGTAGTCAGTCTGAGACAAGGCGGCAATGACGGTCCGATACTGCTCGTCGGTCAGGTCAATCGTTGGCATGTCGTAACCTTTCTAAAGAATGAAACGGGAGGCGAGCATTTCCAAGCGTGCTACAAGTTTCTCCTTGGCAGATCGTTCTTCCGGGGAGTAAAGCGTGCTGTTGCTTGGGTCAATAAGATCGTACTTCATTGTTTCTATGGCATAGATAACAGCCTCCAGGACTGTCTCTAAGTCTTCGTCACGCAGTTCAATCGTCGGCATCAGTAGTCCTCCTCTATGGGTTCATCGCACTCATACTGCGGGTCAGTCGATCCACCCACGCCGGCCGCCGCTCTTCGTCTTGGGCCTCGGCCCAGTCAAGAACCTCAACGCACGCTGCCCGGAGCCGGAGCAGCCGCTTCTCCAGCAACTGCGACCTGGCGTACCAGATTCCTGCCAACGACTGTTGCGCCTCGCTGTCGATCTCGCTCATCACTTCACCTCCTTCATTCGCTGGTGTGTTCCGTATCCGCGGTCCTATAGCGTCATTCATCGCCTGTGCGGAATCTTCCTCGCCACGCCGTCTCTCCAAATGACGGAATACCTAGCCGTGACTTTGCTCTTCATCACTCCGCCTCCTCGTCTTCGATCTCGTCCAGGTAGAACAGTTCCACCAGGGCCAGCAGTTCACCGTTCAGCACATCGAACCCACGCAGGCAAACGTGAGGCTCATGGTCGCCGGGCTCCTTGCCCGGTGCCCACTGGGGCCGGACGTTGTAGGTGTCCGGCAGGTCCGCAATCAGTTCTCGCAGTTGGCCGACAGTCATCACTCCACCTCCACTTTGCTTTCGGTTTCAATCCACACCCTGGCACCGCAGGAGAGCGGGGCATCAGGCTCATAACGCACAACGCAAGGACCATCGATCCGCACTGAGTGTGCATAGCGGTTGTCCTTGTAGGTCTTGACTGTCAGCACGGGATCACGCTCGCCGGTCTTGTTGTTCTTGCGGATCACATGCTGGTTCACATGGACGATGGTCTTCATGGTGTGCATCCGTACAGGTTCAGGAACGTACACAAAAAAACCCCGGCGGGTACTTAGGACATTTTCCCCGCCGGGGCCCCAGGAGCGGGCCAGAAGGCCCACCCAGTCAACGCATTCTACCACACTCAGGCCGAAGGCCGCACCTCCACCGGGCGGAGTTCCTTCAGAATCGCAGCGGCCAGGCACTTGTAGTCCAGGTCCTCCACTACCCGGTCGGCAATGGAATCCTCATCAAACGCTGACGCCACCTCTGAGGCGTCGATCTCGGCAGCAATGTCCGACACGTCAATCTCCCGGGCCAACTCCGACACGTCCACCCCGGAGGCCAGGGACGAGTAGTCCATCTCCCCTGCCAGGTAGGACGTGTCGATCTGCCGGGCCAGTTCTTCGATGTCGATCTGCTCGGCCAGCAGGTCGTACTCCACGTCAGGCTCGGCCGTCACGCGGTCCATCACAGTGTCAACAACGGAGTCCACATCCACCTGCTCGGCGGCAAGGGCAGCGATGGCATCCACCTTCTCGGCAATGATGCCCTGGATGTAAGCACGGAAACGGTTCTTCAGGTAGCGAATCATCAGGGTTCCTCCTCAGTCCAAACGGGGCATGATCACGGAATCAAACAGCAGTTTGCCGTCCGCCCAGAAGTGGACGGCAGACTTCTCATCCTTGGTGGACGCAGCCACGTTGTCATAGCCGCACTGGATCGCAGTCTCGGCCATGTCACGGACGTACTTGGATGTCAACTTGGTAGTCACATCGTCAATCTTCAGCGTCATCCCGTCCTCGCCTGCCTTCAGGGCAGCACGGGCACGGTCCCTCAGCTCCTTGGCCGACAGAAGGATCGGCTCCGTGCCAGGCTCCGGGTACAACACCTCCTCGCTTTGCGGCCAGCGTTCCGGCTCCTCTGGCTTGACTGTCGCACCAGACTTCTTGCCGTACACCGTGACATCTCCGTTCAGGCTGGCGTGATACCCATCAGGGGTGACACCGACCGACCGCAGGGCACGGGCAAGGGCCTTGTGCGGCAGGCGATAGTCACCCTCAACTCCCTCGCAATGCCACGTCAGCCGGCACAGGCGGCAGCCGTCCGTGGCCTCGGCGTATGCTTGCCGGCCATCGGCCCGCAGGCGGATGCAGTCCAACTGGTAGTGGGATGGGTACTCGTCAGCCCACTTGGGCAGAGCAGCGATTGCTTTGGGAAGGTTCATTGGTGGCTCTCCAAGTAGTGGCGAATGATCTGATCCAGATGCAACGTGACCCAGCCCTTGGGCCCGTCACCCCACTCCCACTCCTCCTCCTCGGAGTGGAAGCGAACAACACAGTCTTCGACCTGATCCCAGGTCTCCCCATCACTGAGGAAGACCACTGCCCGGCCATCCTCCAGGTCTTGCTTGGCCCGCTCAGACTTCAGCATCGTCAACCTCCGGGATATCACGGCCAGTGTGGTCAGCGATGTCACGCATCCACCGCTGGTCCTCTGGGTGCATGTCGGCGTACTCCTCCAGCAGTTCATCGAAGAAACCTTCCCTGCCCTCATAGGGGCTGGTGTAGAAGGACTCCAACTTGCCGTCCCGCAGCATGCAGACATCCAGGTCCTCATTGACAAGGAACACATGCCCGCTGTTGCGATTGAAGGCCGGTCGGACACCGCTGTCGGAAAAGTCCTCGGGCAGTCCGCTGTCACCCCAGGCTCGCATGATGTCATTCAGCATGCATCGCTCCCTGGCACAGGAAACGATGTCGGCAAAGTCTTCGGTGTAGTAGTCGCTCATCACGCATTCTCCAGGATGCCGCACACGTCCTTGTACACCCCGCCACCGCGGCCTTCGTACTGGGGGTACTTCCGAATGAACTGCCGCACCACATAGCACAGCCGCTCATGCCTGCTGCTGCCGTAGGCACGGGAAGCCCACCAGCAGAGGCTGACATAGTCACGCTCACACTCCCGGATGAACCGAACCTCATAAGGAGGAACAATCTCCAGGGTCTTCATGTGGTCAAAGTCCATGCTCACTCCTCCTCCGCAAGTTCCGCGTAGTCCCCGATCAAAAGGTCAATCTGCTCCTGGCTCTGACACTCCTCCAGTTGGTCATACAACTCAGAGGCTTCATCGCCTTGCATGAACACGGTGCCATGGCCGAACTTCAGGAGCAGGCCATAGCCAAGCCAGTCGTAGTCGCACATAAATCACCCCGCTAGGTAGTGGCCGAAACTCAGTTCCGATGGGTGACCGTCACCCACCATGTCGATGCCATTCGGCACCACAAACTCTGTCTCTCGCATCTCATCCCGCCGCTCAGGGTCAGCCTTCAGGCGAAGGCCGACACACACGTCCTGGTCATCCAGGAAGCGGTAGTCACTCTTGTCCCCGTCGATGACCCGCCAGACCTTGCCATTGGGGTCAGTCCAGGTGGCCGGCAGGTAACCAAACTGGTTACCCCAGGGATTCCACAGAGCGTCAAACACTACAGAGATGTTGGAGCCAGTGTCATAGACACGCTTCCAGTCATCGTAGGTAGTGCCGTCGTTGTAACTGTAGGTCAGGTGATAAGGGGCCCGACCAAGACGATCTGACAGCTTGGTGTAGTCATACCACTTCCAGGCATAGTCAAACATCCAAGGAAACCGCTTCTCCCACCGCTCGTCAGAGTCAACATTTGGCCGGCATGCGATCTCACTGTCACCCTTGTTCCGCTCCGCCTTGTCAATACCCCTGCGGAGATAGGCACCAAAGGACCGGGGATTCTCCCGCAGCCAGTTAGTCAGGTTGATCCGGGCATCCCGCACAAAGTCAGACCGACCATGCCCGGCCTCCCAGGTCACACAGCCGTAGGAACACATGGACAACCCACGGGCATTGGCCCACTGGGCAATCTCAGAGATATCCCATCCCCTGTCCCGAAACTCTTCAATCTTGGACCGTCTGATCGCCCTGGCACACATGTTGTATCCAGAGGAGTCAGACGATGCCAAGGAGATGGTATAGGCCTTGTATCCAGTCCCATGGCTGATCTTACTGTTGCTGTCTCCGGGTTGTAGGATCGTCGCCGTCTTGTACATACCAATCTCCATGTGCTGTCCGCACCGTGCGAAAGCCAACCGCTGTCCGCACCGCACAGTTCCCCCCGTGGGGGGCCAGGCTGGCAGGGGGAGTGTACCCTTGTACACTCCAAACCGGGGAAACCCCTGGAAAACAGGGGCGAAACCGCCCCGCAGCGGCGGCGACGGCGGCGAGCGTGAGGCCCGCATCTAAAGAGGGACGCGGCGGCGTTTTTTTTCGGGGCCTTCGTCCCTCTTGTGGTGAGGGTGCCGCACGTTGCGGAACCCACGCCAACCCAGGAGCCGAAACCATGGCCAACAAGAGCCCCACCGCCGCCGAACTTGCCGCCGAACTGGAGCAGGTCCGTGCGGAACTGGCAGCCACCAAGGCACGGGCCGGAAAGAGTATCACGTTCAAGGTCAGCCAAAAGGGGGCCGTCAGCGTCTACGGACTAAACGCACGGTTTCCCGTCACGCTCTACCGCGACCAGTGGGAGCGACTGCTGGACCGTGCCGACGATCTGAAGGGTTACATCCTGGACCATGCCGGGGAACTGGCCACCAAGTAGGCCAGCAGGCAAGCCGGCCCCGGCAGCGTAGCCGGGGCCGGCAAGAACCGAACCACCAGCCCAAGGGGAAACCGATGGTACAGGCGCAGATAATCACAGAGACGCACCACCACCGCCGAGGCATCAGCAGCACAGCCCGAACCCTAACCCGCCCCAACTGGCGGGACGCAGTGAAGGCAGCCCAGGAGTATGCCCGCAGACAATCGCAGATAGCCTACCGCAGGCGTGAGGGTAGCACCGTGGCATATATCACGCTGCGAGATGACCACGGCGTTACAATCCGCCACCGCTGGTCATGGAACTAATCATATTCTCACTTGCAAGACAGTGGGCAGCCGATAGAATCATACAGTCGGCTGGACAACCGACACACACCCAGGAGCCGAGAACATGATACTTCCCAGCGACTTCCCCCGCGTCATCACCGCAGTACGCAACAACGCAATCCGGGAAGGAATCGACCCCGCCACCGCGGACGACATAGCCCAAGAGGTGGCACTTCGGCACCTGGAAGGCCGATTGTGCAGGACCGCCGAGGCTCCTGGCCAGGTGATCAACACGGCCCGCATTATCGCCCGCAGAGCGGGAACCTATCGGGCTCTTCTGCCCCACGCAGACGCAGAGGCCAAGAGGGCCAGCCGCAGGCGTAAGGCGGAGGAGGAGGGACGCTATCGGGTCCCGGTTGTGGACCGCTCAGTGATGCCAGACCCGCAGACCATTGCCATGGCCGCAGAGCCAAGAGGTATCCCGCTGGCGGATGCTCTGGCAGCCTACGGGATCGGCAGCCGGGCGGAGCATGAACCGGGATGGACCCCAACAGTTACAGAGGCAGGACCGCCGGAGTGGATGCCCGACCGTATCCCGGTGGGGCTTGGCGATCCCAATCCGGCCAGCCGAGAGGCTTCCCGCCTGGAGGCTATCAACGACTGGCGGAGGGTTGCGGGCTTGCCGCCAATGAAGGGGGGGGCAGCATGAGGCCACCGTTCCCACAATGCGAGACTCGCCCCGGCAGTGAGGACGGGAGAATCCACCGCTGGGCATACCGAGGGGCCTCTATCGTCGCTGGTGGCTTCACCTGGGGCGATGGTCGCCGGACCTGGGAGGTATGGTATGCGGAGGACCGGAACCCGACCCCGCACCAGACCGCCCGCCAGATTGCCCGCCGGCTAGGGGTAACGCTCCCCGATGCCGTGCCGGTCTGGCTCCTATGAGAACCGCCCCCGCCGCAGCAGACCCGACACGGAGAGCGCGGCGGGGGCTGACCGTACACGCCCGCCAGCACCCGGGCAGAGCGTGCCACCGAGAACCGCGAAGGAGACGATATGGATCAAGTGTACGGCCGGGAGTGATACCCGGCCACGGAGGAGGACCACCAACCATAGCATGCAGTGCGCAGGGCGGACGCGCCCGGCCCGGGGGATTGCCAGCATCCCGACGCTACAACGACTGGCCCACCGTACACGCGGCGGGTGACGCCTGCCACAATCGGAACACGGGACCACGGCCAGGGGACAATCAGTGAGGGGTGCAGATGCACCGCACGCTGCCCGGTCCCGCCGGCCACCGCCCGAAACCACGCCGGCAACCCGTCCCCATTGGGGGGGTGTTTGGGCGGGAACCCTGCCCGAACACGCAAACCGTGACGCCGCAGCGGGTTGCGACCGGCAGCCGGACGGCCAGACCGGCCAGAATCGACCGGCCACGGCAGCGGCCAGGGGGGGCGTGATCGGCTTTCGGTCAGGCCCCCGGCCCCCCCAGTCGATCAGGAGGTCTTATATCAATCCCTCTCTTGGATTTTTGAAAATCTCCGGGATCACGTCGGTCGGACACTTGTCTTTATGGGGCGACGAGAGTGGCTTATTAAGCGAGTCGGTGAAGCGGCTGCGAGGGCCGCTCCTCCGCGTATTCCTGCTCCCCCGCCGCCGCCACCAAAGGTCCTGGTGCCGCCGAGGCCGTCTTCCGTGGCCATTCCTGGGCCGCGCTTTCCTGCCATTGACCCGTACCTGGAAGAGTGGAATCGCCTGATGGATGCAGGCATCCCCAACCAGTATCGAACGTATGGCCCTCAGCGATTGATTAGAGACCCGGAAGTGGGGCGAGTGTGGCGTCAGTTGGAGCCTGACCTTCATCCGAACGACACCGCCTATCACTTGTATCGACCGATGATTCCCATGGACGGCGCTCGCGGAGACCAACTCTTCCCTGGCGTTCCTCTCCGGGATCACCCTTCATACTTTGTCAACTGGATGACGAAACGGGCAAACTTGGCGGGTGACATTGAACGCCGTCTACAGCTCTATGGCCCGGACCCAGGCAAGAGGCCGAGGACGATTCTGTACAGCATTCCTGAAAGAGAGGCCGCCTCTCTGGGTGCTGAGGACATCTTTCGGTCCCTGGGATATCCGGTAGTTGATTAACAGCGTCGTTTAGCCCGGACACTCATCTCCATGGGGCGACGTGAAGAACTCCTGCGGCGGTTGATGGGCAGGCCAGCCAGCCGACCGCAGGTGGCGATATCAACTCCGGCTAATGTACGCCGCCTGGCAGCAGAAGCTGCTCGCGCCGGCATGCCCGGTGGCCCCCCGATGAGGAATCTTGTCCATGACCGGCCAGCTATTCAGTACGGCGCTCCAGGCCCCTTGGACCACCTCACGGAGCAAGGCTGGATTTACCGCACGCTAACGGAACCGGAGCTAGCGGACGCCCGGAGCATAGGGTTCTTTCTTCCTCCTGCGTCTGGCAGATCACGCGGTGGCGGGGTAAATGTGAAGCACTGGGTGCGGGGCGGCTCTGGTGAGCCGGTGCAGTTCTTCCGTGCAAACATGGGCAAGCAAGTCGTCCGCGTGCCGGAGGGGCTACTGCTTCCGGACGCTCCGGTCAGGGCGACGGACGCCCTCTTGGCGACACCTGGCTGGGACTGGATTCCCGTGGGGCAATAGCCTGTATGGGCACAGCCGACCGTATCGCCAGGAAGTTGACCGATGCCGTCCTGGATAGGGTGGCATCGCAGTCTAGGCCGGGAGCTTATGTTCCGCCTGCCGGTGCAGTGGTTCGCCCGGCCAGAGCAAACAGGGCCGTTCCACTGGAACTATCGGAAACCGCCCGCCCGCTTCCCCCAATGCGGCCCCTAGAGGTCATGGGCAGTGAGTTGTATCCGGCAGTTGACATGCCGGTCCGTTCCAGGGTTCGCCGGCCGGGCATGGTCTATGAAGATGAGATCGAAGCGATAGATGCGGTGATGCCGTCTCTCCAAGAAGACATGCGGCGTGGCCTGGAGGCGGGCTATGGGCAGTGGTACTTCACGGGACCGCTCCAGGAACGATTCCGCTCTGTGCTTGGTAGAGATAGGGGCGACCGGGAGTTTCGCCGCTTCATGGGGCTGACATCGGCATCTAGCAATGCCTCGCCCGTCCAGCAGGAGATTAAGAAGGGTTCGCTGCTCTACAACCTCCACAAGCAAGGACTACTGCCAGAGGCGGCCAGTTACGATGAGGCTGTCGAACGGATACGCCGGGCCCGTGAAGAAGGGCTGATCCCGCAGGGCTATGGAGGCTTCGCCCAGGGGCAGGATTTGTACAAGGCCAACCAATACCTCCAGGGTCGCTTGCAGTTCCCTGGCGATGAAGGGGCCGGTGCTAGGTATAAGCTGGGCGACTATTACAACCAGAAACTTGGCGATCCGGACGCAGCCGCCATGGATAGCTGGATGCACCGCTGGCTTGGCCTGCCGTTTGAATCCCGGGCCTACTCGCCGGCCCGTCAGGCCATCCTGCAAGCGGCGGGCGATGTGCCGATCAGCCAGGCACAGCCGGCAATCTGGATGATGCGGGGTGCCCGCTCGCCGGCCATGAGGAGTCTGGACTACCCGTCTTTCCTCCATGGCCTGGAGAATCGCCTAAAGCAACGGGCGAAGCAACTTGGCGAGCCGCCAGAGAAGGTCCTGGACGACGTGATCCGCGGCCGGCAGTACATGTATCGAAACGATAGCTGGGCCGAGGGAATGGCATGAGCCGCCTAGCCGACGCATACGCCAATGCCGTCCGTGAGCTAGTTGGCGAGGCCGGCGAGTTTGTGGCCCGCCGCTCGGCCGAGATTCCCAAGTCCCAGCGGAACTACGACCGCGTTCTGGCAGTGGACCCGCTGAAGGTGGTCATGGCCCAGTACGGCGACGAGGCAGCGGAGTTCCTGGCACGGGCCAAGGCCAAGCAGGCAGACGACCCTATTCAGTTCCTAGACGACGCCCGCTACCGGACGAATGACTACTACGGCGTCTCCGGCCATGAGATTCCGCTGTACTACTACGACCGGCCTGGAGTTGGCCGTGGGGCAGAGGGACGGTTCCGCCTGGACAGCCGGGGCCGCTCTGCGATTCAGGTAGGCAACAACCCATTGGCTCTGGTTGAAGAGTCCCGCCACGCCCTGGACCGCCTTTACGGCAAAGGGGTAGCTCGCCGCCTGCAAGCTCCTGCTAACTCCCCTCCCCTGTGGGCGGACATGTCGCCCAGGAAGGCCGAGCAGTACATGGAGTACCTCTCTTTGCCTGAGGAGATCAGGGCGACCCTGGGCGGGTTGCTACCTGGTGCGGGGCCGATCAACACCGCAGAGGATGCAGCCCGGCTCCTGGAAAAGGCCCGTGAGGCTGGGAATCTCCGGGAACGCATCACCGCAGAAGGAGTCCTGAACTCCCGCTCGCTGCGCAATGAGGCGATTCCTTACCTGAGGCGTGCATTGATCGGCGCTGGTGTGGCGGCGGGCAATAACTACCAAGGAGACAACCGATGAGCCCTGAAGAACGCATCCGAATGTTGTTGGAAGAGAACGCCATGCTGCGAGGCCAACTGGACTCCCAGCAGCGGTCGCAGGCGTACAGCCAAGCGCAGTCGCCGGAATATCAGGCGTTCGCCAAAGAGATGGGCCAGGCCGCCATGGCGGAGGAGTTCCAGCAACTGGAAGACTACCAGCGGAATGGCTATTACGGCGGACCACGCCTGATGCCGTATCGTAACTCCAAGCCCAATCAGTACATGAAGAAAGAACGCCGTCCTAAGAAGAGTGGCCCCGTGGGCTTGGACTGATGCCCTTTGACCTTATGTGGATTTGGTGGGACGGGGACACCTGGGGACCAATAGAGATGGACGGCTACCCCGTATGAGCAGCGAGAACAACATCCGCCAACTGAAGCGGGGCCTGTGGCACAACATCCGGGCCAAGCGTGAGCGAGGCGAGAAGCCCGCCAAGCCTGGCGACAAGGACTACCCAGACTCCAAGCAATGGAAGAAGCTCAGTGGGAAGTGAAGACAACATCCGCCGCCTGGCCTGCAACTCTCCCAAGCGGACACCTGGCCATGACACCAAGTCCCACGTTGTTAAGGCCTGTGCCGGCGGCCAGGAGAAGATCATCCGCTTCGGGCAGCAGGGAGTCTCTGGTTCCCCCAGGAAGGACGGCGAGTCGGAGTCCTACCGCAAGCGGCGAGAGTCCTTCAAGGCCCGCCACGCTAAGAACATCGCCAAGGGCAAGATGTCCGCGGCGTACTGGGCTGACCGCGTGAAGTGGGTTCTTCTCGCTTTCCTGGCGTGGTGACATGTCCTACACGGACCCGTGCGGCTGTTGCAAGGGGGCGTGCTGCCATCTGTCGGCCGGCTCCTACGTTTGCACCCAGGAGACAGCAGCGGACTGTGCCACGCTGGGCGGTGTGTACAAGGGCTCAGGAACCGACTGTGCGGACTTCGATTGCACGTCTGGTTGCTGTGAACCCGTAACAAATGACGATGGGTGCGTCGTCTATCAGTGCGTGAGGGGATACAACTCCACCGCCTGCGGAACGGAGTGCGACCCCGTGGCGGACGCAGTGTCGGACCCCGTGCCAGACTGCTCTGGCGGAGGCACGTCTAGTGCCCGGGTCACCGGGAGCGGCTATACGATGTCTACCGGGGATGCCACATACGACAGCGACGTAGAGTCTTTGATTAACTTCACGGGCGGGTATCTGGTGGACCTGGGATGCACGGGCTCGGGTACGGCGAACTTCGACTCCGGCGACTACTCAGTTGTTGTTTTTGTGGGCGTGGCGTCTGTCCGATCTGCGTCAATAAGTGTTTACAAGTTTGGTGCGCTTTCGGCCTTCATGACTCTCACGCCGTCAGCAGAGTCGGCCACCAACACGGCCTGCGGCTGGGCGGTGTATCCGTGCAGCGACTACAACGGGACTGTCACTTCATACGGCGGAGACGGCGATGGAACATCTGCTCAGATCGATGTCCAAGGAGTGTGATTTCGTCTACGGCCGAGGCGTGGCGGTGTGCCGTCACTGTGGTCGCCGCGTGGCGACCCGCAGGCCAGGCCTCCGCGCGCACTGCCGCCCGAAGCCGCCGCCTGTTGTCGGCGGGCCAGGAACGGAGCTGAAGGCGCTCCTGAAGTCTTTCGGCATCATGGCCAAACCAAACTGCGCCTGCAATAAGCGGGCGGCGGCGATGGACAAGAACGGCTGCGCGTGGTGCGAGCAGCACATCGAAGACATCGACCGTTGGCTAGCTGAAGAGGCTAAGAAGCGAAAGTTCCCTTACGTTTCCGTGGTCGGCAGGCTACTTATCAAACTTGCGATCCGCCGTGCCCGGAAGAAGGGCAATAAGAACTAGGAGACGCCATGAACGCAACGATGCAAGCCCCTGGGATGACGAACTTCCAGCTTCCTCCTGGCGGCCACATGATGCCCCCGCAGTTCCAGGCTGGCCCTTCCACCATGGCCACGCCTGCGGACATGCAGCGGTGGAATCCCGCCATGGCCCAGGGTGGCCCGATTGCAAACGCTCCGCCCTCGCCCGAAGAGGACATGCGGCGGCTTCGCCAAGAGCGGGCCCTGCAATACCACCAGCGGGCCTTCGGCATGCCCCACGCTCAGCGACAGGAAACACCAGCCCTCACTGAAGGGCAGATCGCTGCCATGATTGAACGAATCCGCCAAGCCCGGGGAATGTGATGAGTGCAGTAGACAACTACAATCGGTTCATTGCGGGCCGCGGCGTTGGCTATGACGCTGCCGGTCGCCTGAACTTCAACAACCCAATCGATCCTTATTCCAATGATCCCCGCACGTTCGCAAAGGATGCGGCCACGCTAAAGGGCCTGGAGCTTGCTGCCTTCCAGTCCCAGCCGGCGGAGATGCGTATCCGCCAGTTGATGGATCAGTTGGAGCAGCAGCGGCTCGCTTCCGGCATGGGGCCCGGAACGATCCGCTTGGCTCCGCAGCAACTGGCCACGGGCAATAGCAGCCAGGAAATGACCTACGCCCCCTCATACGGCAAGTAACCAGGGGTGAGCCGTGGCAAGCCTGGCCGAAGAAGCGGCACGCATCCGTGCCAAGGAGGCCGAGGAGGCGGAGCGTCTGGCTTATGCCCGTAGCTACGCCAAGCAGGAAACGGAGAAGCGTCTTCGTCTCCGTGACGAGATGATCGCCCGCATCCAGCAGGCTGGCATGCAGTCTGTGCCCCCGCACCCCTTCCCCCGTGAGGCCAGGCTTGCCGGCCAGGGCAAGCGAGTCGCTCCGCCGATGTTTGACGAGCGTGGCGTCCTGCTTCCGGACGCCCGTCCGCTGTCAATGTCGTACCTCTACGCCCCCAAGACAGTCCGCACCCAGAAAGACTGGGAGTTAGCAAATCAACGGTCGGGGCTGCTCCGGGGTTTGCAGGCGGTGGCCGGAGAGATCAAAGACTCTGACGCCGCCACCAAGCAGGCGTTCCAGGACGCCATCACGCTGCCGGATGGCACTACGGTGCCGATGACGATGATCCGGAACGCGGACACGGAGATCAAGCCGTACCGGCAGGAGATGCTGCCGCCCTGGTCCCCGGCCGGGAAGGCGTTTAACTGGCTCAGTTCTATTGGCGGCACGTTTGGCGGTTACGGCCAGTTGGTTGGCGGGCGTGTGCTTAATGATCTTGGCCTGCCCAACTATGCGTATGACAACCGCCAAGAGATCGCAACGCAGACTGGCAACGCCCTGGATACGTTGCTCCTGGGCGGTCTGACGGGTGCCATGGACATGGTGGACCCGTCCGCGGACGGCAGTTCGACCTCGCTGGCCGACCGCGCCTACCAGGAGGCTCTAAGGCGGTACGAAGACGGGTCCGTGATGCCGTACATGCCAAGCAAGCAAAACATGTCCGGCGACATGTTCACCTATGTTAATGAGGCCCCGGATGTGTTCGACGGGGTTGAATGGCTGCGTTACCCAACGGCGATAGTGGCGGGCTCCCTCACGGACAACATCCCGGCCTTTGGTGGAGTTCGCTCCGCTGTAACGAAGTCTGCCTTGCACGGCGGAACAAACCCGTTCACGCGGGCCCTTCGGCAGATGAATATAGCCAGGCACCGTGGATGGACGGGGACTTTCGGCAGGTCGGGTGCGTCACGGACTGCGGAAGCGACGGCCGCTGCTCTTGGTACGGACGTGGGTGTCGGTGCGGCGATGATGGAAGGAGCCGCACTTCCAGTCATGGCGTACCCGGACAAGACGATGAATCGATTGGCTGTTGACCCGCTCATCGAACAGCTCATGCCGGCCGTGCGCTAAAAATCGGTTTACGAATCTGGGCTAAGGGGCAATCTACACACATACACCCCCTAGCTACCGGAAAGGAAAACCATGAGCGAAGAAGCACCGCAGGTAGAAGCTCCCGAAGTAGCGGGAGCCCCAGTTCCTGAAGCTCCTCCTCAGCAGTCCTTTGACAATCAGCCAGCACCCCAAGGAAGCGTTTACGACGCTTTCAAGGAACTTCCTGAGTTCCGTGGTGCAGACGATGTGGCCATCGCCCAGACGCTCTATGCGTCCATGCAGGGTTACCGGGAAGCTCAGCAGCAGCTTCGCCAGTACCAAGATGTCATGCCGGTGGCGATGGAGTACGCCAGTAACAAGCAGAAGTACCAGGAGTGGCTCCAGTCCCAGCAGCAGCCCAAGACCGAAGAGCAGCCTAGGTGGTGGAACCCTCCCAAGGTTGAAGACACCTGGAAGCAGTACATCATCCGGGACCCAGAGACGGGCCGAGAGGTTGTAGACCCAAGCGCACCGCTGGAGGCCAAGGCCGCCCTTCAGAACTACCAGGCCTACACCACCAACTTCGCCAAGAAGCTGGTCACGGACCCCGAAAGCACCCTGAAGCCATTTGTCGAACAGGTGGCGATGCAGAAGGCCCAGGAGCTTGTCCAGCAGCAACTCGGCCAGTACACCGCACAAAACTACGTCCAGAGCCTAGAGCAGCAGAACGCTGACTGGCTCTACGACCAGCAAGGACAGATCACCCCGGAGGGCCAGGCGATTCAGCAGTACATCGCCCAGGCCGCCCAGTCCGGAATCAACACACCAGAAGGCCGTTGGCAGTATGCGACGAGCATGTTGGAGCGCGACCTGCTGAACCTGCGATACCAGCAGATGCAGCAGGCACCGCCGCCCCCGCCGCCGCAAGAGTCGCCGGTCGAACAATCGAACATGCAGTTCCTGCGTGAGCGTGCCACCCGCACGCCCAACAGGAGCGGTGGGGCAACGGAGCCCAGGGCACCAAAGCCCAAGCAGACCTTGGAAGAACGCCTTAAGTCCCAACTCGTTAAGGACGGCTTGATCTAGGAGTTAAAATGGCCAGCACCACTGATTTTGCCCGAAGTATCGCAACTACGCTGGTTAACCACCTGCGTGAGGAAGAGATCGCTTCCCTGCGGAAGTACATGGTCTTCGCTGCCATCGAAAGCCGGGGCAACATCCGGATGAACATGGCAGGCCGTGGCTTCGACTGGGAGGTGTCTTACCGCCTGCATCAGCCGCAGGGGAATAACGGCGAGACTCCCCGGTCCTTCAGCCGGCAGAACCTGTGGAAGAAGGCGGAGCTGGAGTACCGCGGCTATCAGGCCACCGATGCGATTTATCGCAAGGAGCTGTTGGAGAACCGGGGCACCAGCGCCCTGGTCAACGTGGCGGGTAAGATGAGCAGCCGGCTGCTCACCTCCATCGAACAGTACCTCGCGCAGGAGGTTTACATCGATGGATCGGCCGCGGGCAACGAGCTGCGTTACCACGGCCTGGAGAGTTTCCTGGCCGGAACGCAGACGATCAACGTGGCGACCGGCGAGGCCCGCACGGCCAACGCCGCCGACCCGTTTGGCTACCCGTCCGACACCTACGCCGGCCTTAGCACCCAGCTTGGTGCCTACGGCGGTTCGCAGTTGGAAGGCGTGTGGCCGGCTGGCAAGGCCGACAGCGAGTTCGATTTCTACTCGCCGCTGATTGTTAACTACACCTCGTCCTACTTTGGTGACACCACCTGGTCGGCTAACTGCGTGAAGGCTCTCCGTGAGGGCCTCCACTTCGCCAAGCGGAACGACACCAAGGAAGACGCCGTCGATTTGGTGGTCATGGATCGGAAGTTGTACATCGACTTCCTGAACGCCCAGGACTCCAAGGAGCGGGTCATCGTCTCCGGCGAGAACAGCCTGAAGAGCTACGGCTTCAACACCGTGCAGCTTGACGGCGTGGAACTGGGAACGGAGTACGCGGTCCCGGCCAACACGGCCTACGGCCTGGCCATCGGTAACATCGAACTCCTGAATATGGAGGGACAGATGTTTAACTCTGAGGGGCCTTTCTACGACGAAGTTACCCAAAGTTATCGCTACTGTGTTTCAACGCTCGGCAACCTTAAGTTTAAGAGCCCGCGTAACTTTATTAAGTGGACCGCACTTGCCTGACAAGGAGCTGACTAGATGTCTTTGACGAATGATCCTCCCTTTGCGCTCGGCCAGACCCTTGGCGTGTCGTCAACCTCTGACGGCACGGGCTGGGTGGGTGCCATCAAGCAGTTCCCTGACGTGGACCCCACCACGGGTGCGATTCGGTCCAACCGGCTGAAGACCTGCATTGCCGTGCGGAACACCTCCGGCGTGGCCCTCCTGCCCAAGCGGGTGGTCACCTGGAAGAGTGGCTCCTTCACGGAGGTCGATGGCTACAACAACACCACCGACACTGCGTCGGCTGGTGTGGTGGACGAGCATCTGAACTCGGCTGGGGTGGCCAACAACGACGTGTTCTGGCTGACCGTGTCGGGCCCGACTGAGATCAAACTTGGTCCGGGCAAGGAGGCCGCGGCGGACACCGTCCTGACGAGCCTCACGGCCGCCGCCAGCAATGTGGCGACCACCGCCGGCCAGGCTCAGACGGCAGCCTCCACTTATCTCCAGGCTGGGTACATCGGCCGAGCCATCTCGGCCGGCACCACGGCCCAGGATGTCCTGGCAATCGTCAACCTGGTTCGTAGCTGAGCATGCCTCTCACGGGGCTAGGGGGAGGCCTCTGACCTGGGAAACTGGGTCAGAGGCCTTTCGTTTAGATGGACAGTCCAGCAATCCAAAACCTGGAGTTCCTTCGGATGCTGATCGCTGAGGCGAGGCGTGGAGTGCCAATGGAGGACATGGAGAAGCTCCGGATGCTGGTGTACGCCCCGCCGATGATCTCTGAGCCGCAGGAGGACCGGCAATGAGCAGCCCCATGCGATGGATGACGCAACCCGGCAGCCAGACCGGGAAGACGCAGCAGGAATACAAGCAGGCCTGGGATGCCCTTGGCAAGACCAACCAGGAGCTGTACGGCAGCAAGCCAAACGCCAATCAGTGGCAGGGTTACTACACGGGCGGGTCCGACCGGCAGCCTAGTGCGTATTCCGCGTATAGCCCTGGGATGGCCCAGCCCCAGCAGAGCCCGTATGCGAACTCCACGCCATACGGGCAGAACGGCAATCTCGCCTACGCACCGCCTGACCAGCGGCCCCCGCCCTTCCAGCAGTCCTGGGGCAACCCGTTTGGTGCGGCGACATCCCAGCCTAACTTCGACTGGCGTAACTCGCTGATCAGCAACGTCAACAGTCAACTTGGCCAGATGCAGCAGCAGAGCTGGCAGCAGCCCGGCGTGCTTGGGGCACCGCAGTTCAACTTCAACCCAATGGCCCAGCCGCCAGGTGGGCTGGGGCTCCCCCTGGGGAACGATGTTTACAATAGCCCGGACCTAATCCGCCGGCTGCAAGGCGAGTCGCAGCCTGGTTCGCTGGGTCCGCTTCCCAACGCCCAGCCGGGCTTCCGGCCGCCAGAGACCAGCCAGCCGCCAAGCGAACCGACAGGCCCTGCGCCGGGCAGTTACGAAGAGTATCTCCAGCAGCACAACTCTGGCGGGGCGTTCTCCGGGCCGGCGGCCGGCACCCTGGCAAAGAGCCGGGAAATGTACCGTGGCACCCGTCCCCTTACTGAGGACCACTGGCGAACCGTGGTTAGGAACAGCACTCCCCCGACGCAGGAAGAAAGGGAAGCGGAGGCACGCCGGACCCAGGAAATCCGGCGACAGCAACTTGCCGGGAGCCGTGCCCTGAGGCAGCGGACGGCTCGCCGCCTCCGCGGTGGTGGGCGAAAGTCCGCCAGTGAGGGCAATGCTCCGAAATACGACCCGGCCGCCTGGGCGGCAATACGCAACTTCCGTGGCACCCCGGCGCAGGCCGCAGCGGCGGGCATTATGTACGTTAATGGAAGCACGCCAATCCCCGCCAGCCAATACGAATGGTGGAAGAGCCAGAATAAGCCTTCGGCCCGGGCCCAGGCCTACCGCGACGGGCGGGTTCGCACCTTGGACAGGGAAGGTAACGAGATATCGCCGGAGACGCTTAAGGCCACCGACCCGCGATACATACAGTATTACCGCGGCAGGTAGCGCGCCGGCGGCTGGCTTTGGTATACTGGCTACCTGTACACCCCCCCTAGCTTCAGGAGTTCCCCGTGCAGCAGAAGTTCAAGGTCGGCATTGTCACCTTTTCGTATGGCGGCAACGGCGGAATCTCGTCTGAGGTCCCGGACATCCGTGAGTGGATGATTCCGCTGGTCAACAAGGCGGTCAAGGACCCCCGCGTTGACGGCGTGCGTGTCTGGAATCTGGCGGACACGCCGATCACCATGACCCGCAACCGGGCAGTCATCCAGGCCAGGGAGTACGGCCTGGATGTCCTGGTGATGGTGGACAGCGACATGAAGCCGGACATCCACGCCGACCACCCAGACGCCAGGGAGTTCTTTCCTACCTCCTTCGACTTCTTGGTTGATCACTACCACAAGGGTCCGTGCGTGATTGGTGCCCCGTACTGCGGCCCGCCTCCGGTGGAGTGTGTCTATGTGTTCCGGTGGAACAACCTCCAGTCCGAAAACCCCAATCCGGACTTCCAGTTGGAGATGTACGACCGGCACACGGCCGTGAAGATGGCCGGCATCCAGGAATGTGCCGCCCTGCCTACCGGGCTTATCATGTACGACATGAGAGCATTTGAACTCACGGAGCCCAGGACTGCGGAAGACAAGCCATGGTTCTATTATGAGTGGAAGGACCGCTTCTGTGCCGAGAAGGCCTCCACAGAAGACGTGACCATGACTAGGGACCTGTCTTTGGTTGGCACTCAGAAGCTGGGCTACAACCCGGTGTACTGCAACTGGGACGCCTGGGCTGGCCATTGGAAGCCGAAGTGCGTTGGCAAGCCGGTTGTGATGGCTGCATCGGACGTGAGCGCCAAGATGCGGGCGTCCTTGGAGTCTGGCTACGAACATGACACCAAACTGGTGGACTTCCGCTCCCCCGTAGCGGACAAGCTTGCCAAGCTCCAGGACTTTGATGGCATGGGCATGGATTTGCCTGCCGTGGACGCCATGGCGTTGGGAAACCTGATCCAGGACTTCTTGCGTGAGCATGGCCGCGCACCCACGGTGTGTGAAGTAGGCTCCTGGGCCGGCAGGAGTGCCATCGTCATGGCCAGGGCAGGGGCCAGGGTCACCTGCGTTGATACCTGGGAAGGCTCCAAGAACGACGACGGGTGCAAGGCTTACGACAAATCCCGCGGCACGCCGCTGGAAGTCTTCCTCCGCAACACCGCGGGCTATGACATCACGCACGCAGTGGGTCGCTCCCCGGAAGTAGCCGGCACGTTCCCGGACGGGGCGTTCGACATTGTCTACATCGACGCTGAGCATGACCGGGAGTCGGTGGAGGCGGACATCAAGGCGTGGCGGCCCAAGGCCAAGCACTTGCTGGCAGGCCATGACTACTATGTGTTTAAGGGAGTCCGCCAGGCCGTGCAGGACAGCGAACTGGTCTACACGGTCGAAGGGAACGTATGGAAGGCGAGGCTAGACCTCGCCCTTGCTGACGATGTCATCTACTAAGCAGTGCGTTAAGTGCCAGAAGGTCCTGCCCCTTCATGCGTTCCATGTGGCCTCTGATGGCCGCAGGCACAGTCAGTGCAAGAAGTGCCGCAGCGAGTATGAGAAGAAACGCCGCAAGCGGAAGAAGGACGAACGCCTAGACAAGATCGAAGCCGATGCGGTCGATACGTTCTGCCAGGTGGCTCGTCTTGGCGGTGCGAACATCCCGCATGCCGCGGAACTTTTGGAGACGCTCCTGGAGTACACCGGGGGCGTCCGGGGCTTTGCCAACCTCTTCATGAAGCAGTATTACGACTCACCCCCAGGGGGGGCGCATCGAACTAAGCAGTTGGAGACCATCGTCCGGCTGGTCACCAACAACACCGCTCTTGGCGGGGCCAAGAAACCGCTTGCCCTGTGGAGTGAGGAAGAGCTGGAGGAGGAGCTGAGGGATCGACTCCTGGAGACGGCAATCACCATTAAGGCGTTGCCGGCACCGCATGAAGAAGCACCCGCGCCAGATACCAGAGCCTCCTAAGCCGCCTATCGTCCCTGGCATCACGCAGCACTCCCTGAGCGTCCTGAAGGAGGTTCAGAGCGAGCTGAAGAGCCGGAAGATAGAGGCGTTGCGTCTCTATCGACCGATGGCCCACCAGGAGCTGATGCACGCCTCCACGGCCTCTGAGCGGATAGTGCTTGGAGGCAACCGAAGCGGCAAGAGCCTTTCCACGTTTGTCGAAGACGCCCGTGCCCTGACTGGCCAGGACCCGCATGAGAAGTACCCCAAAGAGGGCGGCAACCTGGTGGTTGTTGGGAGGAACTGGCCGCACATCGGCCTGGTCTGCTACCCGATGCTCTTCAAAGCCGGGGCGTTCAAAATGATTAAGGACGAGGAGACGAAGGAGTGGCGAGCCTTCGATCCCGTCAAGGATGCCGACCGCAAGGCCGAGGCCAAGCCGGCCCCGCCGTTGGTGCCACCAAGATTCGTCTCAGAGACTTCCTGGGTCCTGAAGAACGCCGGCTACTGCCAACGGGTGGTCCTGGCGAACGGCTGGACGGTCCACTTCTTCTCATCGGAGGGTGAGCCGCCCCAGGGGTTCCAGGCCGACCTTGTCCACCTGGACGAAGATATATCAAACCCCTCTTGGGTGGGTGAAATGCAGGCCCGCCTGGCTGACCGCAAGGGAAGGCTAATGTGGTCAGCCATGCCGCACTCCAAGAACGACGCCCTGCTGGGGCTGTGCGAGCGAGCCGACAAGGAGCGGGAGGACGGCATCGACCCTCCAAGAATCGAAAAGTTTGTCTATCGGTTCCTGGACAACGACCACATCGACCCGGAGGAGAAGGAGAAGAACATCGCCCGGTGGTCGGCCCTGGGCGTGGACGAGCTTCGCATGCGGGCCGAGGGGGAGTTCACCCAGGACTCCATCCTGATGTACCCCAACTTCTCGCCAGTCCACATGATGAGCCTAGAAGGGGGCGTACCGCATGAGTGGACCCGTTATGTAGCGATTGACCCCGGCCACACAGTGATGGCTTGTGTCTTTGGGGCGGTCCCACCTGACGAGCGATTCCTGCTAATCTACGACGAACTGTACATCCGTAACGCTAACGCACTGATCTGGGGCGAGGAGTTCGCCAAGAAGGTGCGAGATCAGCATATCTACGCGGCCATCATGGACATGCACGGCGGCACGCTCAGAGACCTTGGCTCCGGCCGGCTGCCGTGCGACCTGTATTCAGAGCAACTGAGAAACCGGAAGATTCGCTTCCAACTGGGCGGCCATCAGTTCATCCCTGGATCGGATGACATCGTCGCCAGGACGAGCCTGGTCAGGCAGATGCTCCACATCCGGGGCGATGGAACAACACAACTGCGGTTCCTGGAGGGAGCCTGCCCGGAGCTGATCCGGGAGATAAAGCGATACAAGAAGAAAGTGATCCAGAGCAACTCCGGGGCGTTCGTCACTGACATGCCCAACACCCGCGGCGAAGTCCACGCCGTCCAGTGCTTGGAGTACCTCTGCGCCTATGAGCCGTCATACCACGCCCCCCCGTCTACGCCGGCCGCCGACCCCTGGTGGGTGAAGTGGCTGGCGGAGAGAAAGAAGCGGCGGGGCGAGGATGGTAAGGGTTACGTCTGTTTGGGTCCTACAAGGAGCTAGTTATGTGGTCGATGCCTGAAGCCGGTCTTGGTGATACCGTCCTGTTCCGCCCCCATGAGGGTGCCGAGGCCCAGATGGCGTTTGTGGCCAAGGTCGGCAGGGACACGCTCTACCTGTGGGCCCTGTCCCCTGGGTACGGGGGTGTCGAAAAGCCGTCTGTCCACCACGTCGATGACCCCCGCCTGGCGGACAACCCGGAGTGGAAGAAGTTCGGCACCTGGGAACACCGCCCGCGGGACCCCCGGATTGCCCAGCTCTCCGAGCGGCTTTCGGCCCTGGAGCGGCGTTCACCGGGCAATAAGAAGTAGCCCAGGAAACTCCGATGTCTGAGACAAACCCGCTCCGCCCCATCGTTAAGGGGTGGCTAGAAAAGATTCACCTGGCCAAGGAGCATAAAAAGCCCTTCCAGGAGGACGCCGAAGAGGCGATGAACTTCTATGACGGCGACAACGCATGGATGTTCAAATCTGAGTACAGCCGGGGCGAGAAGGGGTTTGTCAAGGGCCTAGCGCCGCCGGCCTTCCGGATGACCGTCAACCGGGTCTGGGAGGCCGTTCGGCTCTTTGGCTCAGTCATCCACCACCGCAACCCGTCCCGGGTCTGCACGCCCCGCCAGCATCCGATCATCGCCCCGCAGATGCTGGGGATCATTCCGCAGCCGCCGGTCCCGCAGATGGGTCCGGACGGCCAGCCAGTCATGGGGCCCGATGGCCAGCCGGTGATGATGCCGGACCCCATGATGCAGATGTACCAGCAGATGGTCCAGCAGACCCAGTTCCTCTCGGAGCGGCGGAACGTCATCTCCAAGCTGATGGATGAGTACCTGAACTACTCAGCCAATGAGATGAACCTGAAGGACCAGTCCCGGATGGTGGTGGACGAGGCCCTGATCAAAGGTGCCAGTTGCTGGTTCACGGAGTTGTACCAGCCTCCCGGCTCCGACCAGCGGATCGCTACTTCGTTCTATGAGTCCTTCGACAACATCGTCTGGGACCCGGACGCCGACAGTCAGGACGACATCCTGTGGCTGGCCAGGCGGAGGTGTCATCCCAAGGACTTTGTGGCCGCCAAGTTTGGCCTGAACCCAGAAGACCTGAAGGGCCACGCCGAGAGCTACGATTCTCGCAGCACCCGCAAAGAGCGGGGCTATGAGACTCGCAAGAAGATGGGCAAGACCAACGACCTGGTCACCTATTGGGAAATCTATTCCAAGACTGGCTTTGGTGACCGGCTGAAGGACGCCGACCAGCAGATTAGGGGCAAGTTCGATGCCCTTGGCGAATACTGCTACATCGTCGTTGCGGAGGGGGTGGACTTCCCGCTGAACGTCCCGCAGGAACTACTCCAAGAGGACGTGGACGAGACGGGCGTCCCCCCTGCACTGTTCGCCTCCTGCCAGTGGCCGATTCCATTCTGGGCAGAGCCCCACGGCTGGCCTTGTACCATTCTCCAGTGGTTCAAAAAGCCGGGCTACTCCTATCCCATCTCGCTGATCAAACCGGGGATTGGTGAGCTGCGGTTCATCAACTGGGCGATGTCGTTCATGGCGACCAAGATCGCCACCTCGTCCCAGACGATGATCGGCGTAGCCAAGGCCGCGGACAACGACCTGAAGGCCAAGATTCTGGATTCGGATGAGTCAGGCTTCAAAATCGTTGAAATCTCCGAAGCCATTGGCCGGAACGTCAACGACATCATCAGCGTGTTCAACTTGCCCGGCGTATCCATGGACATGTGGAACATCGTTGCCGCGGTCACGGAGCTGTTCGACCGCCGGGTGGGTCTGACAGAACTCATTTATGGCATGTCCAGAAATCAGTTCAGGAGTGCCGCAGAGGCCGCCGTGAAGGCTGAGCAGATTTCCGTGAGGCCCGACGACATGGCCAACACCCTGGAGGATGCTCTGTCAGAGGTGGCCCGCAAGGAAGCCTTCCTGGCGAGGTGGCTGGTCCAGCCCCAGGACGTTGCCCCTCTCCTTGGGCCCTTGGCTGCGCAGGCCTGGCAGATGCACGTCCAGGGCATGGACCCAGAGCAGCTTCTGCGGGAGTTTGACTTCCGCGTGGAGGCCGGCAGTGCGAGGAAGCCCAACAAGGGAACCAAGGTCGAACAGGTCAACCAGGCCATGCAGGTCATGATGCCTGTGGCCCAGGGCATGATGCAGGCCGGCATGCCGAATCTGTTCAACGCCTTGTTGGAGGATTGGGGGAGGGCCATGGACATCGATGTGAGTAAGTACCTGGTGCCGCCGCCGCCCCCGCCGCCGCCAGGACCTCCGCCGGGGCAGGAGCCGCCAGATGGAAATCCCGCTGACAATCAGCCGGCTGGGCCCGGAGGCTGAGGAAACCTACCGCAGGGCCCTGCCCTACGGTGAGCGATGGGCTGAGATGTGCGCCCTTCAGTGCCCTCCTGGGACCAAAGGGTCCGACAGGGCCTTCATGGAGGGGCGACTAAACCAGCAGTGGCTGGACAACATGCCCAAGAAGCAGGCAGAGACCATCCTGCGGGAGGCCCGTGCAGCCGGGATCGACCCTAGCGGAAAGGTCTATGTGGGCGGCCTGGCCGATGGCCGGGCCCACCGTGATCCTTTGGCGTGGGTGGACTCCACGGCGGACATTAAGAAGGTAGCGAGGCAACGCAACCTGACGGTGGAAGGTGCGGTGACCCACCATGGGACTCCCGTGCCACCCAAGCGGACGGTGCTGAATGAGCGAATCATTAAGGAGGAGCTGCCCCGCTACCGCAAGCGGCATCCTGGCAAGAAGGATGGCGAGCTGCGGGAGATGATCATCAACAAGCAGGCACATCCAAAGAAGAGGCAGGGCAAATGATCGAAATCACCCGGTTCCAGAACACCGTCAGTATCGTTGCGTCCAGCGCCGCTGCGTCAACGAGCCCACGGTTCGCCTTCACTCATATGGCTGGTGCTGGGGTGCTGATCGGCAACACGGCCGGTGCCACCCAGATCGACTGGTACGGTGCCCACGGCCAGAACGAAACGCCCCTGGCGATCTACGCCGATGGCTCCGCTGTGACAACTGCTGTGACAGTGGGTGCCCACCCGGTGCCTGATGCCTGCTTTGCCTTCCCGTTTGTCGTTCCGGTGGTGACAGGCAATACCACCTGCGCCATGACCGTCTGCCTGAAGGGTTAGCCATGTCCGTACCATCATTCCCGCCTCGCTCTGAAGACACCGTCAAAAGCGTAGCCGCCGGCATCGCTGGGGCTACGGAGATTCGCAACATTGTGACCCTCTCCCAGAGCGACTACGACGCTCTCTCGGCCCCGGACGCCAAGACGCTCTACATCATTACGTCCTGAGAGAGCCTCATGCCAACTTACACTGACGAGTACACGCCGGGCGATATAGCGGCGGTGGAATCCAGCCTGCGCACTTCTCGGTCACCGGAGGATCTGATCCGCAGGCTGCGTTTGGTTCGGGGCGCGCGGTCGCCGTCCATGGCGCGGCACGCGGCGTTGATTGCGGTTGCGGACATCCAGGCAGGGGACAACCCCCACATTACATACGACAA
>Ga0208898_1000598_pt1 | contig 27555 bp, 28 predicted proteins | sample VirMetDEL_Mar_4_FD_184513 | JGI IMG/M metagenome (GOLD analysis project Ga0208898, IMG submission 184513) | Aqueous microbial communities from the Delaware River and Bay under freshwater to marine salinity gradient to study organic matter... | ecosystem: Environmental > Aquatic > Marine >...
AGCCCTGAACACGCGACAAACTTTGGCACCACGGCCGTCATGGCTTCGACCGGCACTGCGGGCGCTGTCGGGAGGGTCGCCGGAACACTCGGCAGCGACCTTGGCGCCTGGGCCATACGAGGACTGGCCGGAGCCAGTTCAGCACTCAACGTCGTGCTGCTGGCTTTTTGGCCAAGGGATATGGGTGATTCGACGCTCTACACCCCGGAACAACTGGCAGGTATGCGCTCGGCCAGTACGCGAGTGCGGTTTCAGTTTCGCCAGGATGAATCAGGTGAACTACGCGTCTACGGCATACATACCAAGCCTGAAAGTGGCGCTGATCGTGTGTCTGTTGCGCAAGCCAGTTGGAATGCGGACAAGAGCGCGATGGTCGCGGTGCTAGATGGCATCAGCATCACTTGGACGCCGAACAACGGGCCGGTGGTCAGTACGCCGAGCCCGTATCCGGGTACACCGGAACGCTTGGATAATTTGTTCGTTCATCCGGTTGCGGTGGGGCAGGAGTCGGCAATCAGTCACTACCCAGGTCGGGATGCAGAGGATATTACCTGGCAGGACACGATCGTTACGTTTCCTGCTGACTCGGGTGTGCCGCCGCTGTATTTGGTGTTTGCCAAGCCTGTGGTTAACCCACTCGAGGTTGGGCCATATGACGACTTGAGCAGTCGCAGCATCAAAGATGGTTATGACATTGATCATCTTCCGGCCCGTAAAGTGCTTGAAGCTGTTTTACAAAAACTTGATGGAGAAATGGATCCACGGGAAGTAAGGGATTACCTTCGGAGGGCCCCAAGCATCGCGATCCCTGCCCGAGTCCACCAAAAATATAGTGAAACCTACGGGGGGCGTAGTACGAAAGCAAAGCAGGTGCAGGATGCCTCCGACCTCAGGGCCGCGGTGGACAGCAACTTCAATGCGATTAAACGCGGACTACTTGAGGAGGGCTTCACCGAAGCCGACGTTGAAGTGGCTCGAGAGCAACTGCATAGGCTCAACAAAGAACAGGGGTGGTATTGATGAATGCAACAACTATCGAGGGCTGGATCAAGAGTCTTGGCAGGCGCTACGAAGTTTTGATTGCCGAGGGGCTGATACCGAACCAGCCGCTACGGGAACTCTATGAAGGGCGGGATCGATTATATCTAGAACCAACATTAGGCCTATCCCTGAGTTTTTGGGCTGAAACCAAGCGACTGGAAACGCTATTCATCACTCTGATTAAAAGCACTCCCTCCACGGTTGAGTACAAAGGTGATCTACCCAAGCCGCTCACCTCTATGATGACAAAATCTGACATCCGGTCTCATTTCGGCGCCCCTCTAGAATGGAGTGATCCTGTAAAAATGCCACAGCCCGTGGGCATGACTGGAGGATGGGATGCCTATCGCCTTGATCCGAGCATGTATCCGAATATCAAGCTGATTTGCAAGTACAACTCCACTTTTCAGGTAAAAACGTTGGTGTTTACATTGATTGATAAGGGCCACGATTGATCTTTGCTTCATTACTTCGATTTCGGTCAGTTGGTGAATACACTCGCTGGCCGATATCGCAACGCACCTGTCTATGAACTCCCTCATCTGGTCACCCTCAAGCAGCAGTTGGAAGGCTTCTTGCCGCCCCGCTTCCAAGTCGCCTCCCAGTGTCAAAACTTAGTGAAAAGGGGTACCGGTGATTCGACGCTTACGGCGTACATACCAAGCCCGAAAGTGGCGCTGATCGTGTGCCTGACGTGCTTACCACTTGGCGTCAGCGTCTACCTGTCAACTTTGACAGTAGCCGTCGTCAGCGCTTGGAGGTTTGATAGGGCTTCGGGTTCTGATGGGTAGGCAGGAGAAAGGAAATGGAAACAGGCACCGTGAAGTACTTCAGCGCTGAGAAAGGCTTTGGGTTCATTACGCCGGACGGAGGGGGACCTGATCTTTATGTCCACGTCTCATCATTCAGGGATAGTGACCTCACCGTGCTCGAAGCAGGTCAGCGGGTGGAATACGAAGTCATGCTAGGCCCAAAAGGCGCAAAAGACCTACGAGCCACTGGCGTGCGCGTGCTCTGAGCACGCGCGCGGCAACCCTCATCTTCGTCGAAGATTTCTCTGTCAGCAGCGGGTGTCCGCAGATCGATATGTGGGAGCGGGCAAGCCAGCTCCCACGTTTGAGTCGGTCCGCCCGCGCAAATCCCTGTGCCCTGTCAGTCCGCACGCGCCACTGCCTCGCGATCTGAGTCGCAAAACAAAAGTTGGAAGGCTTCTTGCAATACCGCCTCCAGGACGCCTCCCGGCGTCAAAAGTTTGCTTCAAGGATGCGAGGAGTACCGGTGGTAGATCGCTCTCAAATGCTCAGCACGGCCCGCAGCACCCTGACTGACCTCTCGCGGGGCAATCTGGGTGTGCCGTTGTTGTTGCTGGTGATGCTGGCAATGATGATGTTGCCAATACCGCCGTTCCTGCTCGACGTGTTCTTCACCTTCAACATCGCCTTGTCCGTCGTCGTGTTGCTGGTCTGCGTCTATGCCCTGCGGCCGCTCGACTTTGCGGTCTTTCCGACCATCCTGCTGATCGCCACGTTGCTGCGGTTGGCGCTGAACGTGGCGTCCACGCGGGTGGTGATGCTCCACGGCCAGGACGGGCATGCCGCCGCCGGTAAGGTGATCCAGGCCTTCGGCGAGGTGGTGATCGGCGGTAACTACGTGGTCGGTATCGTGGTGTTCGCGATCCTGATGATCATCAACTTCGTGGTGGTGACCAAGGGCGCCGGGCGGATTTCCGAGGTGAGCGCGCGCTTTACCCTCGACGCCATGCCCGGCAAACAGATGGCCATCGACGCCGACCTCAACGCCGGCCTGATCGACCAGAACCAGGCCAAATCGCGCCGCCTGGAAGTGGCCCAGGAGGCCGAGTTCTACGGTTCCATGGACGGTGCCAGCAAATTCGTGCGCGGTGACGCCATCGCCGGCCTGTTGATTCTGTTCATCAACCTGATCGGCGGCATAGCGGTCGGGATGTTCCAGCACGGCATGACCTTCGGCGATGCGGGCAAGGTCTACGCCCTGCTGACCATCGGTGACGGTTTAGTGGCGCAATTGCCATCACTGTTGTTATCCACAGCAGCGGCGATCATGGTGACCCGTGCGTCGGGCTCCGAAGACATGGGCAAGCAGATCAGCCGGCAGATGTTCGCCTCGCCCAAGGCGCTGGCCGTGGCGGCGGGCATCATGGCGATCATGGGCATTGTGCCCGGCATGCCCCACGTCTCGTTCTTGAGCATGGCAGCGATGGCCGCCGGTGGCGCCTACCTGTTCTGGAAAAAGCAGAACTTGGTCAAGGTGAAGGCCCAGCAAGAAATCGCGCGCCAGCAGGAGCTGCTGCCGTCGCCGGCCCGCGCCCAGGAAACCAAGGAGTTGGGCTGGGACGATGTGACCCCGATCGACATGATCGGCCTGGAAGTCGGCTACCGCCTGATCCCGTTGGTCGACCGCAACCAGGGCGGCCAATTGCTCGCGCGGATCAAGGGCGTGCGCAAGAAGTTGTCCCAGGACCTGGGCTTCCTGATGCCCACTGTGCATATCCGCGACAACCTCGACTTGGCCCCCAGCGCCTACCGCCTGACCCTGATGGGCGTGATCCTCGCCGAAGCGGAGATCTACCCCGACCGCGAGCTGGCGATCAACCCGGGCCAGGTGTTCGGCACGTTGAACGGTATAACCGCCAAAGATCCGGCTTTTGGTCTGGAAGCGGTCTGGATCGAAGTCAGCCAGCGCAGCCAGGCGCAGTCCCTCGGCTACACCGTGGTGGACGCCAGCACCGTGGTCGCCACGCACCTCAACCAGATTCTGTACAAGCACTCCCACGAGTTGATCGGTCACGAAGAAGTCCAGCAACTAATGGGTTTGCTGGCCAAAGCCTCGCCCAAGCTCGCCGAAGAGCTGGTGCCGGGCGTGCTGTCGCTGTCGCAATTGCTCAAGGTGCTGCAGGCGCTGCTGGCCGAACAGGTGCCGGTGCGCGACATTCGCAGCATCGCCGAGGCCATCGCCAACAATGCCGCCAAGAGTCAAGATACTGCCGCGTTGGTGGCCGCCGTGCGCGTTGGATTATCCCGCGCTATCGTACAAAGCATTGTAGGGATTGAGTCTGAGCTGCCTGTGATCACCTTGGAGCCAAGGTTGGAACAAATATTGCTCAATAGTATTCAGAAGGCAGGACAGGGCCAGGAAGAGGGCGTTCTGCTGGAGCCAAGCATGGCTGAAAAACTGCAGCGTTCGTTGATCGAAGCAGCGCAGCGTCAGGAAATGCAGGGCCAACCGGTGATTCTGCTGGTGGCAGGCCCGGTTCGGGCGATGTTGTCGCGGTTTGGACGCCTGGCAGTGCCGAATTTGCACGTTTTGGCTTATCAGGAAATCCCTGACAACAAGCAAGTGACTATCGTCGCGACAGTAGGGCCCAACGGCTGAGGTAGTGGGTTATGCAAGTAAAGCGTTTTTTCGCCGCCGATATGCGTCAGGCCATGAAACTGGTACGTGACGAACTGGGCGCCGACGCTGCGATTATCGGTAACCGTCGTATTGCCGGCGGTGTCGAGCTGACGGCTGCCCTGGATTACACCCCTTCGGCGCTGGCCCCGCGTGTCCCGAACATGGAGCTTGAAGACGAGCTGCGCAAGACGGCCTCGCGCATTGTCTCGGCCCAGGCCGAACTGAGCATGCGCGGCGACAGCGATGCGACCACCAATCGCCAGTTGTTCGCCGGCCTGCCGCTGACCGCCGCCGAGCCGCTGGTCGAGCCGACGTTCATCGAACCGCCGCGTCCTGCCGCGCCTGCCCCGGCCGCTGCAGTCGACCAGCGTGTGTTCGACTCGATGCGCTTTGAGCTCAACGGCCTGCGCGAGCTGCTGGAAGTGCAGCTCGGTTCGCTGGCCTGGACCCAACTGCAAGGCAGCAAGCCGCAACAGGCCAACCTGTGGCGTCGCCTGCAACGCATCGGCCTGTCCGGCCCGTTGTCCCGCGACCTGCTGGCGCTGACCACCGAAATCGAAGAACCTCGCCAGGCCTGGCGCATGTTGCTGGCCCACCTGGCGCGGATGATCGTCACCCCGGAACTCGAACCCCTGGAAGAGGGCGGCGTGATCGCCATGGTCGGCCCTGCCGGCATGGGCAAGACCACCACGCTGGCCAAGCTGGCGGCGCGCTACGTGCTCAAGTACGGCGCCCAGAACATCGCGCTGGTAAGCATGGACAGCTACCGCATCGGTGCCCAGGAGCAACTCAAGACCCTGGGCCGCATCCTCAATGTGTCGGTGACCCACGTCGACCCGGGCCAGTCCCTGGCCAATGCCCTCGATCCGTTGCTGCGCAAGCGTGTGGTGCTGATCGATACCGCCGGCCTGCAAGCCAGCGATCCGGCGTTGCGCATGCAACTGGAGAGCCTGGCCGGGCGTGGCATCAAGGCAAAAAATTACCTGGTGCTTGCAACCACCAGCCAAAAACAAGTTCTTACCGCTGCGTACCATAGCTACAAGCGCTGCGGCCTGGCCGGATGCATCCTCACCAAGCTCGACGAAACCGCGAGCTTGGGCGAGGTACTGAGCCTGGCTATCAGTCATGAACTTCCGGTCGCCTACCTGACCGACGGGCCGCGGATTCCGGATGATTTGCATCTGCCGCGCCGTCATCAGTTGGTCAGCCGTGCCGTCAGCGTGCAAATGCAAGAAGAGCCTAGCGAGGAAGCGATGGCCGATATGTTCGCTGACCTTTACCACAACCCGGCAAAGCGGGTGGGTTGAGGCAGCATGAACACCATGAAATGTATCTACATCGATGGTCTGCAAGCGATTCACGCGGCCAAGCCATGTAGCCTGCGTCTAAGCAAGACAAGGTAAAGAATTAAAATGGGCAGCATGCATCCCGTACAGGTGATCGCGGTGACCGGCGGCAAAGGTGGCGTCGGGAAAACTAACGTGTCAGTGAATTTGTCCCTGGCCCTGGCAGAGCTTGGCCGTCGTGTCATGCTGCTGGATGCTGACCTTGGGTTGGCGAACGTTGACGTATTGCTGGGGCTCACGCCCAAACACACCCTCGCCGATGTGATCGAGGGTCGTTGTGAGCTGCGCGATGTGCTGCTGCAGGGCCCTGGAGGCATCCGCATCGTGCCGGCCGCCTCGGGCACCCAGAGCATGGTCCACCTGAGCCCTGCGCAGCATGCCGGCCTGATCCAGGCGTTCAGCGATATCGGCGACAACCTCGACGTGCTGGTGATCGACACCGCCGCCGGGATTGGCGAGTCTGTGGTCAGCTTCGTGCGCGCCGCGCAAGAAGTCCTGCTGGTGGTCTGCGATGAACCCACCTCGATCACCGACGCCTACGCCCTGATCAAACTGCTCAACCGCGACTACGGCATGAACCGCTTCCGCGTGCTGGCCAACATGGCCCAGAGCCCGCAGGAAGGACGCAACCTGTTCGCCAAGTTGACCAAGGTCACTGATCGCTTTCTTGATGTCGCCTTACAATACGTCGGCGCAGTTCCCTATGACGAGTGTGTACGCAAGGCCGTGCAAAAGCAGCGTGCGGTCTACGAAGCGTTCCCTCGTTCGAAATGCGCGTTGGCGTTCAAGGCTATTGCTCAGAAGGTCGATACCTGGCCGTTGCCCGCCAACCCTCGGGGGCATCTGGAGTTTTTCGTCGAGCGATTGGTGCATCAGACGAGCGCAGGACCGGTGCTATGACAGCCAGCGGCTATAACCTTTACAAAAATTCGGCACGTGACCGCCAGGGCGAATTGATCGAGCGCTATGCGCCGCTGGTCAAGCGCATTGCCTATCACTTGCTGGCACGCCTGCCCGCCAGTGTCCAGGTCGAAGACTTGATCCAGGCCGGCATGATCGGCCTGCTCGAAGTGTCGACCAAATACGACGCGAGCAAGGGTGCGAGTTTCGAGACGTATGCGGGTATCCGTATCCGTGGCGCGATGCTCGATGAAGTGCGTAAAGGGGATTGGGCGCCGCGTTCGGTACACCGCAATACGCGCATGGTCAGTGACGCAATTCGTGCAATTGAAGCAAAAACCGGTCGCGACGCTAAAGATCACGAAGTTGCGGCCGAACTCCAATTGAGTCTCGACGATTATTACGGGATTTTGAACGATACCTTGGGCAGCCGCCTGTTCAGTTTCGACGACCTGTTGCAGGACGGCGAACACGAAGGGCTGCACGAGGACGGCGCGAGTGCTCATCTCGAACCGTCGCGCGACCTGGAAGATGAACGCTTTCAGGGGGCGCTGGCGGACGCGATTGCCAATCTGCCGGAGCGTGAGCGACTGGTGTTGGCGCTGTACTACGACGAAGAGCTGAACCTCAAGGAAATCGGTGAGGTCCTGGGGGTCAGCGAATCGCGTGTCAGCCAGCTGCACAGCCAGTGCGCAGCCCGCTTGCGGGGACGCCTGGGAGAGTGGCGCGCGCGCTGACAGGCAGTGTGGGGACACTGCAGACACTACCGCGAGGCCCTTGGTTTTCGCGGGTGAGTTTCGTGGTGCCCTGGGCAGTCCTTTTTGTGTAACGCCTGTTGATTGAAATGGCGCGTCCAGGTGCTGGACGCGTTTTAAGACTGCTTGGAGGTCGAATTGGACAAGAACATGAAAATCCTCATCGTTGATGACTTCTCAACGATGCGGCGGATCATAAAAAACCTGTTGCGTGACCTGGGGTTCACCAACACGGTCGAGGCGGATGACGGCCTTACGGCGATTCCGATCCTCAACAGCGGGAGCATCGACTTTCTGGTAACCGACTGGAACATGCCCGGCATGACCGGTATCGACTTGCTGCGCCATGTGCGCGCCGATGAAAAACTGCGCAGCCTTCCCGTGTTGATGGTGACCGCCGAAGCCAAGCGTGAGCAGATCATCGAAGCCGCCCAGGCCGGGGTCAACGGCTACGTGGTCAAGCCATTCACTGCATTGGCCTTGAAAGAGAAGATCGAAAAAATCTTCGAACGCATCCACGGCTAATGCCATCGCGGGGGAGCTATGGAGCATAAAGAAACGTCACAGGGGGACTTTGAGTCGACCCTGAAAAAGCATGCTCACCAACTGGTCGAGAGCCTTGAAAAAGGCCAGTTCGGCGACGCGGTGCAGTTAATCCATGAGCTTAACCAGACCCGTGACCGCGGCCTGTATCAGGAAGTGGGCAAGCTCACGCGCGAGCTGCACAGTGCGATCGTCAATTTTCAGATTGACCCGCACATGCCCCAGGCTGAAGAAATTTCGCAAATCACCGATGCCACTGAACGCCTGTCCTATGTGGTCAGGCTGACTGAAGCGGCGGCCAACCGCACCATGGACCTGGTGGAAAACGCCACGCCCCTGGTCAACGGCATGGCCAACGAAGCCCAGGCCCTCAGCGTTGACTGGGGCCGCTTCATGCGTCGGGAAGTGGGGGCTGAGGAGTTTCGTGAGTTGGCCCGTCGGGTCGAGGGTTTCCTGTCGCGTAGCGAACAGGACAACCACACGGTGTCCAGCAACCTCAATGACATTCTGCTCGCCCAGGATTACCAGGACCTCACCGGTCAGGTGATCAAGCGCGTGACCCAATTGGTCACCGAAGTGGAAAGCAACTTGCTCAAATTGGTGCTTATGGCAGGCCAAGTTGATCGTTTCGCCGGCATCGAACATGACCGCGAAGCGATCCTCTCGGAAAAAGATCCACAAAAACATCTCGCCAAGGGTGAAGGTCCGCAGATTCATGCCGATAAACGTGAAGACGTTATGTCAGGTCAGGATGACGTAGATGACCTGTTATCCAGTTTAGGCTTCTAAGGAGCACACCCATGAGCTTCGGCGCCGATGAAGAAATCCTTCAGGATTTCCTTGTAGAGGCCGGCGAAATTTTAGAGCAACTGTCCGAACAACTGGTCGAGCTGGAAAGCCGACCGGATGATGCGAACCTGCTCAATGCAATTTTTCGCGGTTTTCACACTGTAAAAGGGGGCGCCGGCTTCCTCCAGCTCCATGAGCTGGTGGAGTGCTGCCACATCGCCGAGAACGTGTTCGACATCCTGCGCAAGGGTGAGCGTCACGTTGATTCGGAGCTGATGGACGTGATTCTCGAAGCGCTGGATGCGGTCAACGGCATGTTCAGCGAAGTTCGCGAACGTGCCCCGATCACCGCAGCCACCCCGGAACTGCTGGCCGCCCTGGCGCGTCTGGCGGAACCTGCCGACACCGCGGCCGCGCCGGTGGTGGAAGCGGCTCCGGAGCCTGTGGTCGAAGCCGAAGCGGATGTCACCGACAGCGAGTTCGAGCAACTGCTCGACTCCCTCAATGCGGTCAAGGCCGAAGCCGAAGCGCCGCAAGCGGTCGCTGCAGTGGCCGCGCCCGCCGCGCCGACCGGCGAAGACATTACCGACGCAGAATTCGAATCCCTGCTCGATCAGTTGCACGGCAAGGGCCAGTTTGCTGCCGACGCCGTTGCACCTGCGGCTGAGGCGCAAGCACCTGCGAGTACCTCGCAAGTTCCGGCAGCCACCGCCGCCGCCGGCACCGACATTACCGACGACGAATTCGAAGCGTTGCTCGACCAGTTGCATGGCAAGGGCTCCTTTGCGGCCGATGCCTTGCCGGAAGTCGCCGCAACTGCTGCCGCACCGGCTGCTGCCGCTGCCGCACCTGCCGGCGACGGGCTGATTTCCGATCACGAATTCGAAGCCCTGCTCGACGAATTGCACGGCAAGGGCAAGTTCGCCGAAGTGGCCGCTGGCGCTGCGGCGACGGCAGCCCCGGTGGCGGCCAAACCGGCACCGGCCAAAGCCGCGGCACCTGCTGCCGCCAAGCCGGCCCCGGCCCCGACTGCCGCCGCTCCTGCCGCTGCCGCGCGTGCCCCGGCCGCCGCCGCGGCCGACAAGCCTGCCAGCGAAGCCGAAACCACGGTGCGTGTGGATACCGCGCGCCTGGACGACATCATGAACATGGTCGGCGAACTGGTGCTGGTGCGTAACCGCCTGGTGCGCCTGGGCCTGAACAGTGGCGACGAAGCCATGCAGAAGGCCGTGTCGAACCTCGACGTGGTCACTGCCGACCTGCAGACCGCGGTGATGAAGACGCGGATGCAGCCGATCAAGAAAGTCTTCGGTCGCTTCCCGCGCCTGGTTCGTGACCTGGCTCGCCAGCTCAAGAAAGAAATCAACCTGGAACTGGTGGGTGAAGAAACCGACCTCGACAAAAACCTTGTCGAGGCCCTGGCCGACCCGCTGGTCCACTTGGTGCGCAACGCCGTCGACCACGGCGTGGAAACCCCGGAAGAACGCGAAGCCGCGGGCAAGTCCCGTAACGGCAAGGTGATTCTGGCGGCGGAACAAGAGGGTGACCATATCCTGCTGTCGATCACCGATGACGGCAAAGGCATGGACCCGGCGATCCTGCGCGGTATCGCCGTCAAGCGTGGCGTGATGGACAAGGATGCCGCCGACCGCTTGACCGAGACCGAGTGCTACAACCTGATTTTCGCGCCGGGCTTCTCGACCAAGACCGAGATTTCCGACGTGTCGGGCCGTGGCGTGGGCATGGACGTGGTGAAAACCAAGATCAGCCAGCTCAACGGTTCGATCAATATCTACTCGACCAAGGGCCTGGGCTCGAAGATCGTCATCAAGGTGCCGTTGACCCTGGCGATCATGCCGACCCTGATGGTGATGCTGGGCAACCAGGCCTTCGCCTTCCCGCTGGTCAACGTCAACGAGATCTTCCACCTCGACCTGTCGCGCACCAACGTGGTGGACGGCCAGGAAGTGGTGATCGTGCGCGACAAGGCGTTGCCACTGTTCTACCTCAAGCGCTGGCTGGTCGCCTCGGCCGCCCATGAAGAGCAGCGCGAAGGCCATGTGGTGATTCTCTCCGTGGGCACCCAGCGCATCGGCTTTGTCGTCGATCAACTGGTCGGCCAGGAAGAAGTGGTCATCAAGCCTTTGGGCAAAATGCTGCAGGGAACCCCGGGCATGTCGGGTGCGACCATCACCGGTGACGGTCGTATCGCATTGATTCTCGATGTTCCGAGCATGCTCAAGCGTTACGCCGCACGGCGTATTTGATTCTGGTGGGGCAGGGCGGTATTGCCTGCCCCGCCTAACGGAGTGTTTATGGTAGTCAAGGTCCTGGTGGTGGACGATTCGGGTTTCTTCCGCCGCCGCGTCTCGGAAATTCTTTCCGCCGATCCAACGATCCAGGTGGTCGGCACGGCCACCAACGGTAAAGAGGCGATTGATCAAGCCATTGCGTTGAAGCCGGACGTGATCACCATGGACTACGAGATGCCGATGATGGATGGCATCACCGCAGTCCGACACATCATGCAGCGCTGTCCGACCCCGGTGTTGATGTTCTCCTCGCTGACCCACGAAGGCGCCCGGGTCACCCTGGATGCGCTGGACGCCGGTGCGGTGGACTTCCTGCCGAAGAATTTCGAAGACATCTCGCGCAACCCCGAGAAGGTCAAGCAGATGCTGTGCGAGAAGGTCCACAGCATTTCGCGCAGCAACCGTCGCAGCCTGTTCAGCGCCCCGGCGCCTGCGCCGGTCGCGGCTCCGGCGGCGCCCACCAGCACGGCGTTCGGTCGCCCGGCGCCGGCAGCGGTTGCCCGGCCTGCCGCGGCCCCCGCGCGGGCACCTGCGCCAAGCGCCCATTCGCCGGCGCCGAAACGCAAGGCCTACAAGCTGGTTGCCATTGGTACTTCGACCGGCGGCCCGGTTGCCCTGCAACGGGTCTTGACCCAACTGCCGGCCAACTTCCCGGCGCCGATCGTGCTGATCCAGCACATGCCCGCCGCGTTCACCAAGGCCTTCGCCGAGCGCCTGGACAAGCTGTGCCGCATCAGCGTCAAGGAAGCCGAGGATGGCGACATCCTGCGTCCTGGCCTGGCGCTGCTGGCGCCTGGGGGCAAGCAGATGATGGTCGATGGCCGTGGTGCGATCAAAATCCTGCCGGGCGATGAGCGCCTCAACTACAAGCCCTGCGTGGATATCACCTTCGGTTCGGCAGCCAAGTCCTACGGCGACAAAGTTCTGGCGGTGGTGCTCACCGGCATGGGCGCCGACGGTCGCGAAGGCGCGCGCCTGCTCAAGCAGGGCGGCAGTGCGATCTGGGCCCAGGACGAAGCCAGTTGCGTGATTTATGGCATGCCGATGGCCATCGTCAAGGCTGAGCTGGCCGACGCGATCTACAGCCTGGACGATATCGGCAGGCATTTGGTGGAGGCCTGCCTCTGATGGATGTACTGAGTCTGATCGGTATCACCATGGCGTTTGTCGCGATCATCGGCGGCAACTACCTCGAAGGCGGGCACCTCGGCGCCCTGGCCAACGGCCCGGCGGCGCTGATCGTGATCGGTGGCACCGTCGGCGCGGCATTGCTGCAGTCGCCCTTGAGTTCGTTCAAGCGTGCCATGCAGATCCTGATCTGGATTATTTTCCCGCCGCGCGTCGACCTGGCCGGCGGCATCGACCGCGTGGTCAACTGGAGCCTCACCGCACGCAAGGAAGGCCTGCTCGGCCTGGAAGGCGTGGCCGATGCCGAGCCCGACAGCTACGCGCGCAAAGGCCTGCAATTGCTGGTGGACGGCGCCGAGCCGGAGGCGATCCGCAGCATCCTGGAAGTGGATTTCTACACCCAGGAAAGCCGCGATATCAACGCCGCCAAAGTCTTTGAAAGCATGGGCGGCTACGCGCCGACCATCGGCATCATCGGTGCGGTGATGGGCCTGATCCACGTGATGGGCAACCTCGCCGATCCGTCGCAACTGGGCAGCGGCATTGCCGTGGCGTTTGTCGCCACCATCTACGGTGTGGCGAGTGCCAACCTGGTGCTGTTGCCGGTGGCCAGCAAGCTCAAGTCGATTGCCCTGCGCCAGTCGCGTTACCGTGAAATGTTGCTCGAAGGCATCCTGTCGATTGCCGAGGGCGAGAACCCGCGCTCCATCGAATTGAAGCTCCAGGGCTTCATGGATTGATGTACATGAAACGTGTAGGAGCGAGCTTGTTCGCGAAAATCGTCAACGATGACGCGGGCATCCTGGATGAACGCGTTGCTCTCGGATTTTTCGCGAGCAAGCTCGCTCCTGCAGGTGATTCGTTTTGCGGAGGTAATCGTCTGTGAGCCGTCGCCGTCGCGAGCCTGAAGAACACGTCAACCATGAACGCTGGCTGGTGTCCTACGCGGACTTCATCACCTTGCTGTTCGCGTTTTTCGTGGTGATGTACTCCATCTCGTCGATCAACGAAGGCAAGTACAAAGTCATTTCCCAAGCGCTGATCGGCGTGTTCAACGACGCCGATCGTTCGCTCAAGCCGATCCCGATCGGCGAAGAGCGGCCCAAGACCGTGACCCCGGCCAAGCCGCTGGTCAACGACAGCGATGAGACCTCCGCCGGCATGGGCGGCACCGGCGACCCGCTGAAAAGCATCGCCGACGATATCAGCGCCGCGTTCGGCGACCTGATCAGCTCCAACCAGATGACCGTGCGCGGCAATGAGTTGTGGGTGGAGATCGAGCTCAATTCGAGCCTGCTGTTCGCCAGCGCCGATGCCATGCCCAGCGACCAGGCGTTCACCATCATCGACAAGGTGGCGGCGATCCTCAAACCGTTTGAAAACCCGATCCACGTCGAAGGCTTTACCGACAATATCCCCATCAGTACCGCGCAGTACCCGACCAACTGGGAGCTGTCGTCGGCCCGGGCGGCCAGCATCGTGCGGATGCTCGCGATGCAGGGCGTGAACCCCGGTCGCCTGGCGTCGGTCGGCTACGGCGAGTTCCAGCCGGTGGCCAATAACGCCACGGCGGAAGGCCGCGCCCGTAACCGCCGGGTGGTGCTGGTGGTCTCGCGCAACCTGGATGTGCGCCGCAGCCTGACCGGCACCGGCACGGCAAATGCAACCCCGGACGCAGCATTGAAGCGGGCTGGCACACAAACTGCACCGGCCCTTGCAAAGCCGCCGGTACGGCAAAGCTCCGTCAATTCTCCGTCACCGGCTCAATAACCTATGCACTGTCTCGGTCGCGCCTGTGCCCGCCGGGAGGAATCAACCGAATGAGAGTCTGGGCAGTTGCCAATCAAAAAGGTGGAGTCGGCAAGACCACCACCTCCATCGCCTTAGCCGGCTTGCTGGCCGAGGCGGGCAAGCGCGTGGTCGTGGTCGACCTGGACCCCCACGGCTCGATGACCAGCTATTTCGGCTACGACCCGGACGCGCTGGAGCACAGCTGCTACGACCTGTTCCTGCACAAGGGCAGCGTGCCGAGCGATCTGCCCGGGCAACTGCTGCTGCCCACCAGCAATGAAAGCATTTCCCTGCTGCCGTCGAGCACCGCCCTGGCCACCCTTGAGCGCCAGTCGCCGGGGCAGAGCGGCCTGGGCCTGGTGATCGCCAAGACCCTGGCGCAACTGTGGCAGGACTTCGACTACGCGATCATCGACAGCCCGCCGTTGCTCGGCGTGCTGATGGTCAACGCCCTGGCGGCCAGCCAGCAGTTGGTGATCCCGGTGCAGACCGAGCACCTCGCGGTCAAGGGCCTGGAACGCATGGTCAGCACTCTGGCGATGATCAACCGCTCACGCAAACAGGCGCTGCCGTTCAGCATCGTGCCGACGTTGTTCGACCGCCGCACCCAAGCGTCCCTCGGCACCTTGCGCGTACTGCGCGATGCCTACCCGGACACCATCTGGCAAGGCTATATCCCGGTGGACACGCGCCTGCGCGACGCCAGCCGCGCCGGCCTGACCCCTTCGCAGTTCGACGGTAAAAGTCGCGGCGTGCTGGCGTACCGCGCGCTGCTCAAGCACCTGCTGTCGCAACAGCTTGTGGCGCAGGTGGCGTGATGAACCGTCCTGTCGAACTCAAGGTCAAGACGCGGCCGCAACTGGCACTGGAATCCTACCTGGATGCCTTGCTGCAGGACGCGACCGAGGAAGAACTGCCGGAACCGCTGCTGGTCCTCGAACCCGCCGTAGACGCACAAAGCACACTGGATGAGTTCCAGTTGGCGGTGCTGGAAGAACAGGCGCGTGATGCGCAGGTGATGGTGCCGAGTCCACCGGTCGTGGTTGCGCCTGTAGTGGTTGCGCCTGTGCCGGTCGTACCCGTGGTGGTCGAGCCGGTGGTTGAAGTCCACCTGCCGCCGAGCATCACGCCGCCGCCGGTCACCGGCGACGGCCGCCCGGCGTGGGCCGCCGAGCCGTTCGAATGCCTGCTGTTCGACGTCGCCGGGTTGACCCTGGCGGTGCCGCTGGTGTGCCTGGGCTCGATCTATTCCCTGGAAGGCCAGGAGCTGACACCGCTGTTCGGGCAACCGGAGTGGTTCCTCGGCATCCTGCCCAGCCAGGCCGGCAACCTCAAGGTGCTGGACACCGCGCGCTGGGTGATGCCCGACCGCTACCGCGATGATTTCCGCCAGGGCTTGCAATACGTGATTTCGGTGCAAGGCTACGAGTGGGGGCTGGCCGTGCATCAAGTCAGCCGCTCGTTGCGCCTGGACCCGAATGAAATCAAATGGCGCAGCCAACGGGGCCAGCGCCCTTGGTTGGCGGGCACCGTGATCGAACACATGTGCGCGTTGCTCGACGTCGCCGAACTGGCCGAGTTGATCGCCAGCGGTGCGGTCAAGTCGATGCCGGGCCAGCAACGCAGTTAATTGAACAAGATCGGCCGCACGGTTGTGCGGCCAAAGAAGCACACACGCCGTGTCCAACGGCATTTGAAGGGGTCAGGGGTATGAATAAGTCAGCGTCCGCACAAGGTTTGGATGATCCGATCCTGCAATGGGTTACCTTCAAACTGGACAACGAGTCCTACGGCATCAACGTCATGCGCGTGCAGGAAGTGCTGCGCTACACCGAAATCGCTCCGGTTCCGGGTGCGCCAAGCTACGTGCTGGGCATCATCAACCTGCGCGGCAACGTGGTGACGGTGATCGACACCCGCCAGCGTTTCGGTCTGATACCGACCGAAGTCAACGACAACACCCGCATCGTCATCATCGAGGCCGACAAGCAAGTGGTCGGGATCATGGTCGACAGCGTGGCCGAAGTGGTTTACCTGCGCCAATCGGAAGTGGAAACCGCGCCGAACGTGGGTAACGAAGAGTCGGCCAAGTTCATCCAGGGCGTCTGCAACAAGAACGGCGAACTGCTGATTCTGGTCGAGCTGGACAAAATGATGAGCGAAGAAGAATGGTCGGATCTGGAGAACATCTGATTGTTCCTTGAAGCAGCGGTGATCGTCCTGGCCCTGTTGTGGGCCGGGACGTTGGCGTTTTTGCTGCGCTATGTGCGCCAGCAACGCGAGTGGGCGGTGCAACAGGCCGAACGCGATGCCGTGCGTGATCGGCGCGTGGTCGAGTTGGCCAAGCGCGTCGATCACTTCCAGCAAAGTGCGGTGCGGGTCGGGGATGAGGTGCATGAACTGCGCGCGATCCTCGGGCCGTTGCCGGACAAGCTGGCGCAGATTGAACAGCGTGACCCGTCCAGCCTGTCTTTTGCCCAGGCGGCGAAGCTGGTCGGCATGGGCGCGACCGTGGATGAGCTGACGCAGTCGTGCGGCCTGACCCAGGCTGAGGCGCAGTTGATGAGTAAGTTGCACAAAAGCTGATTGCGCGCTGATGGGTATCTAGCGATCCAACTGTAGGCGCTGGCTTGCCCGCGCTTACAGGAAAGCAGCCTGGCGTCGCCTCTGGCCAATTAAATTGCAAACCCGATGGCTTTTTTTATCTCCTCAAGGGTCAACATCCTTCAAGCACCTTTGACCCCAGGAGAACGCCCCCCATGACCACCCACAAAGCCCTGTTGATCCTCCACGGCAAGCAAGCCCTCAACGAGGACGTGCGCGCTGCGGTGCTGGCTCGGCGTGAGCAGGGCTGGGAGCTGGCGGTGCGGGTGACGTGGGAGGGCGGCGACGCGCAGCGGCTGGTCAACGAGGCCCTGGACGGCGGGTACACGCACATCATTGCCGGCGGCGGTGACGGCACCTTGCGCGATGTGGCCGAGGCGATGGCCCAGGCCGGGACCGATGCGAGCCTGGTGCTGATGCCGTTGGGCACCGCCAATGATTTTGCCCGTGCCGCCGGTGTGCCGCTGCAGCCCGACCAGGCCCTGGCGTTGCTGGACGTGCCGGCCAGGGCGATCGATCTCGGCCGCGTCGGCGGGCAAGTATTCCTCAACATGGCCACCGGCGGCTTCGGCAGCCAGGTCACCGCCAATACCTCCGAAGAACTGAAGAAAGTGCTGGGCGGCGCGGCCTATCTGTTCACCGGCTTGTCGCGCTTCAGTGAGTTGAAGGCCGCGTATGGCGAGCTGGAAGGCCCGGATTTCCATTGGAAAGGCGAGTTGCTCGCGCTGGGCATCGGCAACGGCCGCCAGGCAGGCGGTGGGCATGTGCTGTGCCCCGACGCACTGGCGGACGATGGGCTGCTGGACATCAGCATTTTGCCGGCCCCCCAGGAAGTGGTCGGCACCCTGCGTGAACTGATGAACAATGGCTGGGGCCTGGACACCATGTTTGTCCGCGCGCGCCTGCCGTGGGTCAAGATCAAGGTCGCGCAAGGTTTGTATATCAACCTGGATGGCGAACCGCTGCAAGGCGATGACCTGCATTTCGAGGTCGTGCCCAAGGCCCTGCGCGTCCACCTGCCGCCGGGTTCGCCCTTAGTCGTCCAGGCTGATGATCTGCTCGCGCACGGCAAATAACACCAGGCCCGCCACATCGAAAATCTGCAGGCGCTTCATGATTTGCGAGCGATGGGCTTCCACGGTCTTGATGCTCAACCCGAGGCCGTGGGCGATTTCCCGGGTGGATTTGCCACGCACCACCAGGCGCAGGATTTCCAACTGGCGAGCGGTGAGGTTGTGGTTGTGGACGACCGGGGGGGACGGGGCCTGGTTGCGTACCAGCGCCTGGCTGATCACGGTGTGGGCAATCGCCGGGCTCAGGTAGCGCTCGTCATTGCTCAGCGCCAGCAGTGCCTGCTCCAGTTCGTTGGCGCTGGTGTCCTTGAGCAGGTAGCCATGGGCGCCGGCCTCCAGGGCTCGCATGATCAGCTCCGGGTCGGTGTGCATCGACAGGATCAGCACCTTGCTTTTGGGGTAGGCCGTCTTGAGCTGGTGCAACGCATCCAGGCCGCCGGTGTGTTTCATCGACAGGTCCAGCAGCACGATATCCGGCAGCAGGGCGCTGAATGTTTCCAGCACCTGCGCGCCATCGCTGGCTTCGCCAATCACCGTGTAGCCGGGAATGTCCAGGACCAGCGCGCGGACGCCGGCCCTGATCAGTGCGTGGTCATCCACCAGGAGTAAAGTGCGGGTCACTCGAGAACCTTCAGGGGACTGGCCCGTTCGAGGGCGCGCGGCGCCCAGGGGAAAAGCGCGTCGATCCGGGTGCCTTTGCCTGGCTGGCTGCTGACGGACAAGGTGCCTCCCAGTTGATCAATCCGCTCGGACATGCCCGCCATGCCCCGTTGGCCTTCCAGGCCTGGGTTGCTGGCGGGCGAAAAGCCCTGGCCGTCATCACTGATAAACAGCGACAGGCCCTGGGGCAGGCGTTGCAGGCGAACCAGCAGGTTTTGCGCCTGGGCATGGCGCAGCATGTTGGTCACCGCTTCCTGGGTGATGCGAAAAGCGGCCACGGCCATTTCTTCGGGAATGCCGGTCAGCCGTTGCTGGCATTCCAGGCTCCAATGAATCGAGGTGTTTCCCAGGGTCTTGAGCAGGTGCGCGCGCAGGCTGGCTTCCAGACCGAGGCTGGCCAACTGACGCGGGTTGAGAATGGCGGACACGTCGCGCACCTTGGCCAAGGTCTCGTTCAGGGTGTTGCACAGCACTGTGCATTGGCCCTGCAGGTCTTCCGGCAGGCGGCGCTTGAGCCATTCGCTTTGCAGCTTGGCGGCGGTGAGCAATTGGCCGATATCGTCGTGCAGCTCACGGCTGAGGCGGTGCCGCTCGTTTTCCTGGACTTGCAACAGGCGATCGGCCAGTTCCTGGGGCTGGAACTTGATCGATTTACGTGAGCTCCACTGGCGCAGGCCCATCAGCACCAGGGTGGCCACGTTGATCAGCAACACCATCAATGGCAAGGGCGCGGAGTGAGCGTAGGCCCACAGCCCCAGCAGCAGTGAGCACAGGCACAACACGAGAACCAGTCGACGGGCATTGCTGCGGGAAGCGGATTTGACGAGGAGTGACTTGAGGCTGGCGTACATAGCGGATGCTTTTCACGTTTTATGCATCATGACGTTAGGTCACTTCGAGGGCGGCATGGTAACACTTTGCTTACCGTTGGTCGCCAGGCGTCATTTGCACGGAGTGGGGGCATGCCTATTAAGAATAGTTATATGTTGGCGGTTGTTTTGTATGGGTTGGCTTTATAGCGCGGGCAACTTGGTTGTCGCCACTTATTGCAGGACACATTAGTTATTCTTGTCGTTTTTGGGCAAGACGCTGGATGAAAGCGACACCTTAGCGGTTAACGGCGCAGTCTTTCATGAAACATGGTGCAGACGCTGCTGAGGCTTGTTGGCGAAGTCCTTTTGCGGGATCTGGAGAGTGACCGTCGCAATCAGTGAAGTTTGTTCACTTTCGTCCAAACTCAATTCACCGGTGCGGGTGTCGATCAGCTCCAGTTGCCACGCCAGTAATGTTAGACAATTGTGCAAGGCATCGAGGGCCTGATCGTGCAGTTGCAGCGGGTTCGCCGCGTTGGCAATCAGGTACTGGATATGCCGCGAAAACTCGCTGATCGCCCGCAGCGCCAGATCGTCGGCCTTTTCGGCGAGCGTCGCGAGGCTGAAGTTCATGCATTCGATGGCATCGCTGTCGTTACGAATCAAATGCAGATGGCTCAGGCACTCCTCCGACTTGTTCAGCAGCTTTTCGGCCTCGAGCAAGAATTCGGGAAGTGCAGCTTGCCACTCGTTCGCGCTATTCATCATGCAAGTCTCCGCAACATAAGGTCGGGTGATGAGATGTCGCACTGCGTGAATAGCGTAAAACTACCGCTGAAAGATGACTGAAATCTGTAGGGCGCTTCTGAGACTTTAGTAGGACGTTTATTTGAATGATCATGCGAGGCGCACACTGCCCTCGTCATCGGGGCCGATTGCGCAACTTCGATTGCCGACAGGTGAGTGTCTTGAAGACCCGTGGGCCGTGGGCTTGCGATGGCAAACAAAAGCCTGACTCCATTCATGCAATGAGAATGGCGTCACATTAATGGCAATTAGATATCGCGAATATCAGGTTGGGCCTGATTGTGCCTAGGGGAATCCCTTATATAGCGGAACCTTGCGTCGATGTGAGTGTCGCGCAATGTCGCTATTCTGCCGAATTAAGAGGCCAGCGAAGTAAAGCATGATGTCAGTGTGACATCAATGGATTTGCGTGGCATTTTACAGGGGTCAAGGTCTGGCGCTTGCCGCCGATAACAAGCCTAGTGAACTGCATAATCCCTTAGCGCGACTTGCGCGCATATCAGGAGCTTTTTAATGGCCGGCATTCTCGACACCGTAGATCAACGCACGCAATTGGTGGGTGAGAATCGCCTGGAGATTCTCATGTTTCGCCTGGCCGGGCGGCAGTTGTTCGCGATCAACGTGTTCAAGGTGCAGGAGGTCTTGCAACTGCCCAAGCTGACCCTGATGCCTCAGCGCCACCCGTTTGTGTGCGGCGTGGTCAACCTGCGGGGCCAGACCCTGCCGGTGATCGACCTGTCCCAGGCCATCGGCATGCGCCCGCTGGTGCCGGGGCCCAACAGCACCATCATCGTCACCGAGTACAACCGCTCGGTGCAGGCGTTCCTGGTGGGCGGCGTCGATCGCATCGTCAACATGAACTGGGAAGCCATCCTGCCGCCGCCGACCAGCGCCGGGCGCCAGCACTACCTCACGGCCATCAGCAAGGTCGATGACCAGTTGGTGGAAATCATCGATGTGGAAAAAGTCCTCGCCGAGATCGTGCCATACAACGCCAAGGTCTCCCGCGATAAACTCGATGACCCGATACTGGAGCGCGCCCGTGGCCGTGAAGTGCTGCTGGTGGACGACTCCAATGTCGCGCTGTCGCAGTTGCGCGACACCCTGGGCCAGTTGGGCGTGAAGATGCACATCGCCAGTGACGGCCTCAAGGCGCTGAACATGCTCAAGGCCTGGGCCGACAGCGGCCAGGTGATGACCGACAAATTGCTGATGATCTTCACCGACGCCGAAATGCCTGAGATGGACGGCTACCGCCTGACCACCGAGATCCGCAATGACCCACGCCTGCGTGAGCTGTACGTGGTGCTGCACACCTCGCTGTCGGGCAGTTTCAACGAGTCAATGGTGAAGAAGGTCGGGTGCGATAACTTCCTGTCCAAATTCCAGCCGGACAAGCTGGTGGATGTGGTGCGTCAGCGACTGATGCTGGACGAAGCGTCGGCTTGACCTTAGGGTGACGGTTTTGCCCCTCAGGAATGCAGGCTCATGCTCCGTCTCAGCGCGCTGTACCGTTACCCTTTGAAATCCGGCAAGGCCGAAACGTTGCAGCAGATCGGCCTGGACAAGCTCGGGTTGGATGGCGATCGACGCTGGATGCTGGTGGACGAAGCCAGCGGGCGTTTCTTGACGCAGCGCGCCGTGGCGACGATGAGCCAGCTGTCGGCCCTGTGGAACCGCAGCGGTGGCCTGACCCTCAGTTCGCCTGGCTACGCAGCGCTGGACGTGGCGTTGCCCGGCAGCGAGGCTGAACTGCGCGGTGTGACCATCTGGCGCGACACCTTGCGCGTGCCGGATGCGGGCGATGCCGCCGCCGCCTGGGTCAGCGACTTTATCGGCAAGCCGACGCGGCTGGTCCACATCCCCCTGGAGCGCGCGCGAACCACACAAGCCGGTTATGGCAAGGACGATGATCAGGTCGCGTTCGCCGACGGTTACCCGTTGCTGCTGATCGGCCAGGCCTCCCTGGACGACCTGTCCCGGCACGTCGGTCGGCCCATGGAAATGCTGCGCTTTCGCCCCAACCTGGTGATCGACGGTGGCGATGCGTTCGCCGAAGACGGCTGGAAACGCCTGCGCATCGGCGATGTCGAGTTTCGCGTGGTCAAGCCGTGCTCACGCTGCATTCTGACCACCATCGACCCGCAGACCGGCGAGCGCAGTGCCGACCGCGAACCCTTCGTGACGCTGGAGGCCTATCGCAAGACCGAAGACGGCGCGATGTTCGGCCAGAACTTGGTCAACGATGGCGTGGGCCGCCTGGAAGTGGGCATGCCGGTGACTGTCCTCGAATAATGCGCCCCCAAAAAAAATGCCCGTCTCCTGCGAGACGGGCATTTTTTTCGCGCGCGGGAATTGCTTAGCCGCGGTATTCGCACAGGTAAGCGGTGTCCACGGCGACCTTCAGCTGGAACTTGCTGTTGGCCGGAACGTGGAACAGGCTGCCGGCGGCGAAGGTTTCCCAAGTGCTGCTGTCGGGCAGCTTGACGGTCAGGGCGCCGGACACTACGTGCATGATTTCACGCTGGGCAGTGCCGAATTCGTATTCACCCGGGGCCATGACGCCGATGGTCGCCGGACCTTCTGCGGTGCCGAAAGCGATCGACTTGACGGTGCCGTCGAAGTACTCGTTGACTTTAAACATGGGCGAATCCTCGGAAAAAGGGTCTGGAAAGGTCGGCCAGTATGCCCAAGGGCAAGGGAGCTGCCTAGACCGGCAAAATCAGCGGTAACAGGCGTGCGGTGTTGCGCGCATCTTCCAGCGCCCGGTGTTGCTGGCCATTGAACTGCATCCCCGCCAATTGCAGGGCGCTATTGAGCCCCGTTGGCTTGTCCAGGCGCCGGGCCTTGGCGAAGCGTTGCTTGAGGTTGATATGGGGCGTTTGGGCCAGCGCGCTGCTCAGGCCATGGCGCTGCCACTCCAGCTCGAGCTGCTGGCGATCGTAGTCGCCCCAGCTGGCCCAACCTTCCAGGTGTGCCTGATGCTGGCCCAGCCAGCGCTCGAACAGCGCCCACACATCGCCGAAGGGCGCGGCGCTGTCCATGTTCGCCTGGGTGATATGGGTCAGCTTGCGGCAGAAGGGCGTCAGCAATGGACGCCGCTGCGGTCGCACAAAACGCTGGAAATGATCCAACTCGCGGCCCTGGCGGTTGACCAGGCTTGCGCCGATCTCGATGACTTCCATCTCCGTCACGGGCCAGCCGCCGTCATCCGTTGTGGCTTCAAGGTCAATAATCAGCCAATGAGGCATCGTGCAGATTCCCGTACTCTTCCCGTCCTGATGGGGATAGAGCGTAGCCCGGCCGCGTAGTTCCGCCCAGGCTTTATTCGATCTCCAGCAACACCTGGCGATTGCGCACCTGATCGCCGGCCATGACCTGCACGGCTTTGACCACACCGTCGATGCCGGCCTTCAGCGGATGCTCCATTTTCATCGCTTCGAGCACCAGCAGCAGTTGCCCCTGGGTGACGCGTTCACCGGCGCGCACGCGCACATCGACGATGGCGCCGTCCATCGGCGCCTCGACCCTGCCGCCGCCGGCCGGGGGCTGGCGGTTGGCGACGTGGTGGGTGCGGTTGGTCACGCTCACGCCCGGTAGCCACAGCTGGGTACCGTCGAGGTGGTAGGCACTGCGGCGGCGGATGCCGTTGATCACTGCGGTGGCCCAGCGGCCGTCGTTGCTGAGGTGGCGGATGTCGATGCCGTTGGCCTGCAGGTGATGGTCGGCGAGGACGCTGACCGTGATGTCCTGGACCGCATCGTCGACGGCCAACTGATAGCTCCACGGCACGTCAGCGCCGTTGCGCCACCCCGATAAGGCCGGGGCATGGGCCTGAGCGCTGTGTTGATAAAACAGCGCGGCGGCCAGGGCCAACTGTTCGGTGGATGCGCGGGGGCGGCGGATCTCGCTGAAGTGTTCGGTGATCAACGCGGTGCTGAAGTCGCCGTGGATAAACTTCGGGTGCTTGAGCAGGTCGGTCAACAGCTGCTGGTTGCTCGCCACGCCCAGCAGCACCGTGTCCTCCACGGCGCGCAGCAGCTTGCGCCGCGCCTCCTCGCGGGTGGCGCCATGGGCGACGATCTTGCCGAGCAGCGGGTCATAGAACGGGCTAATGCGCTGACCTTCGAGAACGCCGTGGTCGATCCGCACGCCCGCGGCCGGTTCCCAACGCAACACCGCACCGGTTTGCGGCAGAAAGCCCTGGGCCGGGTCTTCGGCGTACAGGCGCACTTCCATGGCGTGGCCGCTGAGGCTGACCTGCGCTTGCTGTAACGGCAGCGGTTGGCCGGCGGCAATTTGCAGTTGCCAGTCGACCAGATCGAGGCCGCTGATCAGTTCTGTGACTGGGTGTTCGACTTGCAGGCGAGTGTTCATCTCCAGGAAGTAGAACCGGCCGTCGCGGTCGAGCAGGAACTCCACCGTGCCGGCGCCGACGTAATTCACCGCACGCCCGGCCTTGAGCGCCGCGTCGCCCATGGCCTGGCGCAGGGCTGGGGTCATCACCGGGCAGGGCGCCTCTTCAATGATTTTCTGATGGCGGCGCTGGACCGAGCAGTCGCGTTCGCCGAGGTGGATCAGGTTGCCGTGGCTGTCGCCGAATAGTTGGATTTCGACGTGGCGCGGCTCGATCAGCGCCTGTTCCAGGATCAGTTCGTCGCTGCCGAACGCATTCAGGGCTTCGGAGCGGGCGCTGCGCAGTTGCTCTTGCAGGTGTTCGCGCTGATGCACCAGGCGCATACCTCGGCCGCCGCCGCCGGCACTGGCCTTGATCATCAGCGGGAAGCCGATGCGTTCAGCTTCTATTTGCAACGTGGCGTCGTCCTGGGCGCTGCCTTGGTAGCCGGCGACGCACGGGACACCGGCCTCGAGCATGGCGAGTTTGGACCGGCGCTTGCTGCCCATCAGTTCGATGGCCTCGACGCTGGGGCCGATGAAGGTCAGCCCGGCGTTTATGCAGGCGCGGGCGAAATCGGGGTTTTCAGAGAGAAAGCCATAACCGGGGTGGACCGCGTCGGCACCGGTGCGTTGGGCTGCGCTGAGAATCGCCGGGATATTCAGGTAGGACTGCTGCACCGGCGCCGGGCCGATATTCACGGCTTCGTCGGCCATCTGCACGTGCGCGGCCTGGGCGTCGGCGTCGCTGTAGACCGCTACGGTGCGGTAGCCCAAGGCCTGGGCGGTGCGCTGGATGCGGCAGGCGATTTCGCCGCGGTTGGCGATCAGGATCTTGTTCATTCGGCCCACCGTGGCTTGCGCTGTTGCACAAAGGCCTGGGTGCCTTCGATCCCTTCTTCGCCCGTCGCCGCCTCGGCGAACCACGCGGCGGCCTGATCCAGCAATGGCCCCAGCGGTTGCTCCGCGCTGGCCAGCAGCAAGGCCTTGGTCCGCCCATTCGCCCCCGGCGCGCAACGCAATACCTGGCCCAGCACTTCATCCAGGCGTTCGGCCAATGCCTGCGGATCGCGCTCGACAAAATGCACCACGCCCAAGCGCTCAGCCTCGACCCCGTCGAACCGCGCCGCCGTCAGCGCCAGCCGGCGCGCGTGCGTCAAACCGATGCGCTTGACCACAAACGGCGCGATCTGCGCCGGCAGCAAGCCCAGGCTGGTCTCGGGCAAGCCGAACTGCGCCTGGTGATCGGCCAGCGCAATATCACTGACGCACGCCAAACCAAAGCCACCGCCCAGCACCGCGCCTTGCAGCACCACGATCACCACCTGGGGCGCGGCTTCAACTTCCTGCAGCAAGGTGCCGAACGCACGGTTCAGCGTCTGCAATTGCGCCTTGTCGCTGGCGCCGAGCAGGTCTTTCACGTCCGCCCCGGCACAGAAATGCCCGGCCGCGCCGCTGATCACCAGCGCGCGCACCTGATCGTCCAACTGCGCCAGCACCGCGCGCAGTTCATTGACCATCTCCAGGCTCATCGCGTTGCGGCTTTGCGGACGGTTGAGGGTGATGTGCAGCACACCGTTATGGGGTTCGAGCAGCAGGGTGTTCATGGTTTTTTCCCCGGCAGGGTGCCCATCAGTTTGCAGATGATGCCCAGCATGATTTCGTCGGCGCCGCCGCCAATCGACACCAGGCGCATATCGCGATAGGCGCGGGCCACCGGGTTGTCCCACATAAAGCCCATGCCGCCCCAGTATTGCAGGCAACTGTCGCTGACTTCGCGGCCCAGCCGCCCGGCCTTGAGCTTGGCCATGGAGGCCAGGCGCGTCACGTCCTGGCCTTTGATGTACTGCTCGGTGGCCTGGTAGACCAGGGCGCGCAGGCATTCGATTTCGGTGGCCAGTTCGGCCAGGCGAAAGTGAATCACCTGATTGTCGATCAGCGCTTTGCCGAAGGTCTGGCGCTCCTTGCAGTATTCGATCGTGCTGTCGATGCAGGACTCCAGGCCCTTGATCATATTGGCCGCGCCAAACAGGCGTTCTTCCTGGAATTGCAGCATCTGCATCATGAACCCCGCACCTTCATGGCCGATGCGGTTGCGTTGCGGCACACGCACGCCGTCGAAGAACACCTGGGCGGTCTCGGAGCTGTGCATGCCGAGTTTTTCCAAGGGCGGGCTGACGCTGATCCCCGGTGTGTTCATCGGCACCATGATCAGCGACTTGTTGAGGTGCGGCTTGTCGTCGGAGGTGTTGGCCAGCAGGCACATGAAGTCGGCGCTCGGCGAGTTGGTGATCCACATTTTGCTGCCGTCGATCACGTAGTCGTCGCCGTCCTTGCGTGCCTGGGTCTTCAGCCCGGCCACATCGGAACCGGCGCCGGCTTCCGAGACGCCGATGCAACCGACTTGCTCGCCGCTGATCGCCGGGCGCAGGAATTCTTCGCGCAGTGCGTCGCAGCCGAAGCGGGCGAGGGCGGGGGTACACATGTCGGTCTGTACGCCGATGGACATGGGGATGCCGCCGCAGCGGATGCTGCCGAATTCTTCAGCGGCGACGATGGAGTAGCTGTAGTCCAGGCCCATGCCGCCGAATTGCTCGGGTTTGGAGATGCCCAGCAGGCCGAGGTCGCCGGCCTTGCGCAAGATATCGTGGATGGGAAAGCGGCCGGCTTTTTCCCATTCGTCGACGTGGGGGTTGATCTCGCGGTCGACGAAGGCGCGGACGGTGCGGCGCAGTGCCTGGTGTTCCTGGGTGAAGATCATTTTTTATTGTTCTCCGTGTGGGCGTTCTTCGGGTGTGCATGGCTCTGTCTGCGGGAGCTGGTTTGCTGGCGGTCCTACAGCGGGTAGATATCCAATGGGCTCACCTCGCTCGAAATTGGGCTCACCTCGCTCCAAATGTGGGAGGGGGCTTGCCCCCGATGGCGGCCTCTGGGCTGACCATTTTTTTGGGTTGAGTACATATCCGTTTCTTTGGTAACGGCTGCTATGGGTTCCGCTCTTACAGCGGGTCACTTTTGGAAAAGAGCCCCAAAAGTAACCAAAAGGGCTCTTGCCCCACCACTCGGCACCTCGCCTAGGCTCGGTGTGCCCGAACGCAGGCTTGAATCCGTGGGCCGCCGTCATGGGCCATCCCTGGCCCAGGACGGCTAACCCGGCGTCCTGCCGG
>Ga0208898_1000599_pt1 | contig 27554 bp, 27 predicted proteins | sample VirMetDEL_Mar_4_FD_184513 | JGI IMG/M metagenome (GOLD analysis project Ga0208898, IMG submission 184513) | Aqueous microbial communities from the Delaware River and Bay under freshwater to marine salinity gradient to study organic matter... | ecosystem: Environmental > Aquatic > Marine >...
TGGAAATCAATGCAAGCAGATGGTTTCTATAGAGATAAAAACGGTAAAACAATGGTACCTCTTATAATGTTTAAAAGAGATAGTTTTACTAAAAATAATACTTTAGGTAATAAATTAGACGGTAATAAAGTAAATAATATAGAATATTTTGAAACAGGATATTCTAAACGTAATGTTTATGACAATTTTGGGGTATTAAGAAACCAAAAACCACAAAAAGAATATATCTTAGGCATAATCCCCGATTATTTAGATATTACATATACAATGTCTATTTTTACAGATTATGTAGAACAAGCAAATGAAATTACCGAAGCAGTAGAATTTGCAGCTCGTTCATATTGGGGTGATCCTGAAAGATTTATGTTTAGAGCAGACATACAAACCTTTAATACACCTGTTTTATTAGAAAACGGAAGTGATAGAGCAAATAAAACAACAATGAATGTTTTAGTTAACGGGTATATTATACCAAGTGGTATAAATGCAGCAATGGCAGGACCTAGTCCAAAGTCTTATGGTATAACTAAAACTATAATTAAAGAATCAATTATTACATAAAATATATATTTATTATAGATGGCAACAATAAGTACAGTAGGAATAGCAAGTGGTAGTTTAATTTACCCTGAACACGTTTTAAGAGCAATAGATGCATTAAATGGTGCTAGTGGCCCCTTTGATTTTGTTCTTTCTGGTTCTTTAACTACCTCTGGAAGTATAAAATTACTTTCAGGAAGTTTACTTCCTAATCAAAACCCCATAGCATATTTAACATATAATACTTCTTCAGGGGATTTAAATTTTTCTACAGGTAGTAATTTAGCAACTACTTCATCTCATGCTTTAAGTATAAAAAGTGGCTTAACAGCTTCATATGCTGATACTGCTACAAGTGCTTCAATTGCAGATGAATTAAGTCAACTTGCAACTGCTAGTTTTGCTGATACTGCTACAAGTGCTTCTATAGCTACAAATGCAGATACTGCTTCAAATATTAATAGTTATGGATCTGGTTCACATTCTGGTTCATTCTCAATTACTGGATCTTTATTTGTTACTGCCTCTCATGTATTAAACTTAGCCCCATCTAACCCCTTACCTACAGCTGGTATAATACTGGGATCATTTGCAGTAACTGGTTCAGATTTAGCATATTATAACGGAATATCTTGGAAAAAAGTATCTACTGAAGACTTTTAGTGGATTTTTATAAAAAGGTTATTATATTATAGGTTATGAAAGTACAAGCTCATACGAGTTTTATAGGAACAACTGGGTATGCTAATCATGCCAAATCTTTCTTCACAGAATTAGACAAATTAACCCCAGTTAAAATACGAAATTTTACAGTAGGTAAAACTTGGAATGGTCCTAGTCAAACTCCTCATAATAACGAACCATATATTACTCCGCAAATGAAAAAAATGCTTCATTTGCAAACTTTGTTTAATAATGATAATTCAAGAGAGGATTATCCTATATATTCATTTCAAAATGGTTATCAACCTGATATTGATATAGTATTAAATGAACACAATCATCATTATTTTTATGATGATTATAAAGGATATAAAATAGCATATAATGTTTGGGAATCAACTCGATATTCAGATGAATATTTTAATCAATTATTAAAATTTGATGAATTATGGGTACCAACAGAATGGCAAAAAGAAATATCCATTAAACAAGGATATCCAGAAGATAAAATATTTGTTATACCTGAAGGTGTAGATGGAACTATATTTAAACCACCTTCTAGACCTAAAAAACAAGACAAATTTCAATTTGTTATAGTTGGAAGATGGGATTATAGAAAAGGTATAAAAGAAAGTATTGAGGGTTTTTTAAAATCATTCCCAAACAACTCAGATGTTGAATTATTATTAAATGTAGAAAATCCCTATCCTGTAGATGGTATGAATTCTACAGAGGAACGTTTAAAATACTATGGGCTAGAAGACGATAGAATAAAAATATTAAAATTTTTAGATAGAAAACAATATATTTCACTACTTCAAAATACTAATGTTTTAATTTCATGTGCTAGAGCAGAAGGTTGGAATTTACCTTTGATAGAAGCACTTGCTTGTGGTACACCATCAATTTACACTAAATGTTCAGGCCAACTTGAATTTACAGAAGGTAAAGGATTAGGAGTAGAAATACTAGGAGAAGAACCTGCTACAAATGGGGCCGGTTTAACATTTGAACAAAATATACCCGGTAACTTCTACACTCCTGATTTAGATGATTTAGTTAAAAAGATAAAAGATTCATATGAAAATTATAACGATTGGAAACAATGGCATTTAAAACGTTCTAAAGAAATACGTCAAGAATTTTCTTGGAAAAATCAAGCAAAAAAAGCATATAAACGTTTACAACAAATTAAAATTAAACCTCAACTCCAATTACCCTATGTAGAGGTTAATTTTGTAGATGGTCCTTATGCTTGTTTAAAAAATGCCAATCAAACCTATAAAATAGATTTTATAGATCAAGATACAGGTAAAAACGAATATTCAGTAGATTTACAAAATAATCATTGGAGTAAAACCTTTTTTAAATATTTTAAGAATTGGGATATACAAATTAAAGATCAATTTGATAATATTGTTAATTCCTATAAATACAATGCTGCAGGTAAACGCGTATATATTGCATTTGATTCCAAGTCATTGGGGGATACATTAGCTTGGTTTCCCTACGCTTTAGAATTTAAAAAGAAACATAATTGTCACGTAATAGTATCAACGTTCTGGGAAAAGTTTTTTAAAAATAAATATCCTGAACTTGAATTCGTAAAACCTGGTGAAACTGTACCTAATATATACGCTATGTATAAAATAGGATGGTTTTATGAGGATGGAACTGACAAATTAGACGGATTTCAACAACCTCAGGATCCTAAATCTATTCCCTTACAACAAACTGCAACTAATATATTAGGGTTAGAATATCAAGAAATTATTCCACGAATGGACTATCAAGTTAAAGATAGACCCTTTAAGGAAAAATATATTTGTATTTCACCCCATGCTTCTGCGGGAACTAAATACTGGCACCACCCAACAGGATGGCAAACTGTTATAAATTATATCAATAATGTTTTAGGATATAAAGTAGTAATGATATCTAAAGAAAAGTATAACAATGCTTGGGAAACAGATAAATTACCATTAAAGAAAAAATTCGAAAATATTATAGATGCTACAGGTGACCATCCTATAGAAGATATTATCAACATACTCCACCATTCAGAATTATACATTGGGGTATCAAGTGGTTTAGCCTGGTTATCTTGGGCAATTCAAAAACCTGTAGTAATGATATCAGGATTTAGTGCGGATTGGACTGAATTTACCACAAACATTCAGCGTATTATTAATAAAAATGTTTGTAATTCTTGCTTTAATAATTATAAATTAGATGCTGGAGATTGGGATTGGTGCCCTGTACATAAAAATACTCCTAGGCAGTTTGAATGCACTAAAAAAATCCATCCAGAAACCGTGATAAAAGGTATTATTAACAGCTTTGGTTAATATTTATTGGAGAATAATTCTAGATAATTCAATAAATAGTAAATGGCTGATACAATTAGTACCTCGGGGATAGCTAGCGGTAGTATAATACGCGCTGATCATGTGTTAAGAATCACTGATGCCCTTTCTGCACAATCTACAAATGATATATATATTACAGGTTCTGTAGGAATTACAGGTAGTTTAAATCTTGATCCCGCTTCAACTCCCCAAACTGGATCTGGGTTTGAATGGATGCTTAGTTTTGATACAGGTAGTGGCCAAGTAGTATACTCACGCAGAAATTCAACATCAGGTACTTCAGGTACCTCAGGCTCAAGTGGTACTTCAGGTACTTCTGGTTCTTCGGGTACATCAGGTTCATCAGGTACTTCAGGTACTTCTGGTTCATCAGGTACTTCAGGATCAAGTGGTACATCTGGTAGTTCAGGTACTTCTGGCTCATCTGGTTCATCTGGTACATCTGGAACTAGTGGAGAAAAAGGAGGAGTTGAATATAATTTTGATACAAATACAGCTGATACTGATCCAGGTGCTGGTAAAATAGCTTACGATAATTCTACTATAGGATCAGTTACTAACATTTACATAGATAATACAGATCAAAGAGGTACAGATTTAACTGCTTGGTTTTCAACTTGGGACGATTCAAATAATGTCACAAATAAAGGAACTATAAGTCTTATAAGTAGAGACACAGGTAGTGTAGTAAATTTATTTACTGTTACAGGAGCTGCGACTGCTGCTTCTGGATATTACAAAATACCCGTTTCTTATGTAGCTGGAGCTTTAGCAGCAAATAACGCTCCTTTATCACTTGAATTTTCTAGAACAAGTGATGTAGGTACATCTGGTACTTCAGGTTCTTCAGGCACATCCGGTTCTTCAGGTTCAAGTGGAACTTCAGGTTCAAGTGGAACTTCAGGTTCTTCTGGTACAGACGGTACTTCTGGTACAAACGGTACCTCTGGTTCATCTGGTACTTCTGGTTCATCAGGATCATCAGGTACTTCTGGAAGTTCAGGCACATCCGGTACTAGTGGTATAAAAGGAGGAATTGAATACAATTTTGATGATCAAACAGGACAAGCAGATCCAGGACCAGGTGTTATAAGATATGATAGTGCTACTATTGGTTCTGTAAATAATTTATATATAGATAATTTAGATCAAACAGGAACAGATCAAACTGCATGGTTTGCTACTTGGGATGATTCAACTAATGATGTAGATAAAGGACAAGTTATTATTTCAAATGCAGATAATACTCCTATAGCTAACGTATTTACAGTTACAGCTTCCGTCATAGCCGAATCAGGATATTATAGAATACCTGTAGATAATCTTACAGGAACTTTACCTACTAGTGGATCTAAATTAGTATTAGCTTTCTCTAGGGCTGGAAATAATGGTACCTCAGGTACTTCTGGTGCTGTGACTCTTAAAGGTGGGACTACTGGATCTGTATTACTAAATACAGGAAATGTTTCAGCATATAGTGGTAGTGAAGGGTTTACATATGACACTTCAAATGACCAATTAACTATATCATCCTCAGCAGATGTAACAGGATCATTAAACATAACAGGTTCAGTAATAATAACAGGATCTTTATTTGGTATAACACATAGAGAATCACTTGCAGGATCTTCAACATATAATATTGATCATAATTTAAATGAAGAATTTCCTATAGTACAAGTATATAGTGCTTCAAAAGAGCAAGTTATCCCAAGTTCAGTAAAATCAACTTCTGTAAATCAAATCCAACTAGAATTTGTTGGTAATTTTACTGGAAGTGTAGTAATAATAAAATAATAGATGGCTAAGAATGTTAGAATAGTACCTGCATCTGGTTCTATTTATTTTACAGCAGATGGGTATGATATTACAGGTTCACTTAGATTACAAACAGTTGGAGATACAGAAGACCTCCAATTTATAGATGGTAATACAAATGAATCTATAATATTAATACATAAAGATGCTGCTAGAGTAGGTATAGGAATAACATCAGCATCAGCCAAATTAGAGATTTCTTCATCAATAAATGAAGACCCTTTACGTGTTGGAACACCTAGTGGTAGTATAAAAATAAATAACGAAGGTGTTTTGCAATTAACTGAATATCAAGGTTCAGCAACTCCTATAGGAGGAGGACTAATTTATAGCGCCTCTAGCCTTTTTGTAGGAAATTAAATATTTATCAGTATAACCCAAAATTAAAAAAAACATTATATAATGGCAAGTTGGAAAAAAGTCATAGTATCGGGATCATCAGCTAATTTAGCTGACTTACAAGTTGATTCCCTCTCATCAGGTCTGGTTACTGGAAATTCAGGCAATTTAACAACAACCGCAGTAAACGGTACAGGAAATATAGTAGCTACTACAGCCGCGGATGGTGTATCAATGAGTGGTTCCTTTAGTGGATCTTTTCAAGGTACAATTGACGCTGATATTGCTTCTGCTTCTATAGCTGCTACAGCTGATACAGCTTCTGTAGCTTTAAGAGCAAATGCATTATCACCCTTAGCAACGGCATCATTTGCTTTAGTAGCAGGTACTGCTCGTAATGCTGATTCAGCTTCTGTAGCTGCAAGAGCAACCACACTATCTTCTGATGCAACAGCATCATTTGCCGATTTAGCTTCAGATGCTAGAACAGCCGATAGTGCTTCAGTAGCCGCTAGAGCAACTACACTATCTTCTGATGCAACAGCATCATTTGCTGATAGAGCTACAAGTGCTTCAATTGCAGACGAAATTTCACAACTTGCAACAGCTTCTTTTGCTGATAGTGCTACAACAGCTTCCCATGCCTTAGGTGGTGCTGGTTCATTTAGTGGTTCATTCCAAGGTGACGGTTCAGGATTGACAGGACTACCAGGAACCCTAACAGTAGATGGTGATACAGGAACACAAGATGTAGATTTAATTAATGATGATCTACAAATACTTGGTACATCAGAGGAAATTGTAACAGCTGTAACAAAAGTAGGTAATGATGTTAAAGTAACATTAAGTTTACCAGATGACGTTACAATTGGAAATGATTTAACAGTTACTAATAATGCAACAATTGCTGGAGATTTAACAGTAGGTGGATCAATAGTTAGTGCTTCTTCATTAGCAGTTGAAGATCAATTTATTATCCTAGCATCAGGTTCAAATGGCCCAATTGATGGTGGTATTATTATTAACCAAGTTGATGATGATCCAGATGGTAAAGGTGTTGCCTTAGCATATGATTCAAGTGCAAATAGATGGGCATTACAAACAGGTTTAAATGATACAGCCTCTGTAATTACACCAGATGCACATTTAGGTGTTATTCAAGAAGCAGCAGGTACCCCTAGTTCCGATCCAGTATATGGTGGAACTGCCGGTAAAGGTACTATTTATGTAAATACCTCTAATGACGAAATTTATATTTATTCTTAATAAATACTTTAAAAGGTTAATGGGTTTAATTGATAAAATAAATAAAAGTGAAGCTGCCCAAAAGGCAGCTTCTACTAATTCCTCTAAAGAAGATCTTCCTTTAAGTAAAGAAGAACTAAAGTATCTCCTTTCTTTAATTAAGAATTCTAACTTTCCTGGGAAAGATGTAGAAATAATTTATAACCTTACTTGGAAACTTCAACAAGCTTATTTATATTTAGATAAAGACTAATTTATTTAATATGGAAAAGTATACTTTAAGAAATCTTACATTTAATGAAATTAAATTTATTTTAAATTCTCTATATGGGGTTACAATCAAGGGTACAGAAGCTAGAAGTTATGTATCTTTAATTGATAATATAGAAAAACAAGCTAGTAAAATAGAAAATCCTCCTTCAGCTTCTTAAAATATTTATATTTGATATTATTGGCCCTTTAAGGGAAGTGGGCAGGCAATCCTGTAACCAACCATGATAAAAAATTATGCCAAACTGGAAAAAACTCATTGTCAGTGGTTCTGACGCCTCTCTAAATTCCTTAGAGGTAAACCAAGCCTCAGGTTCATTCTCGGGCTCGTTTCAAGGTGACGGTTCGCAATTAACAGGTATAACTGTTGATGCAGCTACTACGGTAGAAGATTCTTTTACTTCCCAAACCTCAATATCAATCACACACAATTTTGAAACTAAAAATATAATAGTTTCTGTGTACAATAGTGATGATGAACAAATCATCCCTCAATCTGTTACAACAACAACTAATAATACGGTTGATATAGTCTTTCAATCTGCAACTTCAGGTAGAGTAGTAGTAGTAAGAGGAGGACATATTTTATCAGGTTCTGCAGCAACCGCTTCATTAGCTTTAGAATTAAGTAATTTAGCTACTGCTTCATTCGCTATAACTGCATCACATGCTCTAAATATACCTGATACTGCATCTCATGCTTTAACAGCCGTAACATCTTCCATTGCAGACGAATTATCACAATTAGCAACAGCTTCTTTTGCAAATAATGCTACAAGTGCTTCATATGCATTATATGCAGTATCTGCCTCACATGAAATTGTATTAGAAACATCATCATCCTTTGCTGAAACAGCTTCTTTAGCTATTAACTTATCCCCAGAAGCTACAGCTTCTCAGGCAGATAATGCTACTACAGCTAGTTTTGCTATTACTGCTTCACATGCCCTAAATGTACCTGCAACATCATCTCATGCTTTAACAGCAGTAAGTGCTAGTATTGCAGATGAATTATCACAATTAGCAACAGCTAGCTTTGCAATAACTGCTTCACATGCTTTAAATGTACCTGATACAGCTTCCCACGCATTAACAGCGGTAACAGCCTCACACACAGCAGGCACAGCTTCAATAGCAAACAATGCAGTTACTGCATCAAATATCAACCCTCTAACCCAAGATGTATCTATAACAGGTTCTCTATCAGTAAGTGGAAATGTCCAATTTGCAGATATATTAGGTGTTGCTAATGAAATAGTAATGGTAGGAAGTAATAATAGCATTACTTCTTCTAATATAATTTCTTTAGATCCTACTAATAATTACCTTGGTATAAATCAACCAAACCCAGAAGTTACACTTCATATGACGGGTGATGGTGCACAAACTGCTCAAATTAGAATGGAGCAGTATAATGATAGTTCAGATGCACCTGATATTAGAACAAGAAAAGCTAGAGGTACTTCAGCATCACCTGCAAAAAATAATGCTGGTGATTTTATATACAGACAAAATTCTGAAAGGTATAATGGTTCAACATATACCACAGTAGGTCAATTTGCAGTAGATGCAAATAGCTCAAATGCAGATAGATTCCAACTTACTTTGGCAGTTAGTGAAGATGGTAATACAATCGATGCTGCTGCTGCACAATTTAAGATTGATGGTAATGATGGTGGTGCGATTACTTTTAACGATGCATATAAGTTTCCAACGTCAGACGGAACATTAGGTCAAACACTTATTACAAATGGTAGTGGTGTTCTTTCTTTTGGAACCGTATCAACAGCATCTCATGCTTTAACAGCTGTAACAGCTTCACATGCTCTTAACGTACCAGATACCTCATCATTTTCATTAAATGCAGATTCTGCTTCAGTAGCTGCTCGTGCAACAACATTAAGTGCTGACGCAACAGCATCAATAGCAGATAGAGCTACAACATCATCATTTGCCGACCTTGCAGGAAATTCACGTAATGCTGATTCTTCCTCAGTTGCTGCAAGAGCTACTACTTTAAGTGCTGATGCTACAGCATCTATAGCCGATAGAGCTACTACAGCATCTTTTGCAGACTTAGCTGGAGATGCCAGAACAGCAGATAGTGCTTCTGTTGCTGCAAGAGCTACAGAATTAAGTGCAGATGCAACTGCCTCATTTGCCGATAGAGCAACAAGTGCTTCAATTGCAGACGATATTAAAGATGGTGCTGTAACAAATGCTAAATTAGTTAACGATAGTATAACATTAGGTACCACAGAAGTTACTTTAGGTACAACAATTGGTACGCTTAGTGGTTTAGATGCTATTAGTGCAACTACAGGTACATTTGTATTACAAATTTACGAATCCTCTTCTACAATCATCACTTCAGGATCAAATATTTTTGGTAATGATCAGAATGATATACAACAAATTACTGGTTCATTAAAACAATCAGGAAGTTATACACTTTCAGGAAGTTTATTGCAATCAAACGGAACAATTAGTGGTTCATTTGAAGGTAATGGTTCAGGATTAACAGGAATAACAGCTGATTCAGCCGATTCATCTTCAGTAGCAGCTCGTGCTACTACTTTAAGTACTGATGCTACAGCAAGTTTTGCTTTAGTAGCTGGGACTTCAAGAAATGCAGATAGCGCTTCAGTTGCGGCCCGTGCTACTGAATTAAGTACAGACGCTACTGCCTCATTTGCTGATTTAGCAAGTAATGCAAGAACATCCGATAGTGCTTCTGTTGCTGCAAGAGCAACTGAATTATCAGCTGATGCAACAGCATCATTCGCCGACTTAGCTTCAGACGCTAGAACAGCCGATAGTGCCTCAGTAGCATCTCGTGCTACTACTTTAAGTGCAGATGCTACAGCTTCCCACGCGTTAACAGCGGTAACAGCCTCACACACAGCAGGCACTGCTTCAATATCTAACTACGCTACAAGCGCTTCATTTGCCATAACTGCTTCATATTTACTTGGTGGAGCTGGCAACTCAGGATCCTTTAGTGGTTCATTTCAAGGAGATGGTTCAGAATTAACAGGTATAACGGTTGATGCATCTACTTTAGTTAATGCTACTTTTACAAGTCAAACTAGCCTTACAGCATCACACGAATTAGATTCTACTAATTTAATTATTACTGTATTTAACACTGATAATGAAGTTCTTATACCTGAAAATATAAGAATATTAGATAATAGCAATGTAGGGTTTGATTTTGCTACTTCAACTTCAGGTAAATATGTTTTAGCAAAAGGAGGACATATAGTTAGTGGATCCATTACTACTACTGTATCAGAACAAACTACAGTAACAGCTTCATTTGTTGACCAAACAAGTTACACAGCATCACATGCTTTTGAAAGCAAAGATGTTAATGTTATAATTTATGGTGTTAATGATGAATTATTAATTCCACAAACCATAAAAACTCTTAATAGCAGTTCAGTAGGAGTAGATTTTGCAGAATCTACTTCAGGTAGAATTGTAATAACTAAAGGTGGACATTTTGTATCAGGATCTATAGCTTCTGCTTCTATTGCGGATGTTGCTACTTTAGCAAGAGCAGGTTCAGGATCCTTTAGTGGATCATTCCAAGGTGATGGTTCGAATTTAACAGGTGTTGCTTCACCTACAGGTTCATTTAGTGGTTCTTTTACAGGTAGTATACTTGTCTCAGATCATATTTTACCTACTTCTAATGAAGCATACGATTTAGGGTCACCAGATAAAAAGTTTAGAGATTTATATTTAAGTGGATCTACAATTTATTTAGATGATGTAGCCTTATCTAAAAACACAGATGGAAACTTAGAAGTTAAAGATAGTAATGGTAATTTTAAAAGTATTAGAGCTGATGAAGTTATCATAGGAAATGGAGAGAATGCTACTCGACTTAAAATAAATAATGGTAGATTAAGTGCAATTAATAAAGATGATTCAAGAGAAGAAAGCATAGAATTAGCAATTTCATCCTCATTTTCAGAAACCTCTTCTTTATCATTGTCATCATCTTATGCTATAACAGCATCCTATGTTTTAAATGCAGATAGAGCAACAAGTGCCTCAATAGCAGATGAATTATCTCAATTAGCAACCGCTTCATTTGCTTTAACAGCATCCCATGCTTTAAATGGTGGTGGAGGTAATTCAGGATCATTTAGTGGTTCATTTCAAGGAGATGGTAGTAGTTTAACGGGTATAGTAGCAAGCGTAGTTTCTGAAAGTATAGCTGCTGATTCGTTTACTAGTCAAACTAGTTATACTGCTTCCCATAATTTTGGTACAAAAGAAGTAGTTGTTCAAGTTTATGACAATAATGATAATGTAATTGTTCCTTCAAATATAAGAGCAATAACAGATAATGCTGTAGGATTAGATTTTGCATCCTCAAGAACAGGAAAAGTAATAATATCTAAAGGAGGTCATATTGTAACAGGTAGTGTTATAGCAACAGCTTCTGTAGCAGAAGGTCTTTCACCAAGTGCACAAAGACAATCTGTTGTACTTGCTACATCTGATTTTACAGGATCTTTTTATTCTTTGCATATAATATCATCTAGTTTATCTATGTCAGCACCCCCAACTCCTCAACCCGGAGATTGGTTTAAAATATCACAACGTGTTCCTAGTGGATCTAATTTTACTTCCTCACTGTTATTTGGAAATGGGTCACAAATTATGTCATCTTCAACTGAACTAGAATTAGATGTTGAAGATCAAGGTATTGAATTTATTTATGCAGATGCAACACAAGGATGGGTAATAATAGGAAACTAACATGGCTAGAAGAAGAATATCTCGTTTTACTAGGGGGGCTAGTGCCGAATCTACAGTTAGTGGTGGAGGAGCTAGCAGTGCAGCCGGCATTGTTGATTATATAGCAGGACATTGTGATGGTAGAACAGTTACTAGTTCTACAGGAACTACTTACACTTTAGGAACAGCATCGGTTTTAGCCCTTACATCTTCTCATCAAGTTTTACCCGGAAGCTCTATAGCATATACACCCCCTTCAGGGGCTACTTCTGTTTTGTATAGATTTTTTTTCAATAATACCTATATTGATTATGATATGATATCTAATTTTGCAGTTCAACTTGATGGTACTCAAATAAACGTTGCTAGATGGACATCTAGAGATAGAGGATATTCTTCATATAACAGACCATTTCAATTTAAATGTTTAGAAGCACATATTCAAATAGGGGATACTAATGATGTAGCTAATGCAAAAGTTAATGGATGGAGTTCTTCTAAAACAATAAGATGTACTGGAAGAGAACATAGTTCATCTTATGAAAGTCAAGTTAACTATATGCATTATTGGGATGGAACTGGAGATACTGGTGTTCAATACCCTCAACTTTTTATAATTGCTTATAAAAATTAAATATGGCAAGAAGAAAATTATCCACATTCATCCCAGGTGCCAGTGCACAAACCTTTAGAGGAGAATCTTCTGGTCATGTTTTAGAAATGATTTCTGGGGTTTGTGATGGTAGAACAGTACCAGGTGTAAATGGACCCTATACATTAGGAGATGCTACATACCAGACTAGCTCAACTACAGTTCAAATAATGAATGGATCTAGTATAAATTATCTCCCCCCAGCAGGAACCAAAACTGTAATTTATAAATTATGGTTTTCTTGGATGTATGTAAGTTCTTCTTATATTTGTTTGCCCCATTTTGGTGTACAAATTGATGGAACTTTAATGACTAATTCTAGATGGTCTACTTATCATTATAGATATTCTACCTATGCTCGACCTTTACAACAAGATAGAATAGTAGGAGTAATTAGAGTAACAGGGACAGATAACAAAGCAGATGGTCAACTTGCTTCTTGGGATAGTGCTAAAACTATTAGAGTACAATTTGATTCATATGATAGTGGCCAACATAGAGTTGAATTACACGAACTTGTTTGGTGGAATGGAACATCATCCGGTATTTACCAAACAGCAGGCCAAGAAAAGCATCCTTGGCTAGAAATAACCGCTTTATCAACATAAATTATGGCAAGAAAACGAATGTCAAGACTGGTACCTGGAGCAAGCGCCGCAACAACAGCTGCTTCGGGAACTTCTAGTAATGTACTTGAACATATAGCTGGGTTTTGTGATGGTAGAACCATAACAGCTGCTAACAATTCTACAACATACACCTTACAAAACGTTACTGGAGCTAGTAGTATGACAACTTCTCATGCTGCTTTAAATGGAAGTAGTATTACATATTTACCACCTGCAGGTACAAAAACCGTAATTTATTCTTGGAATTTTAATACTGTTTATGATAATAATTATAATATTTTATATCATTTGAAAGTACAATTAGGAGATGGAGCAGGTAGTGAATCTTTTTCCGATATTACTATTTCAAGATATTCAAGATTTGAATACGGTTATTCTACCTACACAAGACCTATAATTGAAAATATTATAAATGCTATAATAGTTATAGGAGATACAAATGATATAGCAAATGCTAAAGTATCTTCATGGAGTATACCTCGAACAATAAGAGTTACTGGAAGAGAATATAGTTCATCTTATAATACAAAATATAATGATATAGATTATTGGAATAGTGCCGGAAGTAGTGATCCACGTGTTCCATATTTAGAAGTAATTGCTTTAAACACATAAAAAATGTCTTATACAAAAACATACAACATTACAGGATTAAGAAAAACTGGATCATTAGACGGATTATCTGATGTAGTAACCAGAGTATTTTTTAGCATTACAGGATCACAAGATGGTGGACCTACTGGTTCAGTAGGAGATTTAGAATTATGGTTTGGAGCTCCTGCTTCAGGTAGCTTTATAGATTTCGATAATCTTACTGAATCTGATGTGATAAATTGGATTACAACTGAACATCCAGATGATTTATTTGATCCACAAATTAGAGATGCTATAGTAAACGAAACACAACCTTTAATTTCGGGTTCTAGTTTACCTTGGGAATAAAAAATATTTAACGTGATACACGAAGATATCCAACTTACCGGCTCATTCCAAGCAAGTGGTTCATTTAACGCCCCACTACATGCTGGTACTGGATCTGCACTTGAAGAAACCGGTAGTATATTTAATGATACTACTGATAATTTTTTAAAAGTATATGATGGAAATAAGTGGTTAATTATAGGAGAAAATACAGCTAGTATTCCAATTCCTCCTATACCATCTGCTAGTATTGAATACTTAGCTGTAGCAGGTGGTGGTGGAGGTGGTGGAAGATATTATGGAGGCGGAGGAGGAGCTGGTGGAATGTTAACAGGATCCTTATCAGATATCGAATCTGGTTCAATAATTTTACTTACAATAGGTGGAGGTGGAAGTGGTGGACCTAACAACTATAATGGAGCTGCTAGTGGAGGAAATGGTGTTAATTCATCAATAGCTTCTTCTGCAGGTACCTCATTTTCTACAATTACTACTATTGGAGGTGGAGGAGGAGAAGGAGGATCTACTTCAGCACCAGGAAATGGAGGTTCTGGAGGAGGATCTAATGACTGGAGTACTGGAAGAGATGGAGGATCTGGTACTACAGGACAAGGAAATGATGGTGGTTCTAATATTACAACAGGTACCTATGCTGGAGGTTCAGGTGGGGGAGGAAAAACTGAAGTTGGATATGATAGAAATAATAACATTAATTTAGCTAGTAAAGGTGGAGATGGAGAACAGAGTTCTATTACTGGCACTTCAACATATTATGCTGGTGGGGGTGGAGGTTCAATGAATGCTAATGTTCAATATTATGTGTCCTTTGGGGGCCAAGGAGGTGGTGGTAGAGGAGCAGCCGATTATTTAGGTACTGCTGTTCAAGCAACTGCAGGTACGGCTAACACTGGTGGGGGTGGAGGTGGTGGATGTTGGAGTAATACAACAACAGGTGCAGCTGGAGGATCAGGAATAGTTATATTAGCATACGATCCAACTAAAATATCAGCTACCGGAGGAACCATAACAACAAGAGGAGATGGATTTAAAGTCCATACTTTTACCACTTCTGGCACATGCTCAATCTCAGATCCTGTATAAAATATGAAATTTGAAGATATACAACTTAGTGGCTCATTAGATATCTCAGGATCAATGGTTTTACCTTTACATGCTGAAGATAGTAATATTTCAAACCCTATTATAGGTGATTTATATTTTAATACTGTATCTCAATCCGTAAAAGTATATAATGGTACTGCAGGGGGTTGGCAAGTTTTAGCTGACCAAACAGGAGGTGGAGATTTAATATTTGCAGATATAGAATATTTAGTCGTAGCTGGGGGCGGTGGCGGGTCTTCTGGTATTGGTAATGGTAACGGTACCGGAGGTGGTGGTGCAGGAGGAATGTTAAGTTCTTCTTTAGCAGATATAGAATCAGGTAGTAAATTTACTGTTACTGTTGGAGCAGGAGGTAATGGAGGTACTCCATCTACTTATGCTGGTAGATCTTCAGCTCAAAGAGGAACTGATGGAGGAGATTCTTCATTAGCTTCAGCAGCAGGTACATCTTTTACCACAGTTACAGCAGTAGGAGGTGGTTCAGGTGGAAGATACTATGGTGATAATACAGGTAATGATGGTGGATCTGGAGGTGGTGGAGCATCTTATAGCGGTGCAGGAGGATCAGGAACTACAGGTCAAGGTAATGACGGAGGAGTAGCAACACCGTCCGGTGATAGTACTTACCGTGGTGGAGGCGGTGGTGGTAAATCAGAAGCAGGGGCTACTGGAGCTGCTTCAGGTAATGGAGGAGCAGGTACGGCATCTAAAATAACAGGTACTGCAGTAAACTATGCCGGAGGTGGCGGTGGTGGAACATATACAGCAGCAGGAGGATCAGGAGGAACCGGTGGAGGAGGAGCAGGATCAAATGGTGGAAATACAGCAGGTTCAGGAACAACTAATACCGGTGGTGGTGGAGGAGGTGGAGGATGGCCTGGAAGTTCTTCTTCTACCGGTGGACAAGGAGGAGCAGGAGGCTCTGGAGTAGCAATCTTAGCATACGATCCCACTAAAATATCAGCCACCGGAGGAACAATAACAACAAGAGGAGATGGATTCAAAGTACATACTTTTACATCTTCAGGAACATTTACAGTTTCAGATCCAGTTTAGAATATGATACACGAAGATATACAACTTAGCGGTTCTTTACAAATAAGTGGATCATTTGCCTTACCATTAGCTGCAAATACTGCTTCAATATCTAATCCTTTAACAGGAAGTATTATTATCGATCAATCTGATAATAATAAAGCTAGAATATATAATGGAACTGAATGGCAAGAGATTGCTTCACAATCAACACCCCCTTCAATTGCAGATATAGAATATTTAGTTGTAGCAGGTGGAGGAGCTGGTGGAGGAACAGCCGGTGTAAACGGTAATGGAGGTGGAGGCGGCGGAGCCGGAGGTTTATTGAGCGCTTCACTCTCTTCTATTGAAGCAGGTACTACTATCACGGTAACTGTAGGAGCCGCAGGAGCAGGCTCTACTTACGGGGCTGGAGAAGGTACTAATTCGTCTATAGAGTCAACAGCAGGTACAAGTTTTACCACAGTAACTTCCACAGGAGGAGGTGGAGGAGGACAAGAATTTGACGGAGCTGCAGGTTCCTATGGTAAAACTTCTGCAGGAGAACCCGGTGATGGAGGATCAGGAGGAGGTGGGTGTGCTAATGCTGGTGCCAATAGTATTGAATCCGCGGGTTCAGGTACAACTGGTCAAGGTAACGATGGCGGTATATCTACTTACAACACACTAGGATACAACTCTTCAGGAGGAGGAGGCGGAGCAGGAGCTGCTGGTCAAGATGGACCAGGGGGAGGTTATAATAACACCCACGGAGGAGATGGTGGAGACGGAAAACAGTCATCAATTACTGGTACATCTACCTACTATGCCGGAGGCGGTGGAGCAGGTGGTTACTATACTTCCCCAGCTAGTTCTGGTGGACAAGGAGGCGGGGCTAATGGTGGTGCACAATCATCTACTCCACCTAACGGTACAGCCAACACAGGAGGAGGTGGTGGAGGTCGTAACAACTGGAATAACGATGGCGGTGGAGGAAACGGAGGTTCTGGTGTAGTGATCTTTGCTTATGATCCAACTAAAATATCAGCAACAGGTGGTACTATTACAACACGTAGTTCAGATAATTTTAAAGTACATACATTTACATCATCAGGAACATTTACAGTTTCTAATCCATAAATAAAAACATAGATATTTATAAACATGGGACATTACGCAAAAGTAAGACAAGGAAAAGTAGTTAAAGTAATCGTAGCAGAAGCTTCATTCTTTGATCATTTTATAGATGATTCACCTGGTAAGTGGATACAAACATCTTATAATACAAGAGGTGGGGTTCATTATGAACCAAATTCTAATGTTACTTCATCAGATCAATCTAAGGCATTAAGAGGAAACTATGCCGGTATTGGATACACATATGATTCTACTTTAGATGCATTTTATCCACCAAAACCTTTTAATTCTTGGACATTAAATACAGGTTCATTTACATGGGAATCCCCAGAACCATATCCAACAGGAGATGTTACAGGTTCTTGGACAGGTTCGTGGAATTGGGAGGAAAGTTCATTATCTTGGGTAACCAGCTCGTTTTAAAGAGTATGTATTTTAATTAGTTTTTAATATTTATTATAGAATAAAACTAAATAGTTCAAATGAGAATAGATAACCCTACAATATTCGGTAACTTAATTACAACAGGATCAGATGCAGATGCATCTATAACCGGATCATTTTCAGGATCATTAACAGGGTCTATACTAGGAGATATAATAGGTACAGCAGATTCAGCATCAGTTGCAGCTAGAGCTACAACATTAAGTACAGATGCTACTGCTTCATATGCTGATACAGCTAGTATTTCAAGAACATCTGATTCAGCTTCTGTTGCAGCCATAGCTACAACTTTATCTTCTGATGCAACAGCATCATTTGCTGATAGAGCTACTAGTGCTTCAATTGCTGATGAAATTTCACAATTAGCTACTGCTAGTTTTGCTGACAGTGCTACTACAGCTTCTCAAGCAGATAGTGCTACTACAGCTTCAAATATAGAAAATGACATAGTTAATTATGCTAAAGTAGGACCAGAATTTAAAACAACTGGATCATTATCTGTAGCATCAAATACAGCATCTGTTGATTTTTCGGCAACACAAATATTCACATTAACATTAGCATCAAATACCCATTTAGAATGGTCAAATTATGATAATGGGATGATTAAAAATATAGTATTAACTGGTGGCGGTGGTGGTTACACGTTAACTGTTCCTGGTTCTTCTCAAAGAATTACAGGAGTATATGATGATACAGCTGCTGTTAAAAATTTAATACAAGTAGTTTGTACAAATGCTGATTCTGGAAATGAAGAATTCTGGTATAGTATTGCACAACCTATATAAATAATTAGTTTTAAAATATAAAATAGAACATGGCTTCAGCAGCATTTGGCTTACAGTTAATTCAAGTACCAACACCTAGTCCAACTCCTAGTCCAACACCTAGTCCATCTCCTACTCCAACACCTAACCCAACACCATCACCTACTCCTACACCTGCAACTCCTGCACCAACACCTACACCAACACCTAACCCAACACCAACACCTACACCTGCAACACCTGCACCTACTCCTACACCTGCAATACCTACGCCAACACCTACACCCGCAACTCCTGCACCAACACCCACTCCTGCTGTTCCTGCACCAACACCTAACCCAACACCTACACCCGCAACTCCTGCACCAACACCCACTCCTGCTGTTCCTGCACCAACACCAACACCCAACCCTACACCTACACCTACACCAACACCAGCAGCACCAACTTGTACACCGGCTTCTGTATTTTATGGCAACTCAGGTACTGCTGCATGTAACTCTAATTCAAGATATACTGTATATAACCCCGAGGGAGATAGTGGCCCTGTAGCTAATGGTGTTCCTATTTATAGCAATAGTACTTGCAATAATCCTGCTCCTTCAAGATGGTATGCTGATTTATATGGAATTTATGGTTATTGGAATGGAAATAACTGGAGTTTTGAAGGATTATGTTTCTAAAATATTAAAAAATAAAAAAAAGTTTGGTTTATTAAAAAATTTATGTTATATTATTAAAAAACAGTTTTATGGTTAAAAAAGTAAAAGATTTTGTTAGTAAGGAAGAGTGTAAAAGCCTTATAAAATTGATTAAAAAAAATAATCAAAAATCTACAGTTGTAAACAATGATAACGAAAATCCTGTGTTTGCCTCTGAATACAGGAATTCTAGTACTTCACATCTAGATCCTAGTAATCCTTTAGTACATGAAATTCACCAAAGAATTGCAGACTATTTAGGAGTAGACATTAAAAAAGGTGAACACCTTCAAGGTCAATTATACGAACCAGGAGAATACTTTAAAGAACATTATGACTGGTTTTCTGAAGGAGAAAGTTATGATCAAAATTGTCTTCATTCAGGTCAAAGAACTCATACTTTTATGATCTACCTAAATGAACCTAAAAAAGGTGGTAAAACTAAATTTCCTAAATTAAATAAAGAATTTAAAGCTAAAAAAGGAACGGCTTTACATTGGCTTAATATGCAGCATGGAAGAGTTGTAGACGAAGTAATGCATGAAGGAGCTGAAGTAAAAAAAGGAAAAAAATATATAATTACTGCTTGGTTTAGAGAAAATGACTTTGATGGTAGAAAAGATTCTCAATTATATATAGATAAAAAAGAAGGTAAAACTACTAAAAAAAGAAAACCAACAGCTAAAAAACCAACAGCTAAAAAACCAACAGCTAAAAAACCTACAGGAATTACTCAATTTACTCATGAAAATGAATTGCCTAGACTTACAAAAACTGGATTTACAGTTGTAAAAACCCCAGAGCATGTATTTAAACTAATTCAGGAAGCTTATTTTTTATTAAAACCAACATTACAAGAAGAAGTTTTTGAAGGTAAAGAACATATTATTAGAAAAGTATCAGATGCAGAACAAAGTTCTAGTGATTTATTAGACCTTAGTCAAACTCCAACTATAAGAACAATAATTCATGATGCCTTAAAACCAATCCATGAAGATTTTATAAAAAATAAAGAAGAAATAGAACCTAGTGCGGTTTATGGTATTCGTTCTTACAATAAAGGAGCTGTTCTTGCAAATCATGTAGATAGAATAGCTACACATCATGTATCTTCTATTATTATTGTTGATAAAGATATTAAGTGTAAAACATGTAAAAAAGGTAAAAAGAAGGGTAAGAAAAAACAGGATTGGCCACTTCAAATCCAAGCCCACGATGGAACTTGGCATGATGTTTATGCAAAACCTGGTGAAATGATTCTATATGAATCCGCTATTTGCAAACATGGTAGGGAAATACCATTTAGAGGAAAATATTTTAGAAATTTTTACGTACACTATAAACTAAAAAATTGGGAGTATGTCGGAAACGAGCAATAAGATTTTTGCTTCGATTGTTTCCTACGGTGATTTAGATATAGTTCCTACAGTACGAGATTTACTCCAAAAAGCATCTCACCCAGAAAACATATTCGTAGTAGTATTTAGACAATCTACTCCTGACCATGATATATCAGCGATTAGATATTTAGACAATGTTTTAGTTATTGATTGTCTTTATAATAAATCCAAAGGTGTAGTATGGGCACATAGTAATATTGTACCCTCTTTAGATCCTGGATTTAAGTATTGGTTAATGGTGGATTCACATACTCGATTTGATGAAGGATGGGATGATCTTTGTATACAAAATTTACAGGAATTACCTCCTAAATCATTAATTAGTGTTTATGCTCCACAGTATTTTTTATCTCGAGAAGAAAAATCTAAAGGATTTCAAGTTAATTATGCTCACGAATTAAACCCTGATGGTAGTGTACATTGGGGAGCTAAACTAGTTGAAGATGGACATAATATAGAAGCATTTAAAAATTCTAGTATAGCAGGAGGACTTATGTTTTCCCCTATAGAATTAATGGATGAAGTACCCATTGACCCTTATCTAAATTATCAGTTACAAGAAACTGATCAAACTATTAGAGCTTTTACTCACGGATGGAATATGTATGCTCCTAAATTTGATGGAGCTATTTATCACATTTATGAGCGTACTACAAGAATGTGCCCTAATGGGAATGATGGAGGTAGAGGACTTAACCCTGTAAAAAGATACCATTATAAATTAGGTATATTAGGTAGAGAAGATTTAAATGATAATGATGTCTTTAGACTAGATCAGTATGGATTAGGAACTGTAAGAACAGTTAAAGAATTTGAAGAAACTTATAATATAAAACTATATACTAGGGAAGAAGTTTTAGCTAAACAAGGAGAACCTATAACTCCTTATGTAGGAACTTTATCTCCCCATATTAGTGATTCTTCTTCTACAGAAACTACAGTATCACCAACCTCAACCCAAAAGGTAATTTCAATTCCTGTAGCAGTATTTAATGATCATTTTCGTTTCCAATTAGATTTATTTTGGTATCACCATAAAAGATTATATGGAGATGATGCTCAAAATATGTGCCATGCTATTGTCCTTAGTAGGAACCACTATACGGATATGCCTGCTGCTGATATAACTCCCTGGAGTAATGTTGATCCTCATTTTAAAGATCTACCCCATTCTATGTGTAAAGCCTACTTTGATTACAACCCTGAATGGTTTCAAAAGAATTTAATGCAAACTAACATTCAAATTGGTTTACAACAAATTATAGATAAATTTAATGATGATGATGTAGTTGAAATATTAGATTGTGATATGTTCCATATGGAAAAACGTCCTCCTTTAGATGTTAAAGATGATGAAGTATATGTTGCAACTGATTATGAAAAATGGCATTTACATTCTAAAACAATTAATAAGTTTATTATAGAAAGATACCTCCATAAAACAGGAGGAGATTATAATGGAGGATTTGTACCTATTATTTGTAATGTAAGAACCCTTAAAAAAATAATGACTGAGTGGTTAGCAGTTAATTTAGATATAATTGAACAACCAATAACAGACGGGTTAAAATGGTGGTCTTCAATGTATGCTTTACAAGCTGCTTGTGAGAAGAACATGGTAAAAATGATTGAGTATAATAAATGTTATATTCAAAATATTAACGAATGGAAAGATGATATGTACATTTGCCATTATTCATGTGATGGAGTTTATATTCATAAAAATGATAAAGAACATTTGTACTCTTATGAAAATTATTTAAAATGCAAAAACTCAGATTTTAAATACCCTAAATTATTTGCTGAGTGGTATGCACAAAGTGCATTTTGGAATACAAATAAACAAGAAGGATGGGAAAAATAGAAAAAACAGCCTATATTACAGGTATAACCGGTAATTTTACTAAAACTAATCCTATAGAAGAGGATTTAAGAGGACAATCTTATGTCTATACTACTAGAAAAAGTAAAGCATTTAAAAAGAATGCTGAATCTAATGGGTGGGAAGTAAGATATTTAGATCATTTAGAACATACTACTAATCTAGTTAAAGCTTCTATCCAATCTAAAGATGTTAAATTTTGTAAATTTGATTTAGATAGTGAAAAACCCTTATGGGAAGAATATGATTATATTTTATATGCAGATCATAAGTTTATTTTTACTAAAAAACAAATTGAAAGTTTAGTTGATTTTATAGATGACGAAAAACATGTTTGTGCAGTAGGAGAACAGGGATCTAATGTGTTTACAGAATTTTTCTGTGCTACAGCTTATACTCGTTATGTTAAAGTAATGGATGAAATGAGAAAAAACATTGATTACTATATCGAAAATAGAAGTTGGGAATACTGTATGCAAGAAGATAAGCCTATGGCTAATATGAGTTATGTTTTATGGAATACAAAACATCCTAAATTTAGATTTTTAGTAGATAAATTAAATGAAGAACAAGAAAAATTTCAACATCCTGAATGTCAAATCCTTTTTACTTTGTTTATGAACGACCATCAAGATTTAATCCAAATACAACCGGGACATTCTCTTATTGGTCATTTAGAAAGAGTAATTCCTGAACCTTTAATTGGTCATAAGCATTATTAAAAATGTACGATACAGAGAGAAAATTATTATTTGTCCATATAGCAAAAACTGGAGGATCTTCAGTAGTTTACTATTACACTAGAGGAGTATTCCCAGAACTAAAAGATGAAATAAGTGAGGATTATATTTATCAAAATTTTGTAAAACAAAACTTTTTATATGATCCCCGAGCTCCTAAGGTAGAAAATGGTGAGCCTCTATATGAATTAGGACCCCATTGCCATTTATATGAATACGAAGAATTTTTAAATATAGATGAATATTACAAGTTTTCTATAATGAGAGAACCTGCTAATTATTGTTTTTCTAATTTTCACGAATGGCCCCAAGCTTTTAAAAATAAAAATTATACGGACTTTATTTTAAGTGAAGAATTTAAAGAAAAAACAGATCCTCAATTAATACATTTTAATGATAAAAGTGGAACCTATAAAATGGATAAACTTTTTAAATTTGAAAGATTTAATGAAGTATTTGAATTTATTTCTACTAGATTAAATGATTGGAATATTCCTTATTGTAAATCTAATTATAGACCTTATACAAAGAAAGCACTAAGTGAAAACCCCCAAGATATAAAAGACATAGTAAATAAACATTTTCAAGACGACTATGAGCATTGGAAAACACTCTAGTATACTAGTAATAGGAGCACACCCAGATGATATTGAAGTAGGGTGTGGAGCTAGTTTATGTAAATGGGTTAAAGATGGCATTAATATTGTTGCTGTCGTTATGACTTGTGAAAATGATATTAGAAGAAAAGAACAAGAAAACGCATTTAAAGTTTTAGGTATAGATAAATACCATATTGGACATTTTATAGATGGAAAAATACCCCATGATAAAGAGAGTGTTAGTTTTATAGATAATCTTATAAAACAACATAATATTAATACTATTATTACCCATAGTGAATTTGATGCACATCAAGATCATCATAATACTATGAAATCAGCAATGTCTTCGGGTAGATTAATAAATAATTTTTTACATTTTGATACTGTACCTTTTAGAAGAATAAATTACCAAGAATTATCTAAACCAACTATATATTCTAATGTAGATGGTTTTATACAATGTAAAATAGAATCTATTAAATGTCATGAATCTCAATTGTCTAGGTTTCCTATAGATTGGGAAGAAAAACTTATATCTGAAGCTAATTACAAAGGAAATTTTGTTAATACAAATTACGCTGAATCATTTTATTGTAAAAAACTTTATATTTATTAATAAACAACCGTTATGGCAATACAACAAACTAAAGTAACTGAAGAAGAACTAAAAGAAATTGGAGAGTTTCAAGAAAAAATTAATCTTTTAACTTACCAGTTAGGTCAACTAGAATTACAAAGATTAAATCTAGAACAAAATAAAAAAATTCTAGAAAACGAACATCTTGTTTTAATTCAATCAGAAAAAAAGCTAGGTGATTCCTTAAAAGAAAAGTATGGTGATTCTCAAATTGATTTAAAAACTGGTGAAATTATACAATCTAGTTAATGTTTTTGAAGCCTCCCTATATATTTATCATTGATAAAATAACTAAATTAAAATGGCTGAAACTTTATTATCCCCCGGAGTATTAACCCGTGAGAACGACCAAACTCTCATAACACAAGGTCCTATTGTAGCTGGTGCTGCAATTCTTGGTCCTACTGTAAAAGGTCCCGTTAATATCCCAACTGTTGTTACTTCTTATAGTGACTATAAAAGCAAATTTGGTGGTGCTTTCGAAAGTGCAAGTATTAGATATGAATACTTAACATCTGTTGCTGTTTACAATTACTTCCAACAAGGAGGTCAAACAGCACTTATTACTCGTATTGTATCTGGAACATTTTCCCCTGCAACTGCTTCTGTACCTGCAATAGGTACTGGTTCAGGTGATTATACTACATCATCTTTCGAATTAGAAACAATTTCTCAAGGTGAGATCATGAACAATTCTGGAAGTGTATCCACTAGTGGATCCTTAGTAAGTGGTTCAGGTGATAACCTAAGATTTGAAATTGCTGCTGTAGATTCAGGAAGTGGTCAATTTAGCCTCTTAATTAGAAGAGGAGATGATAATTCCAAATCTAAAACTATTCTTGAAACATGGAATAACTTGTCATTAGACCCTAACTCAGCCAACTATATAGAACAAGTTATTGGTAATCAAATTAAGAATTTTGATACAGATAGTGATGGTAACAGATTTATTCAAGTAACTGGATCATATATTAATAACTCACGATATGTAAGAGTTAAATCTGTAACTAATCCTACACTTAACTACCTCGATAACGACGGAAATTTCAAACCAGAATACACATCTTCTCTCCCATCTATTGGAAGTGCTTCATATGAAGCTCCAGGCGAAGAAGGAGCATTTGGTGGTGCTGCTGGTAAAATATATGGTGGTGGTTCAACAGGAACTACGCAATTAAAAATGTATAGCGAAATTGATAGCAATAGTATCCAAGGATTAACTGGTGCTCAATATACCGCTTCAATTTCATTACTAGAAAATAAAGACGAATACGATTTTGAAATATTAACACTACCTGGTGTAACAATTCAAAATGGTTCAGTTGCTACTACTACTGCAATTGATGTAGTAACAGAAAGAGGAGATGCAATTGCTGTAATCGATACTAGAGATTATGGTTCAACTCTTAACCAAGCAATTACAAACGCTGGAACCGTTGATTCAAGCTACAGTGCTACTTATTGGCCTTGGGTTCAAATATTATCTGCCGAAACAGGTAAATTAGAATTCGCCCCAGCTTCAACATTAATTCCTGGAGTTTATGCTACAAATGATAGATTAGGAGCTGAATGGTTTGCCCCTGCTGGATTTAACAGAGGTGGAGTTGGAGGTGCTATCCAAGTAGAAAGAAAATTAACACCTGCTGATAGAGATAAACTATACCAAGGAAAAGTTAACCCAATCGCTTCATTCCCAGGACAAGGTCCAACAATATTCGGACAGAAAACATTACAAACTAAAGCTACATCCTTAGATAGAGTAAATGTTAGAAGATTATTGATCGAATTGAAACGTGTAATTGGACAAATTGGTGAAGGATTGTTATTTGAACAAAATACAGCTTCTACAAGAGGTAGATTCTTAAACCAAGTTAACCCATATCTAGAATCAATACAACAAAGACAAGGACTATACGCTTATAGAGTAGTAATGGATGAAACTAACAATACATCAGATGTAATTGATAGAAACCAAATGGTAGGACAAATTTATATCCAACCAACTAGAACAGCCGAATTTATAATCCTAGACTTTAATGTAACACCAACTGGTGTAGAATTTTAAAAAGGCAATATTTATAATAAACATAACTCAAAATGGCAGTAAAAGATCCCAATGAAATAATGTTCACCGCCTTTGAACCAAAGGTACAAAATAGGTTTATTCTTTATGTAGATGGTATTCCATCATACTTAATAAAGAATGCCTCTGCTCCCGGATTCGATGCTGGTGAAATCATCCTAGATCATATTAACGTATACCGTAAAATTAAAGGTAAAGTACGTTGGAACGATATGACATTAGGTTTATATGACCCCGTAACCCCCTCTGGAGCTCAAGCCGTAATGGAATGGGCACGTCTAGCTCACGAATCAGTAACTGGTCGTGACGGATACTCAGATTTCTACAAAAAAGATCTACAATTAGATATATTAGGTCCTGTAGGAGACGTGGTTTCTCAATGGATAATCAAGGGAGCATATTGTAAAACTGCCACATTTGGTGAATACGATTGGAGCGCTGATGCTGCAATTAATTTAGATATCACCATTGCAATGGATTATTGTATCCTAAACTTTTAATACCCCAACCCTCCATACCCCGAAAAATGGTGTTCCACTTGGAACACCTTTTTCTTTTTTATATATTTATATCCACAAATTAGTTATTTTATTATATGGAAGAACAAGTTACAGAAAACAAATTTAAATTCCCAACCGAAGTTGTCGAACTACCCTCTAAAGGATTAATATATCCTAAGGATAATCCTCTATCTTCAGGTAAAATAGAAATGAAATATATGACTGCTAAGGAAGAAGATATTCTTACTAACCAGAATTATATTTCAAAAGGAACAGTGTTAGATAAATTAATTGAATCTTTAATTGTCTCTAAAATCAATATTA
>Ga0208898_1000600_pt1 | contig 27478 bp, 38 predicted proteins | sample VirMetDEL_Mar_4_FD_184513 | JGI IMG/M metagenome (GOLD analysis project Ga0208898, IMG submission 184513) | Aqueous microbial communities from the Delaware River and Bay under freshwater to marine salinity gradient to study organic matter... | ecosystem: Environmental > Aquatic > Marine >...
CTGGTCCACCACCCTTGCCCATTCCGTAAGCCATCTTTATCTCCTTGTGTTGTTAAATACCGCCGCCTCCGAGCATTCCCCCGAAATTAGCGTTTTGTTTTGAAGGCCCTAACAGGCCATACTGCGGACTTATATATTCCCTAGGTTTTAACTGAGGCATGTTCTGTATAGCAGGCCCGTAAGCATTCACACCAAACGGGTCCATTGGTTGCAGGTCGTACAGGTTTTTAATCCTTCCCGTACCATACAAATTAGGACGGATGCCAAATCCGGGCATGTCCTGAAAGCCCATATTAGGATCATAAGCACCAGACTCTATCAAAGCATTGAAGTTGCCGTAATTGAAATCCTGATTCGAGAAAGGAGCATCATAAGATTTACCGTAGTTATTGTCGTATCCCTTTTTAGGCCCGTAACCCATAGGCTGTCCAGACAATATAGCGTCTAAGGCGCTATTAAAAGCCGCCATAACGCGATCTCCGTAGCCTCCTCCTCCGCTAGGACCACCAAAACTAGGTCCGCCGAATTCACCTTTCTCTGCCATATCAAAAATCCTATCCCCGTTTATGGGTATTATATCATACGTGTCAAGCCCCTTGGGGCGTTTTTATGAAAAATTTCCAAAAAAAATTTTGCCCCAAAAATCTGGGAGCCAAAAAATTGTAACTCCTGCCCATACAACCCCGGAAAATCTGAGACAAAAGGGTAACTTCTGCCCAAAATTGTACTGAAAAAAGGGGGTGTGTGTGAGTGTGTGTGTTTTTTGCTGTGTGTATGGGGGGCGGATCGTTCCACTAAAAGCGCGATCGGATCGGCGTTCTGGCTTGGGGCCCCTGCGCGCTACATATAATAAAGGTACAGGGTTTAGGCCCTGTGTCACCGCGCTATTGTTATTCATTAACAACGGCGTAAATCATTAATCCCACGTAAAGCGCAATTAAATATATGCGTGTAAGTGGACCATTTGGAGTAGCAATATCATGATCAATATAGAGAAAAGCAAGCGTGTATCTAAAGCACTAGATAACACCGCAATCGTAGGGCGTTCTGCTCAGGCGTCCATTGCTGACCTACTGGCGACAATACTAGATGAATTTGGTATTGACGCTATACGCTCTACAAAGGGGCGCAAGTCTGCAAGCGGTATCAGTCTTTCTGGTGCTGTGAATAAGCAGATAGTGGACTCTCTCGGAAAGCGCGGGTATCACATTCAGCGGACCTACGTTTCCCGCATATTCAGCGAGATTATCGCCAAGCAATTCACCCCTAAGTCTGACAAGGATGGCGAGTATCTCGTTTATTGTGAGAACAAGGTCAAGGAAGTCGTAACCGCTATGTCAAACGGCAAGATCAGACTGAAGCAATCCGAACAGCGCAAGGCTGCCGGTGCCAAGCGCGAGACGACCGCAGTAGACGTTCTCGATCTACTCAAGAAATTAAGCAAGACAGAGCGCAAGAAGTTCGACAAGGCATACGCCACGCTCTAACAGTCGGCAGTGGTATGCACCTCGCCTGTACGGGGGGTGCATCACAGTGCTTACTGCACTAATTTGTTAATCATTAACAATAGGATAATCACTATGAAAAAAGACGAAACTAAACAGTCCCAAACTTTGCAGTGGCTAGTAACAGAGTATGCAGAAGACTACGCCAAAAGGCTTGCTGATGCACAGTTCACTATGCAAGAAGCCCGATTCATTCAATACGCAGTTCAAAAGATGTTTGAGGAGGACTGCGGAATAGAACTGAAGGGGGCGCTTCTACTCAAGTTTAAGGAATGTTTTTGGAAAAAGTTTAATCAACACAACCGCGTTGCTTCCTATCAAACGGCCTAGGAGGGCCAGTAATATGGATCACATTATCTACAACCATCTAATGAGGTACTTTCCACACAATACGCTCGGTCGCGTGTTAGCCGTTCTTATCACTGTGACGGTCAACGTGACTGCGTTGTTTTTCTTGGCGGGTATCGGGACTGCTTTAATCGTCGGCCCCGAGCCTTTCTTTAACCACCTGATGGAGACATAACAATGTTAGGACTAATCGAATTAAGACGAGTGCTAGGCACTAAACAGTGGCTTTTGTATTTGTTTGCAATGGCCTTGTTGGCTGTGTCTGGCCTTGGTATCTTAGTAACCGCCGTGATCCTGCTGTCTTGGATCTAATGTTAATCATTAACAATAGGAGAATAACATGACAATTTCAGCATCAGAGGCGCGACTGTGGCGCAAGTTAAGCGAAGCGAGAGTAAACAACGCTTCACTGTCCACCGCTATAGCGCATGACATTTTTGATCTTGTCCTGCATGAGTTAGTATCAAAGCATCACGACACAAAGGTTAATCATATCGTGGCAGATGACGCTTGGGATGCCATTGACAAAGGGCAGATATGCGAGGCGATTGAAGAGTATTTAGACCTCGTTTTGAAACACATTGAAGAGGGAGAATAAAATGACTGAATGCGTAGAATGCGGATCAAAAATGATCTGGAATTCTGACGAATCAAGCAACAATGATCTTTTCATTGATTCGTTTTATTCATGCAGTGAATGCGAAACCACTGCGGTTTTCACCCGCAAGGTGAAAATCAGTTACTCAAAAAAGTACTGTTTGGAAGTGATCCGTAAAGTGATAGATCCAGATTCAGAACTGTACGAAGACATAGAGTATTACATTGGAGAATAATAATGGACGAGTATGTTAGACCTCAAAGCCTGTTCGCGTACTTCCCAAGTACACGTATCAGGTACAAAACGTTGGCCTATAGTTCCCTCACTGGTCACTGTGATATCTGCTTTGGGAATAAACGTAGTGCCAAAAAGTATTTGCGCCGTCATCTGCAACACGGCGTAATCATCCCGGTCAAGTCTGGAAAAAAGACTGACTGGATCGTAAGGTACAACCCATACCGTGACTATATGGGTGACTGCCGTGGCAAACTTCGCAATCAATTTGGAGACTAAAGATGAAAGAAAGAATCTGTTATTTCATACCGCTTCAAGACCCAGAAGAGCACGGCGGGTATGTACCCGCTCAGGCTGTCGAAGGATCAAAGGGCTACCGCCTTATGACCGGAGGCAACCACAAGTGGGCAATGCCGTGGATATGGGGCAAGACTCTTGAAGATGCAGAGTCTGCTTGCGATAAGGCCAACGAAAGACTTGGCCTTAACAAGGATGAGGTTTTTGAAATCATAGCCTCTACCATGTGACACTTAACCCTGATGCTCATCTGCGGGTGGGCATCGAGGTGCAGTGTTGCACCAGATGTTAATCATTAACAACCACTACCATGAGGTAAATCTAATGTTACAAAACGAGTACAACAACGAAGCACTGTCAGCACAAGTTGACGCACTGGCGCGTCTCAAGAATGACGTAGTGTTAGACACCAGAGATACACTGTTGTTTGACGGTGGATCAATGCTTGCACTTAGGGATTCCCATTACGCTACAACCGATCACGCCTTGAGCAACATCGGTAATCATCTTGGGATCCCAATGTCATACATTGAGAAACTGAGAGATCGTGCCAGAAACGGTGACAATTCCTTGAGGGATCAAATGCATAGTCTTATTGATCATAACTTCAATAGCCTTTTGCATAACCCAACGGGTAAATCACCGACGCGACTGTTCAGGACATACAGATCCGGCATAGATGCACACGGAAGAAATGTCACACAGTCGGTGCGTTCAGCACACTCCAATGCGTACATGATCTTTGACCATGATCACGTGTTGCGGTATGTGAAGATGGCGCTTAACACGTTGAGCCAACGTCACGCAATCAAGTTTGTCTCTAATGGACTAACTGATTCCAGACTCTACATCAAGATAGTATTCCCCGACATGCAGGCGGAAGTTAAAGCCAAGCAAGTTGGAGATGTAGTAGAAGCCGGGATCATAATCAGCAACAGCGAGATAGGCATGGGCTCTTTCGTGGTACGCCAGTTTATCAATCGACTGGTTTGTACTAACGGCATGGTGCTACCTGACTATGCCGGTGGCATGAGTCGCCGGCATGTGGGACAACGCCACGACATAGGGACCGTCAACTTGCAACGAGACACAATAGTTGCACAGCAGGTGGCCCTTGGTAAGACCTTGCGTGACAACGTGATTGATTGCGTTAACGAAGATCGTTTCAAGTCGGTCATCAGCAAGTACAACGAGTCCGCTGAAGACATGGCCGGAGAGCGTGAACCAGAAGACGCAATGCAATCTTTGGGTAAGAAGTTTGGCCTCACTGATGACGAGGTCAAGCGGGCTACCCGTGCGTTGATCAGCGACAATGACTATTCACGTTGGGGGTTTGCCAACGCTGTTACTGGTCTGGCACACAAAGAGACTAACTATGACAGGGCCACGCAGTTGCAAGAGTTGGGCGGCAATGTCATTCAGTTGTCTCCCAGAGAGTGGCATCGAGTCGCACTAGCGGCATAACCAACCTAACAGCGGGGGGGTTCGCCCCCCCAATGTTAATCATTAACAATAGGAGCAAATGATGCAAGTTTATGACCCAACTAAGCACACATTAAAGCAAGCAATTCAGCATCTTGAATGGGCGTTAGCCCATCTTGATGATCACACTGATGAACTGGATTCTAGTGATCCAGAGTATCAGGCAGTTGATAACTGTTGCTATCAGATTCGTGATGCTTACCGTGAACTGAGGGACTTGGTATGATCAAGCGCATCCATGTAAACAGGCACAACATCGCCTACAACAAGAAGCACAACGACAATCGCCCTGTGTTTTCTGTCAAGACGTACAAAGAGAATCACACCACTGACTATGTAGAGTTCGGTGGTCGTGCTCGTCTTGTGTACTCTCCAGAAAAACCACTCTCATGCGGTGCAGTTGTGTGGATAGAGACAGACGATGCTGTTACTATCAATCTCGACAACCCAACCATCATATAGGAGAACAATGATGCAACAAACATCCATTGAAGCATACGAATCTGTAAAGAAATATATACCTGTTATACAAAATATTATCTTAACCCACATTGGTTTTGCGGGGCCTGATACTTGCGATCATATGGAGCAGGTATTAGATCTGTCCCATCAAACCTGCTCTGCTTCTATCAGGGCACTAGTTAAGAAAGGATTGCTCGAAGACTCTGGCAAGAAAGGCATCACTCGCTCTGGTCGTAAGGCAATCATCTGGAAACTAACGGAGATCAATGATGAAACTAGCAGTGCAATTCTGTAACCCCGCTGATCCTCATAGCGGTATTGCTATCTATGATAACGACAACCCCGGTCAAGCGCCTTTGCTTGTCGTGGAACGTTATCAACAGATAGTACAACTGTGCGCTCAGTTAATGGCGCATCACAACATGGCTGACTCGTATGTCCCTGCGGTAGGCCATGACCACATAGACAACTACGGAGGCACAAAATGAAACACATCGGCGCTTGGTTTCCCATTGTCAAAGATGTGGCAAGGGGCGACACGTTCATGGTGATCAATGACCACATGGAAGATAAGTTTGTCGTTTACGACATAACTATGGAGCCTGTGTCAGGTGATCCAAATGAGCGCGTCTATAAGCCGTGGATATGGGCAGAGAACAAGACCACATCACGTGATCTTTGCCTCTCGCCTGACGAATTCTTTGCCAAGGCAGAGATGCAGGACAAGTCCACAAGGAATCCAGATGCGGAGGTTCTTAACTACGCAGACTGGAATTGTTAATCATTAACAACAGGAGAAATCCTATGCAAGGAGAACTTAAAATCTCAAGCGGATCAGGCAAGATGATTAGTATTCGTTCTATGAACACGAACACCTTGTCCAATCCCAGATGCATGACGCTGTATGAGAATGCCAAGGATAACTTTATCTGCAAGTATTGTTATTCTGTAGACATGCTCAGTAAGTACCGCAAGAACTGCGTGTCTGCATGGCAACACAACAGCGACTTGTTATCTGGTGAGATCCTATCCGCCAGACAACTACCTATCATCAACGATAGGGTGTTTAGGTTCCACTCTCACGGTGAGTTGATCAACGAGACACACTTGATTAACTTCTTCTTGATTGCGGAGCACAACCCCGACACTACCTTCTCACTGTGGACTAAAGACAAGAAGATAGTTCGGTCGGCGCTACGCAAGAGAGACAAGCCGTCCAACCTAATCATCATCTTCAGCAATGGAGTGATCGACAAACCTATGTCAGCCCCGCCTCGGGGTTTCGACAAGGTGTTCCAGAATGTGTCGCCTGATAAGGACAGGCCCATTCAGAACTGCACTGGTCAGAAGTGCATCGAGTGTCTCAGGTGCTACACGCACGGAGGCACATACATCGTAACCGAAGCAGTCAAACTGCGACACAAGAAAAGGAGTGCCAATGCTTAAAGGTACAAGGGTAAGCCTCTCATGCAATCGCACGGGCCAGATCATGACTGGCACTGTGATTACTGAAAGGCAGTTGTCTTCTGGAGATCACGGCCTGTTCGTTGCTCTGTCTCCAGACAGATGGCGATGGTTCAACCTCAACGAATGGAGGATCATATGAAACAAAAGAGAGACTCACAACAGTCTCGTGTATACAAATGGGAAAAGAAGTTCTTCCTCAAGAAGTACAACCAAGAGTTTACTACCTTGAGTAGGGTGCAAACTTTCCTAGATGGTGTACGCAAAGACATAAGTCTATACGATCCAATCAAGGTAGTGCGTAGCCGCTCAGATTCTGGTCGGGCTATGGCCTACTACGATAACAACACGATAGCGTTGCCTTGGCGTTGCATGACACATGCTGATGCGCTTCATGAGTTGTCTCATCATGTCGTACATCACCAGATGCCGCGTGATCTTAGGTGTGCAGGCCATGGGCCAGAGTTTGTTTCAGTGTATGCGGCAATGGTTCGATGGTACATGGGAGTGCCCGACAGTACGCTGTTCGATAACATGGACAAGTACAAGGTCGAGCATGATCAGTACATATTCGATCACTACGCACTCATGTTGAGGTACTCGGGCCATGATTGATACAGACCGTGTCATGGGCGAGCCTGAATCGCTTGATTACGTTGCCGATCTTGAGTACATCGTAGCCGAGCGACTTGGCATAGATGTCGAAGACTTAGAGCGTTGTCCGAAGTCAGTGTATGACGCGCTCCTAAGATACTTCGATCAATTCACCTAGTGGTTCAAGCGGGGGGTTGGGATAACCTTCCCCCCGCCATCCCCTGTCCATTAATAAATAGGCTTGTATTCGCCCATGTATATTATACCACACGTGTCAACCCCCCCCCTCAAAATCCCACCTTCAGGGAGAGCCCGGTGACGGGTAACCTACCCTACCCAGTACCCCCATACCACCCCTACCTCTAACGCCTCACCACCAGCCTTACAGGCGCTCTCACAGCATATTTATTCTACCTTGTCTGGTCCCTCCAAGTGCTTGGACCACCCCCCATTCTCTGCCATTTTTTTCTTCTGGATCACCACCTCAATGGCGCACTCAGCGGTCGGCGTCATGGTCTGGTCAAACTCTGGTTGGAAATGCTTGAAAACTTCTGGGTTCCTGTAGAAATCCTTGACCAATGTGACCCTCTCTATGCTTACCACATTGGATACCCTTATCAATAGATCAATTATATTTATGGATACTGGCGACCAACTCTTGGCCTTGTGGATCGTGAACGTGTGCTTGTGGTCTTCGTTCCACCTGCTAGGGAACACCCCTCCCTCATACATGTCCTCGTCTGGCACAGTGATGACCAAGTACCCGCCTTCCTTGACTATCCTGATCCAGTTAAGCAGGGCCTCCCTCGGATCATTGATATGCTCAAGGCAATGGCTCGATACTAGGAAGTCGTAGGTATTATCCTCAACCCCCTCCATGAACTGTGCATCCCCATCCCCACGGTCCAAGTCCCACACCCTAGCCGACGTCATCAAGGGAAACACCCTGACGTACTGACTTATCGGATCTGGTCCTCCCCCTACATCAATCCCATCCCCCACAAGATACCTGCTGTGAAAGGCGCCGTCGTTGAACCTGCGCTTGGTTGCCTTGCTCTGTTCATGCATTAATAAAGCCGCTCCCTGAGTGCGTTATGTAGTTCCCCCTCGTAATTGGACAGGACGCCTAGCATGTATCGCTCTATCAAGTGCTTGCATTCGTCCTTATAGAACTTCATGGACACGCCCATCTCTTCTGCTATCTCCCTTCCGCTCCTGCTACGCCTGCCTGATCCCCTGCACTTGAAGCACACAATCATCTTCTCTCCCGTGCTTACCCAAGCCTTCCCATTACACGTACCGCACATGGAATCTGACAGAGATTCCTGTATAGCAATCAAAGCCATGCCGAACAGCATGTCTTCATCAACATTATCGCTCGCTCTTTTGCGTGATCGGTTAGCCAATTCGTGAGCCACGTAAAGAACCTGACTGTCATCGTTGGCATACTTCAGCCTGAGAAAATTGGACGCCTCTTTTGATACGCCTGCCAGTACAAAGCAGACAGTCTCAGGCCTTATCCTTGGCCTTTTGTTTAGTTGTGTTGTCGGTGTTAGCGAACACAGATCCTCCGCCGATATCATCATAAGATGTAATGACTCCTTTTTTATTTATTATTATGTCCATGAAGCCAACTGCAATCCCTGACTTCACATCTTGAGTCGTAAATCTATAGACAGTCCAACCGTGCATAGCCGCTAGGTTGTACTTCTCCAAGTCCTTGCTGTACCCCACCCCTCTGGTATGCCTGCCCTTAGAGAACACTCCCCCTTCTACCTCCACGCCCAGTCGAACATCAGTCCAAGCAAAATCAAAACGAAACCTTCGCCCCGCCAGAAACATGTGCTCACGCTCTGGCTTGGGAAGTCCGATGCCAATACACTGCCTAAGAAATAATTCTTCTCCTTCGCTCATCATCCTCCTATCTCGTCGTAGTTACCTATCGCTGAGTTGTACCTCAATGAGGCCATGCCCATCGACCCATCTTGTCTGAACCTCTGCTTCTGGATGTGGATGTCCACGATCTTTGAATCGGGATCAGACAAATCCCTGTATATAACCAACCCCGCATCCGATTTGTTTCTCCAATGCGCTGACCCAGATATGTCCCACAAACTGGGCACTGGGTACGATCCTTCCTTGTCCCGATACATCTTGGCAGGGTGGGCTACGATCCACAGATGTATCCCGTACCTTCTGGCGAACTGTCTCGCCCTCTTCAAACACACCCCGATGTACTCAGTCTCCGAGAAGTCTCCCCTGCTAGTCTCAAGTTCGTTCCAAGGATCGATCACCAACCCCCTGATACCGTACCTCCTGACCAATCCCCTCGATGTTTCAAGTATCTTGTCCAACGTCCACTCCGAATCATCCTCTGGCAATATCCAATGGAAGTGTTCTTTTGCCCAGTCCTTGGCGTACTCCAACTCGTCCTTGGTCATACGCTTGGTCAATCCCTCCCTGAACGGGGCGCCTATAAACTTCTCGATGATCCTGCTCATGTGATCTTCAAGTGGTTGGTTCTCTGGTGAGAACACGGCGAACCTCCAACCATGACGCTTGGCTATGTTCACCATCATGGCGTCTATCCAGTTCGACTTACCACTGCATGGTATCCCCGTAACAACAGAGAAACATCCGGGTCTCACAAGGTAGTGCTTGTCCAAACTCTTCCACCCTGTCGATATCCCACGCTCCAATCCGTTGTCGTATAACTCAAATAACTTGTCACCAAGGTCGCCTGCCGTGAACGTACCTGCTATGGGGTATGGCTCGGCGTGGTCTATGCACTCCCTCAGCACCCCTTGTCCGTGGTTAACAAGTACATCGTTGGCATCCTTGCAACCTTCAGGCCATGTCACACGACTGCATACTTCCTTGCCCAACCTACGTGCCAGTTCTTCCTGCAATCTCTGTCCCGCAAGATCGTTGTCCACCGCTATGATGTAAGTCCTGCCCTTCTCCACACCGTTGATCTTCTCCTCGTTCAGGAAGTCGAACTTGGATGAGTAGTCCTTAGTCTCTGGCGATGGCGCCCCATCAGGTACGCTGACACAGTGGCGTATCCCTGCCTCATAGAGGGACAGTTTGTCCATCTCTCCCTCCACAAATATAACCGTCTTGTCGTTGTCCGATATGTCATCCAAGCCATACAAGATTCTCTCGGCATTTACCTCTGACCTAAACTCCTTGGTGCCCGACCTGTACTTCACGTTGACCAACTCGTTGTTCCGATAGTACGGGAATGACAGCGCCATCTTCTCTTCCTCAGACTGTGGCATGTACACCTTCTTCATCCCGATCTTGCAGGCTATCGCTGTCTGCTCAGATATTCCCCTATCTTTCAACCACTTAAGCGTGGCCTCTGGCAGTTCACTCTTGGGCAGTGGCTCTGGCTTCCTGAACTCTGGCTTTCTCCAGTGAAGTCCAAGTGTGTCTCCAGTTCCAGACGCTAGGCTACCGCTCCAACCACAGTGGTGACACAACCACACCCCCTCATCCACGTTTACCGATAGGCACTTGGCCCGTTTCTTCTTGCGTTCCTTACTGCACTGTGGACATGTCGTGCTGACCTGACCACTAGTTCTGTTAACTTCAATTCCATATTTAGAATAATCACTCACGCTTGGAATCCTTTTCTTTGCTTCTTGGAGTTGTTAAGTACGCCGTAGATATAAGCCTTTGGATCTGCGGGTTGCTTCAGCATCACAACGCCTATCGCCTTGGCGACTTCATGTTCCCCAAACTGCTTGATCAATCTGCCAATCACTGGCCTTGCGTTATCTCCCGCAACCTTATCCCATACAGTCCAGATAGTTTCTGGTGCATGGTTCTTTACAGGTTCTATTACAGATTCTATGTCGCTTAATTTGACACCCCCTGTAAACTCAGTTGACACCCCTGTCAAATTATTTGACACATGATTATCGCACATCACCGTGTACACGTTGGATATCTTGGCGCCGCCTCCGACTCTGTTATCTACCTTGATGTGTCCTGAGTCTGCTAGTTTCTTGATAGTCTTGTTCACGGTCTGTCTTGAAAGGCCAGATCGTTTTGCTAGGTATCCCTGCGACGGCCAACATTCTCCTGTCTCGTCGTTGGCATTGTCCGATAGCAATACCATTATCATCTTCTCTGATGGTGTTAAATCCAGATCAAGCGATCTGAGTATTCTCCTGATGCTCATCAGTTCTCCTGAAAAAAATAAAAGGGGCGCGATATTATCAGTAGCATGCTGTATAATCAACGCCCATGAAGTCATGGAAGAACAGGAAGTACATGGAGTGGGTAGCCGAGCACCCTTGTGTTCATTGTGGAACTCACCCCGTTCAGGTTCACCATCTCAGGAGTAATGCTCTTGGAGCGGGGATGGGGATGAAGGCACCAGACTACTACACAATACCAGTGTGTCAGCAGTGCCACAGCGATTGTCATTCATTGGTACACGACAGGGAAACACAATACAGATGGACACTACAGACGATAGGGATGGCGATAGACAATGGAATACTAAAGATGTCTTAGTCGCTATCGAGGTCCAGTGTAGCGGCGAGATGGATGAGGAAGTTCCCAAGTCAATAATCATGGAAGAGTTAGATGCGAACCTGTATTCCCATTCAACAGAGGTGTATAGGTTAATTGTTAAGACAATAACATTTACTGATAGGCTGAACTAATGGATTCAATAGGGAAAGATTCAATAGAGAAAGCGGAGGCGGCTTTAGAAAGACTGGAGGAAAAGTTTGAGAAGGAAATCTTTCCTAAAATTCTTTTCGTTCACGATATGATGAAGCCGTTCAAGGAATTGCTTAAAGGCATTTACATTGAAGGAGCGACAGAAGGAATGGTCGAAATCGTTAGAGGGTTCGATGAGATAGATGAAGAGATATATAATAAGATCACCCATCATTAGGGACAGATGCGCCGAGGCTGTTCAGTCAATAGACCTAGATGGAAAGCAACAAGAGGTCGTCATCAGGGAGCACAAGAACAGCCGTAGCGTAGAGCAAAACAACTTCTTTCACGCTATGGTTAGGGCCATAGCAGAGAGCACCGGACACTCTGTAGACGAGATAAAGGAGTACGTTTGTCAGGAGTTTTTGGGTGCTGTAGAATACACAGGCTTGGATGGTAGCCAGAGGACAAGAGTCCGAAGCACATCCGAACTTGCTGTAGATGAGATGACTGCCTTGATCGAAAGAGTAAAGCAGTTAGCCAATCAACTTGATGTGCGAATGGAGCATATTGAATATGGATGACGATTACATTACTGAGCAGGATTACTACGCTCAACTTCATTACGAACAGACTCTCTTGGAAGAGCAGATGATGCAGGAGGAAGAAGATGCCGACGACTAAGAGAGAATTCCTGAACGAGTTGGTAAAAGAAAATGACCTGACACTTGAGGAAGACATCTTCAAGTTAGAGCGTGGAGGCAGGACTATCCCTATCATCACGAGAACGGGCATTGAAAAGATTCAGTACACCAATGACATCAACGTGGCGTTTGAGGTGATTGAATCTCAGAGAGACTTCTCGGTTGTGAAGGCTATTGCAACCAAGGGTGATAAGACTATCGAAACCTTTGCCTCTGCTTTGTACGGAAAGGGTAGAGATGGGAACGTAACGACGCTGTACGTGGTGGAGATGGCTGAGAAGAGAGCATTGTCTCGCGCTGTTCTCAAACTATCTGGTGCGTACAAGTATGGTGTGTATGGACAAGACGAATCGGAGGACTTCAAAAGTGCCTAAGAAAATTGAAAAGAAACCCACAGTTACTCGTACTGTTAGCAAGATCAACGAAGAGCAGAAGAAGTTAGTTCTCTCGTTTATCAACCATTCAAAGGACATCACCAACAGCGTGATGGATGTTGGCTCTGCTATGGTAAGCGATTGCTTGAAAGCACAGGATGCCATGAATGAACTTGCCAAATCTTTTGGATGGAAGCAGGACAGTCCTTGGTCTGACTGGAAATGAGTCACTGGTATGACAGGGACGGTTCTCCTCGCTACGAAGTAACGAGTAAGTCGGGTTCCTTACGGGACGCGAATCTGCGTGATGCTCGTAAGCATGGTTGGGTTCCGTCCGTGTCTACCGTATGGAAAGATACGGTCGCCTCAGCGGGACTTAATCGCTACTATCAGGAGCAACTCTTCGATGCCATTGTCAGTCACAATCAACAGTGGGAAGAGGACGATGAAAGTTACAAGCGCAGAATGTTTGCCATCTCAAGAGAGGCGGCACTCAAATCTGCGGAGAGGGGAACCTATATCCATGGCCTGCTTGAGCAACAGATGCTCACTGGCTCATGCAATACGGAAGACCCAAACGAACAGGAGATAGTTAGAGCAACTATGGATAAACTGAACGAGATTTGTGGTGATCAGGATTGGAAAGTGGAACACTCGTTCGCTCACCACATTGGATATGGTGGAAAGATTGACGCTCACTCTGACCAGTGGGTTGTTGATTTCAAGACAAAGGAAATGGTTGAGGGTGCAAAGCCTGATCTATACGATGCGTATGGTGTGCAGTTAGCGGCATACAATCATGGTGTAGGTGGCGGTCGTAAACTACTCAACGTTTTCATATCAGTTTCTTCTCCCGGTTACGTAGTCACACACGAATGGGAAGAAAGAGAGAGGCTGTTTAGTATGTTTGAAGCGGCCTTAAAACTATGGCAATTAACCAAGAGGTACGATCCCACATGGCAAGCGTAAACAAAGCAATCTTAGTAGGTCACGTTGGCAAAGACCCAGAGTTCAGGGAGACAAAGTCTGGTGACACGGTCGCCAACTTTTCACTGGCTACTAACAGTGGCTACGGAGATAACAAGACAACCGAATGGCATCGTGTTGTGTTCTTCGGCAAGACTGCTGATGTAATCAAGAAGTACGTTAACAAGGGCGACCAGATTTACGTCGAAGGACGTATCTCTAATCGTTCTTACGATGATAAGGAAGGCGTAAAGCGTTACGTCACAGAGATCACAGGCTCGTCCATGCAGATGTTAGGTGGCAAGTCCAGTGGTAGTGGTGGTGGTGAAGCGTCTAGCGGGGAAGACATCCCATTCTAGACAATAGGGTTTGCGATCTGTACGAGCATATGCGCTACTCCTTTGCTCGTTACTGCTATCGCAAGTCCAAGACAGACCCCTCAGAAAACTGGAGTGAAGTTTACAAAAGTTTCTGGGGGGTTTCTCTTGAAGAGTACATAGAGTACGCAATCAAAAACAACTTGAAGGATCAGTACAAGGAACTCGAATGTCGTTATATAAAGAAATAAAGTTTTACAAGAGGTCGCCTACCAACAGATGCGTGATACTTCAGCAGAATCCGGTGACGATTAATCCTGATCTAATCTGTTGGGCAAAACGTTCAATCAGAAAAGAAGAAATACTGGCTAAAGACGTGGCTTCGCAGAGCAGTTTCAAAGAGGTCACTGTCTACGAGATAGGTTTGTCTGACAACAGCAAGTGGATCATACCCACCTATGAGTACCAGAAGTTAGCGATTGATATTGAGGAGTCTGTGATCCTATGAATGAGTACCAAAAGTTTATTCACAAGTCTAGGTATGCAAAGTATCTGGACTCAGAGAAGCGCAGAGAAACTTGGGAGGAGACGGTAGGACGGTATGTTGACTTCTTTCAAGAGCGTACTGGCATGAACCTAGACAAGGTACGCAAGGCCATTGTCGATATGGAGGTGATGCCTAGCATGCGCTGTCTCATGACAGCAGGCAAGGCTTTGGATAGGGATGCAGTGGCAGGATACAACTGCTCTTACCTTCCTATTGATAGTCCCCGTTCATTCGATGAGTGCATGTACGTTCTCATGTGTGGTACTGGTGTTGGCTTCAGCGTCGAGCGTCAGTACATCAACATGCTCCCTCAAGTTGCCGATGAGTTCCACGACACGGACTCAGTCATCGTGGTTGCAGACAGCAAGATAGGGTGGGCCAAAGCCCTCAAGGAACTGGTGTCTCTGTTGTATGCGGGGCAGGTTCCCACTTGGGACTTGTCAAAGATACGACCGTCAGGCGCTAGGCTCAAGGTGTTTGGAGGTAGAGCCAGTGGGCCAGAGCCTTTGGACAAGATGTTCAAGAACTTTGTGTCTGTGTTCAAGTCAGCGGCAGGTAGAAAACTAAGTTCTATTGAGTGTCACGATCTGGTTTGTTTTATTGGAGAGTCTGTTGTCGTTGGTGGGGTGAGGAGAAGCGCGACCATTTCCCTGTCTAACTTGACAGATGAGCGCATGCGTCACGCCAAGTCTGGGCAATGGTGGATGGAGAATCCACAGAGAGCACTGGCTAACAACAGCGTGTGCTACACAGAGAAACCAGACATGGGTATCTTCCTGCGTGAGTGGAGTTCTCTTTACGAAAGCAGAAGTGGTGAGCGTGGCATCTTTAATCGAGAAGCCGCAAAGAAAGTATCGCCTGATCGCAGAGATACCGATTGGGACTTTGGCTGTAACCCATGCTCCGAGATTATTCTCAGGCCGAAACAGTTCTGTAACCTTAGTGAAGTGGTTTGCCGTGAGTCGGACAAACTGGAGGACATCAAGCGCAAGGTTGAGATAGCCACGATCATTGGTACGATACAAAGTACGCTCACTGAATTCCGCTATCTGTCGCCACAGTGGCAACGCAACACGGAAGAGGAGCGGTTGCTTGGTGTGTCCCTTACTGGGATCATGGACTGTCCTGCCCTCATGGCTTGCAGTGATAGCGCCCTCGCTGAACTACGTGACCATGCAGTCAAGACCAACAAGAAGTGGGCAAAGAAACTGGACATTCCAGAGAGCGCGGCGATCACTTGCGTCAAGCCTTCTGGAACTGTGAGTCAACTGGTGGACAGTAGCAGTGGCATCCACCCTAGATACAACTCGTACCTGATTCGCAGAGTTAGGAACGATAAGAAAGATCCTTTGTCACAGATGCTGATTGACTCTGGTCTTCCGCACCACACAGATCCATACAACGCAGAGGCTTGGGTGTTTGAGTTCCCGCAGAAGTCTCCCAAGAGTGCGATCACTCGGCATGACATCACTGCTTTGGATCACCTTGAGATATGGAAACGCTTCGCTCTCAACTGGTGTGAGCACAAGCCTTCAGTCACTATCTATGTGCGTGAAGACGAGTGGATGGATGTTGGCGCTTGGATATGGAACAACTTTGACATAGCCTCTGGTATCTCTTTTCTGCCTAGCGCAGACGAGGCGCACTCATATGAGTCGGCACCTTATGAGGACTGCACCCCTGAAAAGTTCAAAGAGATGTCTAAGTTAATGCCTGCGAAAATTGATTGGGATTCAATCGTTGAGGAAGACGATGTGACAACAAGCAGTCAAGAGTTCGCGTGTGTTGGCGGGGCTTGTGAACTATGAAGATAGATTGGAAGAGTGGTTCTGCCTTTAACCATGGCTACATAGATGGCTATAGGGTTGAGAGAAATCGCGGCATGGGTGACAAATGGTCGTTCATGCTATCTGACAGTAAGAAACAATACATGTATGTCAGTGCGTACATTTACCCTAATAAGGAAGAACTTGAAGAGGCTATATTGAAGGAGATTAAAAACCGTGGACCTGCTAATAATCCCTGACGCTCACGCGAATCCTGACTACGACAATGAACGCTTCACACATCTCGGAAGGTTCATCGTCGCACACAAGCCTGAGTACATAGTTTGCCTAGGAGACTTCGCGGACATGCCGTCGTTGTCTTCCTATGACAGAGGAACCAAAGGTTTTGAAGGCAAGCGATATAAAAAAGATATACAAAGTTGTATTGAAGCCCAAGAGAAATTATTGGAACCAGTTAGGAGTTACAACTCACAGAAAAAGAAAAACAAAGAAAAGCAGTACAAGCCTAAGATGCACATGTGTCTAGGCAATCACGAAGATCGGATCAACAGAGCGACTAACACCGCGCCCGAACTGGATGGCGCTATCTCTGTCGCTGATCTTCAGTACGAAAAGAATGGATGGAAGGTTACTCCATTCAAATCAGTTCTGACGTTAGCGGGTATATCCTTCAGTCATTACTTTACTTCTGGTATTTCAGGAAGGCCCATCAGCAGTGTGCATCTTGGCTTTACTCTAGTATCTAAACTTCACTGCTCTGCTGTGCAGGGACACACCCATCTGTACAACCACGCAGAACAAACACGCCCAGACGGGCAGAAGATATTCGGCCTAAGTGCCGGATGCTATAGTCACCCAGACTACTCTGAGAACTGGTGCAAGGACACCGAACATCAGTGGTGGCGAGGCGTGATTATGCTAAGACAACTAGATGGTGAAGGCTATTACGATGAGATATACGCTGTCACTCAGCGTCATCTTTCTCGTTTATATACCTGATGGACACCACGCAACCTACGGGAAAGGCTGTTATACCGAAGTACTCTCCTTTCTCATCTTTGGTGGTTGCAATTTTGACCACCCTTTTATCTTGGCGGACGAGGTATCCTACATTCCAAAAGGTTGGAGGCTCTATCTCGTCTTCTTTTTCCCAACCCGCCGAAGCGAATATGTCCACCCATTCGACACATACTAGTTTCACAAAGCCCTCTCTATACCAGAAGTTTTCTTGTTGTACTCTGCTCTTTCTTTTCTAACTTCATCTATGCGATCACGCAAGGCGTTAACCGTGCGCTTCTTCTCACTTGGAGAAAGTCTTCTGTTCTTTTTTGCAAAGGTTATGTCCGACTTAAGGCCGCGTATCTCTGAAGCGTAGCGTTTGTTCTCGATTGTCCTAGCCTGTGGCGACACGGCATAAGTTGTCAGTCCCACCGCAGAACCTATAACTCCCATCGCACTTCTTTTCGGCTCTCCGTATCTGTTTGTTCTTCCAAGTATCAGGTCTGGTAGTTTGCCTTCCAGTTCAGATGGATCAAGACGGCCCATTGCTTCTGCCAGTGAGGACACAGACACTATGCCATTACGTGTAAGCCAAGGCGGCATGATCATAGAGTTTGCATAACTCATTATGTCGAAGAACTTGTCTGATGTCGCATCGTTTTTATTAATGATTTGATATCCAGACCAAGGATCTTTTCCTGTTAGGAACGTGGTCATTATCTGCCAACCGGGTCCGACAATCCCGCCCTCTACTGCGGCCTTGGCTAACTCACCCTTCATAATATTACCGCCAGTCTGCATGTACCAAGTCCAAGGGAAGAAGTAAGACAGATCAACAGCCTGCCAGTTACCGTTTGAGTCTTTCCAAGGCAAGAAAACCATCGTGTTATCCTTGGTCCACTCTGGAAGTAACTCCTGCATCTTGTCCCAGTCATCGTCCATAAATGGTATCGAGCCAAAGAGAGCCTGCATACTTCCTATCATCATGACGTAAGGCAGGAACCTATGCCACTTGCTTGGGTCAGATATAATCTTAGCCAGTTGCGGCATAACCTTTACTTGGTACGTGATGAATGGCGCACCCAAGAATGATGATCGCAGTCCACGTACTGTCGGGTGTACCTCGCTGTAGTCAAACAGAACTCGGTTGGCTTCCTGAACTGCAATGTCTTCTATGGTAAGCGTCGTTGATTCTGACTTACTAAGAATGCTTTCCAGTTCTGCTCTTTGGTTCTGTAGCATGTCATTAATAACGGCCACCTTACCAAGAGTCTCAATGCCCTGATACAGATTGCTACCAAAATCAGCGATCTGATTCCACAGGTTCTGCCCCTTGGTGACAAGACCCCACACGCCGTCCCTTTCCATAAAGGAAAATACTTTCTCAAGTTTCCTTAGTTCTGCGTTGGTTAGTGTGGTCGCCCCAATGCCTTGTTCCATAGCAAGTTCGTAAGCAGTGAACTGTCTGCCGTCAGCCGTGTGGGTAAACACAGTACCCTTTTCTCCGCCACGCATTTCGCGCAAGGCTTCCATGATGAGTGTTGGTTGCCTTCTGAATGATACTCCTCCGAACAACTGCATCATGATAAGGTTTGCAATGAAGTTACGCACGACGGTCGGCGGGTTAAGCGGAACCTTCATGGTCTTGAATATGCTGACCAACTGGGCATGCTTTCCGTATGGCAAGAGCATTCTCTGGAACAGGTTCTGCTCTCCAGTCACCATGTCAGAGTTGCCTATGATGTCATCGTAGATTTCTCTGCGTACATATAGGTTAGCCATAGATCCATAACGCTCTACATCACCGGGCATCTTTTGGAAAAGAGCAATATCAAAATTATCGTTGTAGTAATTTAATACTTGCTTATTTATTTCGTCAACGTCCCTTGAATTGTTTGGGTCTAGATTTTTATCAACGCCAACCGAATCAAGAAACTCTTTTCTTGCCAAATCTAAAGATGCAACCTGTTCTAATAATCCAGATCTTGCTTTATCGGTAATAGTAGTAGCAGTTTTTAAATAATTTTGGTATTCAGTAATCTGTCTATTGATAGAGGCAAGAGTGGTGTTGATTACTTTCTCGCCTCTAGCAGTTTTAAGTTTTACCCTGACCCATTGGTTAGGCATAACCCAAGGCACGTTCCCAGAAACGTAACGCTTTCCATCCTTTCCTAAAGTACTAAGTTCTTTTCTTAGTACACCAATTTCTTTAAGAAGTTCTTCTCTTTGCTCTTGTGTTGCGTTCTCATCTTGACGCTTTATCTTTAACTCGTCCATACGAGAGATGATTTCTTTCGCTTCATCTGTCTGCTGAAATGCTTTTTGAACTGAAACGCTTTCAAGAAAATCTATGATGGCAATGTCTTGCTGTGGGATAGTGACTGCACGATACAGTAGATATCTAACATCCTTAACCTCTCCCCATAACTCACGCAGATCTTGGTCCATGTCCTCTATTCTTGGGGTGGCGTAGTCTCTCTTACTGGCTGACCGCATACCCGCTCCCCTTGTGCCACTATTCTTTAGTATGTGGTAGAGGAAAACTCTAGGAAGATAAGCGCCACGCAGTTCTTCCATCTGAGCCTGACTGGCTTCTGGGTAAATACCCCTTATTACACCTTCATCAGCAATCTCCATAATCTTATTCTTTAGTGCAACTGATGGAGCGCGAAGATCTTCTCTGCTAATTGTTTCAGGGCTTGCATCTTTGTTCGTGAAGTAGTCAAACAGTTCCTGATTCTCCTGCTCATTTAGTCCTTCGTATGCCGATAGAACCTCTTCTCCGAACTGTTCGATCTCCCCTAGTTTCCCCTGCAACAGCGACCGAAGTTTCCTAAACTCTCTTCCAAACGGTAGCCTAGCAAACGGGTCAAAGAATACTTTGGTTTTGTCCCATAGCGCCCTTGCCTTGCCAACGTATTGATCACGGGTGGCGCCATCAAACTTAACACCAAGCGTTTCAAAAGTGTCGGCCACTTTATTGAATGCATCCTCACTCTGAGAATAATACTCCTCGTCAACAGCGTTAATAGCATTCTCAAAGTTGCGCTCACTCATACCGCGAACAGCGCCTCTTGCAAAAGAAACCAATTGATCGTTAGTAAGTTTGCCGCCAAACCACATCTTTGTACGGGCAACCCACCTAGAAATAAGGTCTAGAAATGACTGCCAAAAACTATCTTTAAAGTTGTTGTTGCTTTCTACGTAGTACGCTAACGCCTCTTCCGCAATAAAGTTATCTCTGGCTATGTCATCGGTAAAGGAGAATTTATCAGCGACTATCTCGGCATTCTCGAATGCGCTTTCCCATTCTTTTGCGCCTTTACGAGACTTGACCTCTTCTATAAGTGATCCAAAATCTGCACCGTATACTTCCTTAAGTCCTACGTGTACGCCAACCTCATGGACAAAGACAGAGACAACCTCTTCTTCCTTGATGTTGTTGGTTATAAAGACTACCTCTCCGTTACGGGTAACGGCCTTGACCGCCAAGTCAATAGGCGCGTTATTCATATCTTGTTGGCCTTGAACGACTTTGATTAAGCCTTTCTCAATAAGCCTGTTGATGTTTAGTCTGCCGATCTTAGATCCAAGTATCTCCCTAAATCTTTTTGGAGTAAGGCCAGTGTTGTATTTGATAGACCCAGTTCCGTCAGCAGGGACTGGCGCGACAACAGAATAGTTAACAAAATCTGTTTCGTAGTCCTCGTACTTTGTCCGTATAGCCATAGTAGAAGGAGTCGAACTACTTCTAACAGTTACATTAAATCCTTTTTCAAATTTAGTCTTTGATTTTTTCCCCTTCCACTCAACTTGAAATTCAAGATTAGGGGCCTTGCCGCCATTAAATTGTAAGATTGTGGTGTTACCCACATGTTGCATTACCTTCCATTCTCCGCCGTACTTGTCCTTAAACTTCTGTCCTTCCGGTATGTTGTAGAAAGGAGTTGACTCGTAATCTTTTGCTTCCTTGGTTTTATTATCGGCTACCTCTGATTTTCTTACCGCTTCTTTTGAGACAGTTGTCTCAACCTTTTTAATTGGTTTTGATACAGCGGCTAAGATCTTGTTGGCTTCCTTTGAAGAATCCTTATCTATATCTTTGCCTATTACTTCTGGGCTAACCTCTGTGCTAACCTTTTTGACTAGGTCTTTTCTGCCAATAACTCTTCCACTTATACTGCTAGATACCTTACCCGAAGATTTTTTGTAAACATACTTAACGTTCTCTGGTATGATTGGTTCAATCTCTGCGCCAATCCTACCGGGACGCGCCCTTAACAACTTACTAACGTATGGCCTGTCCCCTCGATACTTTCTTTCTACCTTCTCAGCAATAATTTCTTTCGGAAGTCGGCCAACAGTAACCTCACTGTTAGTATCTTTTTCTATATTATTAAGGTAATCAATAGTATCTTCTAGAGTTAGTCCATCTACCTCTTTTGTATCGTCTACAAAAATAGAGTACCTGTCTATAATCTTTCTCTTGTATACATTAACAACGCTTTTCTCTGGAGATATGACTGGCTGTTCTTGCTTAACCACATCTGGGTTGATCGGGAAGTAAACAAACATTTCCCCAGTTCTCTCGATGTCCTCTATAGGCGCTTGCTCTGCTACATACTTGCTCTTAGGCTTCTTGATCTGATAAGACTCAATGTTAAGCAGGTCAATCAATACGTACTTTGTTGTTCTTGGGGTGTAGAGTTTTAGGTTCCCATCTTCTACAGACCCAATAGTTCCAGTAATTTCTACGCCGCCATACGTGTGGATAACTGCGGTGTTCCCTGATACCTTGCTTAGTGCATTCTCTCTTGCCGACCGTACCTTGTCTTTGTTGACGCCAAACATGCCGTACCTGTGGGCAGTGTCTCCAAACAATTCCTCTTGAAACTTTTCATAAGATACATTTTTTGTATCACTGTCTATCTTAAAAGAAGCGATAAGCATTGCCTCTTGATTAATTGAACCCCTTTCAAGAGTAAGCATGTAATGATCAATAGCGCCTTTCTTGTCAGGCATAAACTTAGTTACTTGTGCATCGACAATGGAATCTAGTTTTATCTGCCGTACATTTCCGCCATAAGATACGTTAACCATATTCTTGGTATAAGAAGAAAGCACATCTAGTAGGGCGCTTTGCTCAATGGTTTTTTGAGCGGATGCTTTTAGTTCTCTGTTGATCTTGGCAATAATAAGAGGCTTTACTCTTACTTGGACAGAAGTCCCAGACTTGCCCAGTTCTGAGATAACTTGGCTAGGTTCTATTGAGGAAGTGCGGACTCCGCCTTTTAAGGGGATGGTTTTCCTAGCCTTAATGACGCGCCCCTGCTGATCTTTGCGAGACATTGCGGGAACTGTTGCCCCTACATCTTGCCCTTTCAACCCCTCTCTTTGTACGCTTACTCTTTCGTATTCATCGAAGAACTGTCTAACAGAATCAGTCTTAGACTGAAACTCTTCCTTGGTGTTATACGTTAGGTATACTTCAACATCGGATTCGTCGTACTTAGGCGACCCATCTTCGTCTAGTTCATTCTTTCGTCGAACAATAAACACACCAGTCTTATAATCAATATAGGCCTGATCAATATCAAATTTGTTCGGGACAGTATCCGGTAAGAGTTTAGGATCTATGTCTACAAAATCTTTTTTAGATACAGTAACGCTAGTCGGTCTTTTGCGTATGGCCTGTAGTTCTGACGGCTTACCCTTTCTTCTTACGTGCCTAACCAATTGACCCGAGACTTTAATAAAATCGTCTCGTTGTTCTCCCCACTGGGGGAATGAAAAAGATTCCCAGTCGTAGTAGAACTCTGGATCTAGCCCTATCTTAGTTGCCGCTTCTTTGGTTAACTTAACCCTGTGAGTTTCTGGGCTAGGCCTAACTCCGGTCGATGGATCTAGTCTAAGTATGGAAGTTCCAACGGGAGCAACCTCTTCTCTCGGCCTCGGTTTTTCCCTCGCTTCTTCTGGAAGTTTTCTTTGATCTGTAACTCCCGCTTCCCTAGCAAACTCCTGCGCCTGCTCTGGCGACATAAGTTCTTCTTGCAATACCTCATCTTCTGAAGTAATTCGCTCTACTCTTTCTGGGGATACTTCAGCAAAACTTCTTACAATTACAAGAGATCCGGGGTCGCTTGGATAAACAGAAACCTCAAACTTGTTTCCTGATTCAGGCGCAAGTTCATAACGATTTCCTCTTTCCCCTGTTTTTTTCTTTCGTACAGGAGTTACTTTCGTTACCGTGTATACGTTGTCATCTGGGTAAGAGTCTTTTTCTTTATCGTAAGTCCTGACTTTATCTCCGACGTTAGCGTCAACAGCGCCCTGCTTGGATAACTCTTGCGTAAGAATGCGGGACTCTATATCTTCCCTTGACTCCCTTTCTCTTTTTGCAGGCCTAACGACGGACTGGGAGTATTGGTCGAGCAGCATCGAAATGTTTGTCTCGCCCTCTTTGTAGAACTCACTAGGAAATATTGTTTGGCCTTCGCCCTGACCTTTTTTGCCAGTAGGGACAGAACGAATAACTTTTCCAGTTGCTTTGTCCAGAACAACCCAAGGGGCATCTTTAGTAGTTGTTGTAGAATCTAAAGTTGTTTCCGCTACTCCCTCTGGACTGGCCTTCTTAATTACGTGGAATTCGCTTTCGTATACCTTACGCTGTTCTGACTTACCTCTACTTAACGCTTGTCTTCCGCTTCTAGTAACAACTCTTGTGTTGCCTGTTACGTTGAAGCCGTAGAATAATGCTTGGTCCTGAGTAACGTCGTCTACAAAAGAAAGCCCAATGACTCTTTTCTTCGGGGCTATAACGCGAGCACCTATCTCTTCTGGTTGAGTGACCCTCTTCCTTTCCTCAATACCTTCTCTCAGTTCAACATCACGCTGTCTTATAGACTCGTCGGCTCGACGCTCTGCCGCCTGCATTGGAGTAATAGGGCCAGTCTCGCTTGCCGCTCTTTGTGCCTCCTCTCTCCTTCTTCGTACATTGTCTAGGTACGTTCTTCCAATGCCTGTAGACAGTGGCAACTCACGCAATCGATCTAACTGCTTAACATCTACGTTGCCCCTGCTGAGTATTGCTTGGATGCTAGACATCTTTGTTTTAGCAGTAGCCTGCTTAAACCTATCAGCGGCTTGTTTTTCAGATGCCAACTGCCTAATTATGTCGTTGATCCTTGAAGTTTCCGCAGAAAAAATAGCGGTTTCAAAAAGATCTAACTCCTCATTTGCTATATTTTTTTCGCCAATCTTTCTTAGTCTTGAGTCAGATAGTTTCCCACCCCTTACCCAATTGTTAAACTCTTCTTCAGTGATTGGGCCATCAAATATAGATTGCTGTTCGATTCGGCGTTGCTCTACCAAATCAGCCATAGTAGGAGAAGTTACGGTTAGTTCTCCAAGTTGGAATCCTTGAAGGTCTGGATTTGCCGCGCTAACACCTTGCTGATCAACTTCGTTTTGAGCGCCTAGCCTGTCTAATATTTGTTGTTGTGCTGTTTGTTTGGTAAATTTTTCCGCTTTTCGTCTGGCTGAAAAGCCTTGATACGAGATGGGAATGCCGAGGAGGGTGCCGATAAGAGCGCCTCTTGCACCTGATTCAAGTTGCTCTGCTCTTTGGGCTTCTGAGAATTCCGTGAGAAGATCTTTCTCTTGGACATAGTTGAGTGCCATGCCTTCCATCATGGTCTGGATGTATTCTGTAGTTCCTTCGGTTACTCCTGAGCCAATTGCTTTACCGAATCCTACAGCAAATCCGCTTTTGGGGTCTTTTAATTTTCCGCCAAACCAACTAGCGAAGTCTGGGCCTTTGCCCATTCGACCAATAACTTTCATTGGCACGATCATATCTAACGTGCTCATCAAAGTTCCTGTTGCCGCTGCTACCGCAGGACGGCTTTCCCCAGTGGACATAAGAAGGTCTGTGTAGACTTCTGCTGTATTTAAGAAGTCTATCGTCCCTAGGGTTCCCACTGTACCAATCGTCGGCCTTTTAAGTATAAGAGTTCCGATAATTGCAGGGGCAAATGTAGTGACTAGGTTGGGCACTTGCTCGGCTACTGCGTTCATACCCCAAGCAATAGCGCCTTTCCAGTCTTCAATTTCTTCTAGAGTCTTTGGGCCTTTGAGTTGTGAATCAAGTTCATTGACATCAATACCCATAAGGATACCGGACTGATACGCATCACTTAGCCAAGTATCTCCCGCCTCTTCAAAGCCAAGCGTTTTAAGGAAGTCGCCAGTAAACCCTTTGAATAATGTTTCAGCAGACCCGCTAAGTAATCGCTTACCTTTGGAAAAAGCAATCCCCGCATCGCTTCTTTCTGGAGGTTGGTAAGTAGCCAGAGGCTGTGTATAGCCAATACCCGGAAGCGGCACAAACTCTTCCGGGCCTGTAAATCCTTCTGAATCTGCTGATGAAGGTACAAGCGCACCTTCTCTGTAATAGTCAAATGTTTCTGCCATATGCTCCTCTTAATCTTAGGCGAAGGCTTCAGATTATTCGCTGTCTTTAAACCAATGTGACCAAGGGTAGTTTAATTCAGGGCCGTAGTGGCGGCGCGTTCCATCGCTGTTATAAGGATTACCTGTTGCCATATATTTAAGGGTATCTAGAAAATCTCCTCCCCAGTTCCTTTCGTTTTTCCCTTCTATAGCGTTTAATACTTGTTCTTGGTCTTTTTCAGATAACTTAGAAAGTTCTCTGGTCATGTATCTTTTGCCCTGCTCTTCTCCGTACTCAGATACATACAACATTAGGTCTTCCAAAAATTGTTTTGCTTTTGGAGAAATAGATACACTATCTCCAAATGTAAGCATTCCGCCAGTACCGCCAAAGTCCATTCCTCGTAGTTCTTCTATGGCGCTTTGAGGAATTAATTGAGATGTTTCCCCATAGTCCTTCATTCGGTCTGCTTCTGCTTGCCTTGCTAAATAGTTATCCGCTCCCATGAGGCCAAGGCCCATTAGTCCCATGCCACCCATGAGACCGCCCATAGCCTCTATAGGCTCAAGAGGGATTGTTTTTCTTTGTCGCGTAGTTCTTCCTTTTTCGCTACCGCTTCTAAACTCTGCGGCGCTTGCCGACGGGACCAGAAGATTTAGAGCGTCCTCAAGTAAAGAACTATCTGTTGCATCAGCAGATGGCGTAGTTTCTTTTACTGCGGGAGCACCGGATGACTCCTCTAGTATTTCTTTTTCTCGTTCTGCTTTTCCTTTATCAGTTAAAGGAGCGCCTATAAGAATGTCTAGGGCATTGCGAATAGCGGCATTGTCTAAGTCTGGGGAGTCTTCAAAATATGCTGACGATTCATCTGAAGTTGCCGGAACTCCTTCAAACTCACCAAAAATGTTAGTCAATGTCGAAGAAACTATTCCGTCACCCTTATCCTTGTCCATGGACTGAAGCCCAAGCCAAGCGGCCTTGACTGCCTCCATATCTGCATCTGGATACTTGGACCTGACCAACTTCTCAGTTGTACCGTCTACCCATTTTTTTCCTACGGTGTCTGGCAATGACCTAACGTGTCTAGCAATGTCTAATGCTCTAGTAGTTGGAGGCATTGCAATGCCCAAGTTACCAAAGTACATTTCCTTTGAGTTGTTGTAACTTCCGTATGCCCTGTCAAGAAGGGCCATGAAGGCTTCGTCTTTAGCAAGGGCAGGGGTTTCAGCAAGCGCCTTGCTCATTTCTACAATGGATTTTCCCTGCTCTAGAAGATCAGTCTTTAGCGCCTCTCCCTGTATCTTTACTTGCTCAAGGTTGTAGTTACCCAAAGCCATCTGTTGGTTAAATGCGTTGGCTTGTCTTTGTGCCTCAAGCGCGGATTTAGCCGTTTGATACTTTATTAATCCGCCGATAGTTTCTGTGCCTATGTCAGAGGCTTTGCTTAGTCTGTCCCAGAAGTCGCTCATGCCATTCCTCCAACCATGTTATTGATCATTCCCTGCTGTGCTTCTTGGGAGTCCATCTGTCCTGATACAGCCTTATCCATAACCTGTTGAGCGGCCTGACCATCTACCTCTGGATCTCCTAGACTCATGTACGCATCTACCGCAGAGATTAAAGCATCGCCCTGTAGTTGCTGAAGTTGCTGTTCATCTTGAATGGATACAA
>Ga0208898_1000603_pt1 | contig 27368 bp, 32 predicted proteins | sample VirMetDEL_Mar_4_FD_184513 | JGI IMG/M metagenome (GOLD analysis project Ga0208898, IMG submission 184513) | Aqueous microbial communities from the Delaware River and Bay under freshwater to marine salinity gradient to study organic matter... | ecosystem: Environmental > Aquatic > Marine >...
TAGCTGAACAACAGATGATGTGAACGGCACACCGGCCTGGCGAAGATCCTGACATAAAAATCGGCTTCAGAAGCCGACGGGTTTTTAAGGATCGTCAGGCGCGACTCTCATCGTGGCGCTGGGGCATACCCCAAACAGACGCCGGATAGATTTAAGCAAGCCAACCACACCACCCGTTAATCAGTATTGCAAAAATGGGGGTGACCATAGATTTTTATGCCTGCCAGAAACGCAAAAGCCCCGACAAGTTCGGGGCTTTTTCGTTGGTGCGAGAAAAGAGAGGGCGACTCCAGGAAGTGTCTGACCACTTCCTGTAGTCACCAGATCGCAGAACCAGCCTGCAAGCCAGCCAAGGCCCCCTTGCTCTCGAGAGCGGGACGGAGCCTAGCAGAAATCAAAAGGCATTGCAGATGTTGAAAGAATTCAGATGCGGTAACTGCAAAAGACTTCTCGCCCGAACGGGTGGGTTTACAGAGCTCCAGATCAAATGTTCCCGATGTGGGACGCTGAATCATGTGAAGGCCGCGAGCCTCGAGCAATCGCCCATGAGCGCCATACGCCCAATATAGAGGCCTGAACTTAAATCAGCTCAGTAACGGAGTTTAAAATGGAAAACGCAAACTCAGCGTCTCAAACCTTGCAAGATCTTTGGACTCAAGTGCAACCGGTGGATAACACCGGCATGCTTAGGCGCGTAGTTTTTGCTCAAGGCAAGTTCTATGCGGCTGGTGGCAACGGTCTTCCCACAACCACTCAGCTTGTCAGCGGAAACGCAACTGGTACAGCGTGGACCAAGCTTAAGGGCGTCGTCACCTCTGATAGCGGAAAGGTCCTCAATGACCTGTACTGGAACGGTCTTGGGACACAGCTTCAAGCCGTTTCTCAATCCGGCAATGTGGCCTACGGCAGCACAGCACGCCCTGAAAGGGATTGGACAAACATTACGGCAACTGTTCGCGCGTCCGGAGACTTGCAAGGCATTGTGTATTATCAGCCAATTTCTGGCATTGACACGACCTGGATACTGGTTGGGTCTAACGGTAAAGTCTTTTCCCGTTATGGCGATTGGTCAGGCCAGGTGGAGCGCACTACGACCTTCACTTCTAGCGAGACTGTGTACTGCGTCAACGTCATTGGCGTTTTTGTGTTGGTTGCGGGATCGAATGGGAAGCTGCTTAGCGCTGTGAAGATGGCGACGGAGAATTCGCAATCATTCTCGACCGTAACCAGCACCTTCGGCACTAGCACCATCCTTTCCATGAAGCTTTGCAACGGGAAAATGTTTATCGTTGGTGCGGATGGCAAGATGGCATATTCATCCGATGGGCTTACCTGGACTGCTGTTGCAGATACCAGTTTCGGTGGAACCATCATCCGCGACATTGCTTACGGTAATGGCAAGTATGTAGCTGTCGGCGACGGCGGCAAGACAGCCGTTTCCGAGGATGGGATCGGCTGGGTTCAGCAAGCCAACACTTTCGCAGGAACCGATATCCGGAGCGTCGCCTACGGTAACGGCAATTTTGTAGCTGTTGGTGCAGGCGGCAAGATTGCTTACTGGACTCCATGATCTTCTATCTCCTTGCGTAATAGAGCCCAGCCGTCGCGCTGGGCTTTTTCATTTCTGATTCAGGCTCGTCACAGCCAGGGTGGCCTTTCGGGGGATGCCTGGACGCTGATAAGCCGGTAGTGCAGCGCTACGGAAAAACACCGGCAGCCCGCGCGCTCTGTTCACACCTGACTTCCAGAGTGGCGCGATACCAGATCAGCGAGATCGATGCATTGGGGTGTCGACGCTGGGAAGGTCTTTGGCTGGCAGCGTGGGAAGACACGCAATTGCGGGTAGCGCAGGTCGCTAGACAGCCTTCCAAGCTTTCGATCAGGGTTCGATTCCCTGTATCCGCTCCAAATCTGGCCCGAAGCATTGACGGTTGATGCGCCCGGCTCATAACCGGGGGAAGAGGGTTCAAGCCCCTACGGGCCGACCAGGCACGGGGCCTCAAGCCTCTGCGGCGTAGATCTGAGAACTTTCAGGGAGCCAAAACAACTTGAGCAACTGAGGGGGAGTGCCTCGGTGCCTTTTCAGGGCCTCGATATTGATCGGGGCCTTCTTGTTTTCGGCCCCGCCACACCCATCGCTCTGAGCTGGGAGTGCCGCCGGGGCTGATCTATTTCAAACATGCCCCACGGAGTCGAGCGCATGGAGTACCTACAGCGCCTGCTCGACAAGATCGACAGGTTCGAATTGCTGATTGCGGGCCTGATTGGGGCTGTTGTTGCAAGCTGGTGGCACAAGGACGACCTGTCCGACTGGCGAGCCTGGATGGTCTTCTTGATCACCGGCATGGCCTGCTCGATCTATTTGACGAGCATGGTCAGCACCTACCTGGGCGTGACCGAACCGAAGATCGTCGCCGGCATCGGCTTCCTGCTGGGCGCATTCGGTGGCTCGCTCCTGGCGGCCATCAATCGAGCCATCAAATCCGCTGACCTTTGGGCGCTTATCCGCCAGCGGTTCGGGGGAGGCAATCCACCATGAATCTTGAACTGATCAACTCCATCGCCTGTGGCCTTATCGCCGCCTGGGCCACATGGTGCGTACTGAGCGGGAAGGTGAGGGACGGCATCCTTGGGAAGCTGATCTACTCGACGATCGCCATCACCGGTTTTGTTGTGATGGTGCGCAGTCAGAACATCTTCTTCGGCCCGACCACTGCCGGCCTGACGCTGCATGTATCCCTGGCCCTTGCCGGCGCCCGCCACATCTTCATGGTCACGTACTGGCAGCGGGTGAAGGCCTGGCTCTGTCGCACACTGAACTGTGAGCACTGTATGCGCTGTGACAAGGCGCCCGGCAGCGGGGCAAGTAATCCGCACAACGGTTTCAAGGGCGAAGAATCGTAGTGCGGATGAGTGAACTCTTAACGCACGGGTATTACCTATGTGACGACTGGCATACATCAAGCGAGTTATATTTTTTCTCCAAGCTCGATTGTCCTTGTGCTCGTTGGACGTCGCTGAGTCGGGGCAGAATGTAGGAGGGGCGCTGTAGCTCTTCCTCTAGCGAAGTAATTTCTTCCCGAATCGGCGCGCAAGGGTCTGAGTTCTTGAGCGATGTGGTTAGTTGCGCGACGTACCCCTCAAGTTTTTTAGATTTCTCGTCGCTCTCATCAAGCAGCTTCTTGTCATACCTGTTGTTGATCTGCTCAGTTAGTAATTGTTGTCGTAGTTCGTCAATTTGCTGTTGAAGGTTCCCCTTCTCTGTCTTGAGCTTTTCATTCTCGGCCTTGCTCTCGACGAGTTGACCATTAGCGAACGCGAGCGCGGCTTTGTTCTCCCCATAAGCGGTGGATTTCTCGTTAGAATCGTGCCACATCGTGTACGCGATTGTGAGGAGCGCGGCGACGCCAGCTCCTCCCAGCACTACTTGAATAGTCGCCTTAAATACTCCTGATGCGGTCAGCGTCATGCGGGTTCCTGAAAAAGGTAAAAAGGGAGCGAGTGGCCATCATACCAAGCACAAGGCAACCCATGGGCAGACCGTATCCTCCAGCGATACTCCTTGAGGTGTCCGAGCTATCCAGCTTGGGACTTCGCCTGACTCCTGCCCCCGAGGTATGGGAGTGGCTCCAAACCGAGATCCTCGCCGACACCGGCAGTATTCACAACGAAGATCATGCCCACCTACTGGATGCAGACATCCGGGTCATGTGGGGTTCTTCGAGCTTCGAGAAACAGGGGCGCACAGTCCTGGGCCAGGCCGAGCAGGTAGCGTTTCGCGCGGGTGGTTGGCAGAAGGCGCGTATGGAGCAGCAGATGCGTGATTGGTTCGGCGACGTGCCGGCCTTTATCATCACTCTGGCTGCCGACTACTGCGCCCAGTGCAGCGACCTTGAGTTCTGCGCGCTCTTGGAACACGAGCTGTATCACCTGGCTCACGCGACCGACAAGTACGGTCAACCTGCATTCACCCAAGACGGCGCACCGAAGATCAAGCTGCAGGGCCACGACGTGGAAGAGTTCATCGGTGTGGTCCGCCGCTACGGTGCAAGCCCTGACGTTCAAGCGTTGGTGGATGCTGCAAACAGTCCTGCCGAGGTGGGAAAATTGAATATTGCGAGGGCCTGCGGAACCTGTCTGCTCAAGTTGGCCTGATGTAAGACAGGCGTGAGACGGAATCTAACTTATGGCAGCCCTGAAAAATGAGGTGAAGAGCTTCATCGTTCAGGCTTTGGCGTGTTTCGACACTCCGAGCCAGGTCTCACAAGCGGTGAAGCAAGAATTCGATGTGGACGTAACCCGGCAGCAGGTTGAGCAGCACGACCCAACAAAGCGCGCCGGCTCCCACCTGGCGCTCAAGTGGCAGACTCTGTTTCACGACACCCGCAAGCGATTCCGAGAAGAGACCGCCGAGATCCCGATCGCCAACCGCGCGTTCCGCCTGCGAGCCATGAACCGCTTTGTGGAGAAGGCCGAGACGATGAAGAACATCGGCCTGGCCATGCAGATCCTCGAGCAGGCCGCGAAAGAAACCGGCGACATCTACGTCAACCGGGCACGGAAGGAAGAGGCTGGTGACGAACCGGTGATCCCGACCCGTATCCAGGTCGACGTGGTAGATGCGAGGAAGCCGAATGCCGAGCCTTAACGTTCCGCAGGCTCAGTTCCTCACGCTACCCCACAAGTTTCGTGCGTTCGTTGCTGGGTTCGGCTCAGGCAAGACCTGGGTGGGGTGCTCGGCGCTGAGCAAGCACTTCATGGAGTGGCCTGGCGTCAATGCTGGCTACTTCGCACCGACTTACCCGCAGATCCGGGACATTTTCTATCCGACCATGGATGAGGTGGCCTACGACTGGGGACTGAAGACCAAGATCAACCAGGCGAACCACGAGGTTCACATCTACAGCGGCCGGCAGTACCGCGGCACTGTGATTTGTCGGTCGATGGAGAAGCCGCAGACCATCGTTGGCTTCAAGATCGGCCAAGCGCTGGTGGATGAGCTGGACGTGCTGACCGCCGTCAAGGCGCAGCAGGCCTGGCGCAAGATCATTGCCCGGATGCGCTACAACCTGCCCGGGCTGAAGAACGGGGTGGACGTCACCACGACACCGGAAGGCTTCAAGTTCGTCTTCCTGCAGTTCGTGAAGCAGTTGCGGGACAAGCCTTCGCTCAAAGAGATGTACGGCCTGGTGCAGGCCAGCACTTTCGACAACGAGCTGAACCTGCCGGATGACTACATCGCATCCCTGATGGAGTCGTATCCACCACAGCTGATCATGGCGTACCTCAAGGGGCAGTTCGTCAACCTGACCTCCGGCACGATCTACACGGCCTACGACCGCAAGCTCAACGGGTGCTTCGACACAGTGCAGCCCGGTGAGCCGCTGTTCATCGGGATGGACTTCAACGTCGGCAAGATGGCGGCAATCACCCACGTAAAGCGCGATCAGGGCTTGCCCAGGGCAGTAGATGAGTTGATCGACGGCTACGACACGCCTGACATGATCCGCCGCATCAAGGAACGCTACTGGCAGCACGACGGCAACGACTTCAAGAAGACGTGCGAGATCAGGATCTACCCTGATGCATCGGGCGATTCGCGCAAGTCCGTGAACGCCAGCATCACCGACCTGGCCATGCTCAAGCAGGCCGGGTTCGCGGTCATCGCTCCAGCGGCAAACCCGCCGGTGAAGGACCGAATCAACGCAATGAACGCCGTCTTCTGCAATGCACAGGGCGAGCGCCGCTATCTGGTCAACCCGTTCACCTGCCCAACCTATGCCGATGGCCTGGAGCAGCAGGTGTGGGGCGCGAACGGGGAGCCAGACAAAACTGCCGGGATCGATCACGCGAACGACGCCGGCGGTTACTTCATCCACCGCGAGTACCCGATCATCAAACCGGTCACCGCTATCAAAATGGGATACGCCCGATGAGCAACGACGTCTCCTTCAAGCGGGCGGATTACATCGAAGCGCTGGACCGCTGGGCGACCGTTCGCGACGTCTGCGCCGGGCAGCACCGGGTTGTCGATCGGCTCCCATACATCAACGCGCACGACAAGTCGCCAGAGAACGAAGACCGGAACCGGGCTTACCGCGAGCGGGCGGTGTTCAAGAACGCCACCGGGCACACCCGTAACGGGTTGCTTGGCCTGGCCTTCCATAAAGACCCGACACTCACGGTGTCGAAGAAGCTTGAGTACCTGCAGGACAATGCCAACGGTTCCGGCGTCAGCGTCTACCAGCATTCCCAGGGCACGCTTGAAAAGGTGCTTGAGGCCGGTCGGCATGGGCTGTACGTCGACTATCACCAGGACGACAGCATTGGTGGGCACTCGGTGATCCTGTCCTACTGCGCTGAGGACATCATCAACTGGCGCACCGGGATGGTGAACGGGCACAGCGTGCTGACGCTGGTGGTGTTGCGTGAGTCGCCTGAGATTCCCGACGGCTTCGGTTTCAAGACGGTCGAGCAGTACCGGGAACTGGCGCTGGAGGACGATGGTTTCGTTTGCCGGGTCTGGCGCAGGTCCGGGCCGAAAGGTGGCGGGCCGCTGGCGGTCACCGAAGAATTCAGGCCTGAAGGTGTCACTGGGCGTTTCAAAGAGATCCCGTTCACCTTTGTCGGCGCGCAGAACAATGACCCCAGCATCGACGAATCACCCCTGTACGACATCGCCATGATCAACCTGGGCCATTACCGGAACAGCGCCGACTATGAGGACAGCGTTTTCTGGTGTGGACAGGCCCAGCCGTGGATCAGTGGCTTGGATGAGCAGTGGCGCGACTGGATGGAGAAGAACGGCGTCTATGTCGGCTCCAGGGCGCCAATGATGCTGCCGGTCGGTGGCCAGTTCGGCTACGCGCAGCCATTGCCCAACACACTAGTCAAAGAGGCCATGGCCGACAAGAACCAGATGATGATCGAGCTGGGCGCGCGGATGGTGGTGGCGTCAATTGCCACCAAGACCGCTACGGAGTCTCGTGGTGATCAGTCGGCCTCCACTTCGGTGCTGGCCGGCTGCGTGGCAAACGTAAGCGAGGCTTACACCCGGGCAATCATGTGGTGTTGTGCCTACATGGGCATCGCTGACAAGAAGGTTGCCTACCAGGTGAATCAGGAGTTCGTCGAGCTGACGGCTGATCCGCAGATGATCACCGCCTTGGTCGGCTTGTGGCAGAACGGCGGATTCGCGAAGGCTGACCTTCGGGCCTACCTGCGTAAGTTGGGCCTGATCGCGCCAGAGCGCACTGACCTGCAGATCGACGGCGAATTGCAGGAGCAGGGCGACGGCCTGGGTCTGGACAACGAGGACACACCAAATGGCGGCAAACCAAGCAATCCATGACGCCACCATCCGGCACGCCGTTTTCCTCGAAAAGCTGAAGGCGGGGGAGGTGGGCAAGTTTGCCCCCTTCCTCAAGGAGATCGATCGCTCGATCCGCGACCGGCTGACCCAGTCGGACCTGACCGAGTACAACGTCAAGCGCCTGGAAGCGCTGCTGAAGGAGGTCGACAGCCTGTTGCTGGGCATCTTCGACCGCTACAGCGCGCAACTGAACCTCGACTTGGTGGATATCGCCAACTATGAGGCCGAGTTCGAGGCGACCAGTCTTGTCAGGTCAGCACCGGTCGGCGTATCGCTCGACGTGGTTGCGCCGACAGCCGCAGCAATCCGCACCGCAGTGCTGACAAACCCGCTCAGCGTGCGCGGCACCGGCGGCGGTAAGCTGTTGAAGGCCTTCATCAAGGGTTGGACCGGCGCCGAGCGAGAGCGTGTCACCGGCACTATTCGGCAGGGCTACTTCGAAGGGCAGACGAACTTCCAGATCATCCGCAACATTCGCGGTACCAAGGCTGCCGGGTACAAAGACGGCATCCTGGCGACCACCAACCGCAATGCCGCCACGGTCGTACATACCGCGATTCAGCATGTGTCGTCTCAGGCGCGCATGGAGGTGGCCAAGGCCAACACTGACATCGTGGAAGAAATCCAGATGGTGGCCACGCTGGACAGCAAAACCAGTCAGCTTTGCCGCTCTATGGACAAGCGCAAGTTTCCGGTGGATTCCGGCCCAAGGCCGCCATTCCACCCGAACTGCCGCACTACCTTCATTCTCCTGACCAAGCTCAGCGCGATGTTTGCCAAAGGTGCTACCCGGGCTTCGGTGGGTGCCAATGGCGGACAGCAGGTCAGTGCCGACCTCGACTATTACCACTGGCTTCAGCAGCAGCCAGCATCGTTTCAGGACGTGGCCATCGGCCCGGTCCGGGCCAAGCTGTTCCGTGAGGGCGGGCTGACAGTCGAGCGCTTCGCCGAGCTGCAGCTTGATCGCAACTTCGCACCGCTGACGTTGGTTCAGATGAAGAACTTAGAACCACTGGCTTTTGAGAGAGCAGGCATTTTATAGCCTGTTGGCGTGGCTCACGGAGCTCTCAAGCTAACCACTGTAAATGGATTGCCGGATGGGTCCTTTCCTTGGGAAACGATCTCATGTTGCTTTATGGACTTGATTTTGTACTCGTCCGAACTGCCAGGAACATATTGCTTGTTCATGTCAGGGAGTGAAATTCCGCTTAGTTTCTCCAGAAGTGGAATCGGCATTTCTACATCGCCACTTTTAAAGGTCGATGGTTCGGTATGAAAGCCTGTCAGCGTAAACGTTAAGAATTCGTCGTCAGCCGTCCAAACACCTGAGCCTTTTGCGAGAACTACTGCAGAAAACGGCTTGTCGGCAGCGCTGCCTGAGAACGTGAGGGTTCCGTTCACGTTGTATCGTCCGTTACGGAAATATTCAGTGATGCCGTTGAAGGCGATAGTCCCACCCGGAACTGGGTGTTGGTAGTTGCTTTCCCAGCGCCCGAGAAAGGCTGCGTTGTGCTTTGGACCGGATTCATAAAACGGGCCGTATATCGTCACAAGGCCCGCGAGAAGAGCAATGACTCCCGCTGCAATGACATAGCCTTTACGAGTGAAGTGTTTGATCGTTTCTAGGTTCATTTTGTGAGAACTAATCCATTAGTTGTTTGGGCATATTGACATCAGTCTACCCAATTCAGTGACCGCAGCGGTAGCAAACCATCTTTCTTCCGAACCTCGCATTTGCGGGGCTTTTTTTGCCTGCAAAGCGGGCAACTCATACCCAAGGGGTGCATCAACGTGGCAGAAGAAAACGAAATCGACCTGGAAAACCCGGCAATCAAGGCCGCTATCGCGACTGCCGTTGAAGCATCCGTTTCGGGTTTGAAAACCAAGAACTCGGAACTGCTGGGCAAGCTGAAGGAAACCTCCGGCAAGTTGACCCAGTTCGAAACCCAATTTGAAGGCATCGACATCGACGCCGTCAAAGGACTGCTCAGTCGAGCGGGCCAGGACGAAGAAACCAAGTTGCTAACTGAGGGCAAGGTTGACGAAGTGTTCAACAAGCGCACCGAGCGCCTGCGTGGCGAGCACGACAAGCAACTGAAGGCGCTCGCCGGCCGCGCCGAGAAGGCTGAAGCCTTCGCCGCCAAGTTCCAGGGCAAAGTCTTGGGCGACTCGGTGCGCGGCGCTGCACTGAAAGCCGGCGCACTGCCGGAAGCAACCGACGACATCATCCTGCGCGCCAAAGGCGTGTTCTCTCTAAACGAAGAGGGCGAAGCGGTCGCTGTCGATGAGCATGGCCAGACCATCCTCGGCAAAGACGGCAAGACCCCTCTGACTCCGCTCGAATGGGCCGAGTCTCTGCGCGAAAGCGCGCCCCACCTGTGGCCAAGGGCCTCAGGGACACAAGCCCCGGGCGGGGGCGGCGGCCAGGCTGCATTCAAGCGCTCCGAAATGACCTCCGAGCAAAAGCGCGAATACCAGCGCAAGCACGGCCAAACCGCATATCTGCAATTGCCCAAGTAAGGGGAAATACTCATGGCGACAACCGTCAATAGCGACCTGATCATCTACAACGATGAGGCGCAAACTGCATACCTGGAGCGCGTTCAGGACAACCTGGACGTGTTCAACGCGTCTTCCAATGGCGCGATCGTCCTCGATAACGAGCTGATCGAAGGCGACTTCCGCAAGCGCGCTTTCTACAAGATTGGCGGCTCGCTGGAACACCGCGACGTCAACTCCACCGGGAAGGTGACCGCCAAAAAGATCGGCGCCGGTGAGGCCGTCGGTGTCAAGGCGCCGTGGAAATACGGCCCGTACCAGACCACCGAAGAGGCGTTCAAGCGTCGCGGCCGCCCGGTTGATGAGTTCTCCCAGATCATCGGTGCCGACGTTGCCGACGCGACCTTGGAAGGCTTCATCCAGTACGCCACCGCCGCGTTGCGCGCCGCCATCGGCTCCAACGCCGGCATGGTTGTCTCGGCGAACATCGAAACCGACGGCAAGAAGACGCTGACCCGCGGCATGCGCAAATTCGGCGACAAGTTCGGTCGCATTGCGTTGTGGGTTATGCACTCCAGTGCCTACTTCGACATCGTCGACGAGGCCATCACCAACAAAATCTACGAAGAAGCCGGTGTCGTTATCTATGGTGGCCTGCCTGGCACCCTGGGCAAGCCCGTGCTGGTGACTGATACCGCGCCATCTGACGTGATCTTCGGCCTGCTGCCGAACGCCGTGGTGATCACCGAGTCCCAAGCCCCCGGCTTCCGTTCGTACAATGTGGACGACGAGGAAAACCTCGGCATCGGCTACCGCGCCGAGGGCACCGTCAACATTGACGTCCTGGGTTATAGCTGGAAGGAAACTGCCGGCGGCGCGAACCCAACCCTGGCGGCTGTCGGTTCGGCGGCCAACTGGGTCAAGCATGCCGACAGCAACAAGGTCACCGCCGGCGTGATGATCACCCTCACCACTACGCCACCAGCCGGCGGCTGATATTCACCCCAGGAAACGGTCGGCAACGGCCGCTACGGAGATTCCCATGGAACTGATTTACACGAACCAGCTTGAGGGCTTTGATCCGGAGAAGCACTACCGGACTGCGAGTCTATTTCGCGGCATTGAACGCGACGCGACGGCGGTGGTGGTCGTTGGCGAACATCCAGATATCGTCGCTGCCTATGAGGCTGCAGGCGTTGACGTGTCGGTCGTCGAGACTCCAGCACCTTCCGCAGTCAGCGTGCCAGCGGGACTACCCGATGCGCTGGCTGAGGAAATTGCCAGGTTGCGGACTGAAAATGGCGCGCTCATTCTGCTGGTTGATGGCCTGGAAGCTGGCGAAATTCAGCGACCCGAAGTTGGTGAAATCGCGTTGCGATTGTTTGGCGTGCTGGGCACCATCCACACCTCGGTTGGAGAGCTGACTACTGAGCGTGACGGCCTGCTCGTGACCGTCGACACACTGCGCGGCGAGGTTGAAGCGCTGAAGAAGGCCGCCATCACGCCGCCGGCTGATGAGGCTGGAGAAATCGCGGCGCTGAAAGCAAAGCTCGATGACGCGAAGGTGCCGTACCGGGCCAACGCCTCGAAGGAATCCTTGGAAAAGCTCGTAGCTGATCTGCCCAATGCCTGATAATGCTGGCTGCCAGTGACGCGGCCGCCAATCTCAAACCATTCCAGCGAGTTGACGCATGACACTCATCATCGAGGACGGCACCGGCAAGCCTGACGCCGAAAGCTACGCGAGCGCTGAGGACTTGGCCCTGTATGCCGTGAAATTCGGCACAGTCATCCCCGCAGGCGTTCCCGAGCAGGAAGCATTGCTGCGCCGGGCCGCCTTGGCGATGGATGGCAAGACCTGGAAAGGCCGCAAGATGAGCAGCGAGCAGGCCTTGTCCTAGCCGCGCCGGGAAGTGCTGCTGGATCAGGAGATCAAGCCGAACAACTACCTGCCGGCGCGCATCCAGTACGGCCAGATGGCCCTGGCCGCCGAGATTCATCAGGACGATATCGACCCGGTGGAGAAGCGCAAGGGCGCGGTAACTCTGGAGCGTGTCGAGGGCGCGGTAACTCGCGAGTACGCGACTATTCCGAACACTAGCGGCCGACTGTTGCCGGCGGCGCCTGATCGACCGAGCGCTACGCAGTTTGCCGATTACCTACAAAAGCGCGGGCTGTTCGCAGTGCGCGCGTAATGGTAGCTTTGTGCCTTCATTAAGTGGAGGTAATTATGACGACGATGCTTTTTGGCAATGACACGGGTACTTGGGATGAGTTTGCAGCTTCTGCACTCAATGCTCTGATCGTTAAGGGGGACTATTCATTGGCGCAAGCCGCAGCGAAGGCCGCCGAGGCGGCTGACCAGTTGCTGCTTGAGCGTAAAGCACGAACTGATGCCGCCAATGAGTACCAGTTCGGTAAGTCTGCGTCACGCTAGCCATTATTAAAATTGGAGCCACCATGGCCTTTTACGATGAAATGGCCGTGATGGCTCTGGAGATGATCACAGAGTTCGGCCAGCCCGTGACCATCCGCAAGACGGTGCCGGGCGAGTACGACCCTGAGACGGGCGGCGAAGCGCCGGGCGCAACCGTCGAGCAAACAGCCCAAGGCATCCTGCTCGACTTCACCGGCCAAGAATTCCAGAACAACAGCCTGATCAAACAGGGCGACAAGAAGCTCAAGATCGCCGCGCAGGGTTTGGCCTGGGTCCCCGGCCTACTAGACAAAGTTGTGGCCCAGGGCCGCACCTGGTCAATCGTTCCTCCACTGAAAGAGGTCAATCCTGCCGGCACTCCGATCCTGTATGAACTGCAGGTGCGGGCATGAGCCGCGCGTCAGGCTAGCTTCATGATTGTGGGGGGATGGATGGATGGACAAACTATTGAGCTCGTAATAGCGTTGTGCCTTAACCCTTTCGCAGTGAGCAAAGTATATGGATATGCGCGGCATTATTACTCTGGTTAGCATGGCTGCTTTCTTCTCAACTACAGCCTTTGCGGACACTGATGTAAAGAAAGAGATCATTGATCGATGCAAGGTTCAGATGGGGAGTTACGGATCAGCAATGGTGAAGGCTTGCGTTGATCAGGATCTAAGCGCGGTAGCTGAAATCAAGCAAATTCCAGACGAGTACAAGAAAACTGTGGCGCGTTGCATGAAGCAAATGCGCCAATACGGATTTGCCATGGTCAAAGCCTGTGCTGATCAGGATATCGAGGCCGACAAGGCACTTAAGGAGTACTGAACTGTAGTCGCATGACTGCCTGATTGGCGTTCGTAGGCGTCAACCAATTATTCGTCGTTACTAAACCCACCATTGAGTGGGTTTTTTCATGCTTGGTTTACGAGGAGTTGATTGTGTCTACAAAATACGCGAATCAATCCGGCAGCTTCGCCCTGAGCCTGGCCGAGTTCGCCGCCCAAACCAGCGAAGCCATCGACGCCAGCGTGCGCGAGATCATCATCGAGGTCGGCAGCAGCCTGATTCGAATGTCTCCCGTGGGTAACCCGGAGATCTGGGCCGCAAACGTTGCTCATCGTGAGGCGAACACCCGGGCGGCCGACGACTATGACTTCAAGGTCGCGGTCCGCAATACGATCATCAACCTCAACGAGTCGAACTTCACCAAAGCCGGCAAATTGCGAAAGGGTGTGAAGTACGCCAAGCCCCTGACAAAGACCGAGCGCGACCAGAACTTCAACGTGAACGGCCTGGTGGCAGGAAAGGACTACGTCGGCGGCCGGTTCCGGGCGAACTGGCACATATCGCTTGGCGTGGTAGAGAGCGTCACCTTTGATGAGGTTGACCCGAGCGGCGCCGAAACCACCGCTGCAATGGTTGCCGCGATGAGTGATTTCACCGCTGGCCAAATGGCCTACATCATCAACAACTTGCCCTACGCGATCCCGCTGGAGTTCGGCCACTCAACCCAGGCCCCCGGCGGAATGGTTAGGGTAACTGTGGCTCGCTTTCAGCAGATCGTGCTGGAGGCCATCAGGAACAACCAGGTATGAGTCACGCACGCGCCCGTCAGGCCATCGAAACGAAGCTGGCCGCATGGGCGGCTGTGCGCCCGATAAGGGTGGCCTACCCAAATCAACCGTTCACTCCGGGTTCTTCTGAAACCTACCTCCGAGCCTTTCAACTTCCAGCCAGCACCACCTGCCGCTATCTCGGCGGGGAGGCCTACGAGTACGCCGGTGTTTATCAGGTCAGCATCGTTTGTCCGTCCGGCCAGGCTTTGGCCACCGCCGAGACGCTTATTGACGAATTGACCCGGCTGTTCAGCGTCGACACACCTCTGACCCGTAACGGTTTCGAAGGCCTGATCACTGAGCCAGTAGATCAGGGACCAACTATCACAGAGTCGGCGACCTACACGGTCCCGGCCAGCTTCACCTATCAGGGTGTCGCAGACCAACCGCCCGCTGGGGCATAACCTACCGCCGCCAGGCGGGCACTCAAGAGGAAATACACCATGGCCGCACGCTTCCCGCTGCCGAACGGCGCTGTGCTGGAGATCGCCAGCGTTATGGGCTCCGCAGTCGCTTTCACCGCATTGACCAATGCGAAATCGCCAGTCGCTGCGTCAGTAGGGCACAGCATTGAAAACGGCGACGTTTTGCTGATCAACTCCGGTTGGGCGCTGATCAACGACCGCGCCGTAAAAGCTTCCGGCATTACTGCTGATGCATTCGCTCTGGCCGGTCTCAACACCACCAATACCGACAAATACACCGTGGGTGCAGGCGCTGGATCTGTGATCCCGGTGTCCGGCTGGACGCAGATCTCGAAGGTCACGTCTTTCACATCTTCTGGCGGCGAGCAGCAGTATCAAACTGTCGGCTACCTGGAAGATGATGACGACAAGCAGTTTCCAACCAACCGCAATCCCACCACGATCACCATCGTGGTAGAGGACCAGCCAACGGCTCAGTACGTCGAAACCGTCGAAGGGTACGACGACACTAAGGAGCTGGCGGTGGTCCGCATGAAGTTGCGTAACGGTGACCAGATTCTCTACCCGGGCTATGTGAGCATCACTCCTGACCCAACCATGGAGCGCAACAACGTCATGACGCGCACTATCAGCATTGGGCTTTCCGCTCGTTCGCTCCGTTATTTGGCTGGCGCATAAGGATTTCCCATGGCAAAGATCAGGATCGCCCAGAACCCTACATTCAAGGCATTCGTGCTGATCCCAATTGTTGGAGAGGAACCCGAGAAAATCGAGTTCACCTTCAAGTATCGGGATCGCCCGGGGCTTGCCGCCCTATTCGATGATTGGAGCGCAAAAGGGAAGGAGATGCGCGCCAGTTTCGGTGACGACACCACATTGTCTGATGTCGTTTCTGCCGAGACCGAGCTTCAGGTGCAGCAAATCAAGGATCTCGTCGTTGGGTGGGGGTTCGATGACAAGTTTGACGACAAGAGCATCCAGGCCCTTGTTAAGTCCTGTTACGGCACCGCCGAAGCGGTCGTGAGCGCCTATCAGAGCGCATTCAGCCAGGCTCGCCTGGGAAACTGATAGCGGCAGCCAAAGCAATGTACGAAAGCGGCCAATCTGCTGAGCAATTGGCTGCTCTCGGGCTGACGGCTGCCGACCTCGATGAGGACGATGTCGAGGTCTGGCCCTGCAACTGGCCGGCCTTCCTCCTGTTCAACAGGATGTCCACTCAGTGGCGGGCAGGTACCGGCGGCGCGATCGGTCTCGACTACAGCAGCATCCGCGACGTGGCCGGCTTCCTCGGCATCAAGAAAAAGAAACTCGCTGAAATCTTCCCTGACCTTCAGGTGTTGGAAGGCGAAGCCCTGCGCGTCATGGCTGAGGAAAGGGAAAGCAGCCCGTAATCACGGGCATTTATTCAAGGTGAGTCGATGAACATTGCAGAACTCGGCGTCAAGATCGACTCGGCCGATGCGATCCAGGCCAAAACAAGCCTGGATGAGATGGCCAAGGCCGGCGGCCGGGCCGAGCAGTCCGCCGTCTCGCTGATGAACGAAATGGAGGCGCTGGAAAAGTCGCTTTCGACCAGCGCCAAAACCACCCAGGACCTGGCAAAGCAGCGTGATGCTCTCGCCAAGCTGACCAAGACCGGCGCCTATGGCGAGGCAGAGGCGGCGAAGATCTCCGCGCAGCTCGACAAGCGGCAGGTGGCCCTGGCCAAGTCCGCTCTGGATGAGCAAAAAGCTCTCAACAGCTTGTTGGGAGCAATTGACCCGGCCCGCGCGGCGCTGGCGAAACTCGACACTCAAGTCGAGCAACTGGGCAAGCACTTAGACGCGGGGCGTCTGAGTCAGGACGACTACAACAAAGCCCTGGGCAATATCGACAAGGACTACGCCAAGCTCGAAAAAACCACCACCGGCTTCGACAAGCTGCGCCTCGGCACCCGCCAGGCGCAGGAAAACGTTACGCAGCTTGGCAACGCGCTGTCTTCTGGTGACTGGGGGAGCGGTGTTCGTGCTGTTCTTCAGCTTGGCGCAGGTGCTGGCGCATCGGCCGCCGGCCTATTGGCCATGCTGGCGCCTATTGCGCTTGCGACAGGCGCTGTCGCCGCTCTTGGGGTCGCCTACTACAAAGGCAGTGAAGAGCAGGACAAGTACAACAAATCACTAATCCTCACCGGCAACTACGCTGGAGTTAGCGCAGGGCAACTGGGCGACATGGCGCGGCAGGTCAGCGCAACCGTGGGCACCACCGGCCAGGCTGCTGCGGTTCTCGCGCTGCTGGCCGACAACGGCAAGATCGCTGGCGAGAGCTTCACTGGCATCACCCAGGCCGCTGTGTCGATGCAGGAAGCCACGGGCAAGGCGGTGAGTGAGACAGTCGCCGAGTTTTCCAAACTGGCCGACGACCCGGTCAAGGCGTCCGCCGCGCTGAACGAGCAGTACCACTACCTGACAGCTTCGGTTTACTCGCAGATCACGGCGCTGGAAGAGCAGGGCGACCACGCTGGTGCGGTAAAGCTGGCGACCGAGTCTTACGCTGACGCGATCAACGAGCGCACCCCGAAGATTCTGGAAAACCTGAGTTTCTGGGAAAAAGGCTACAACGCCGTAGCGCGCGCCGCCGATAACCTCAAGAATCTCGGTCGGCCAGACATCGGCGCCGATATCGAACAGGCGCGCCGTGACCTGGCCGAAGCCCAGAAGGGCAACGTTGGTGTCTTCCAAAACAAACAGGTGATGGTCGATTACTACACCAACCAGTTGAACATGCTGGAGGATCAAAAGGCCGCGCAAGCCGATATCGCCAAGTGGGAGAGCGAGCAAGCGAAAGCGCAGGGCGATGCAGTGTCGTCCATGGCGAAAATCGACGCACTGACCAAATCGTCATGGACGAATGAGCAGAAGCGCACCGAGGCAGTCAAGGAGTACAAGCAGCAGCTCGAAGACATCCGCAAGGTCGACCCGAAGGATTCTCGCCTCGATCAGGCGGCGATCGACAAGAACATCTCCAACATCAACGACAAGTTCAAAGACCCGAAGGCCTCGGGTTCTCAGGTCGACCTGACCGGCTTCAACGACGCCAAGAACAGCCTGGCAGCCATCGCCGCGGACTACAAAAACTACCAGAAGGAACTGGACGCGGCGCAGAAGGCCGGCCTGGTATCCGAGGCTGACTATCTGCTGCGCCGCCAGGCCCTGATCGGCAACGAGCGCGATCAGGTGACGGCAGCCTACGAGGCAGAAATCACTGCGCTGGAGGCCGCCAAGGGTAAGAAGACCACGTCGGCCGCGCAAAGCATCCAGCTGGACCAGAAGATCGCCGACGCGCGCGCAGGGATGGTCAAAGCGCAGAAGGATGCCGATAGCCAGCTTGAAGTGTTGGCCACCAATGAGGCCGGGCGCCTTGCCAAGCAGGAGCGCGCGATCAGCACCTACATCCAGGCGCTGGGGCAGCAACAGCGGGCACTTGAATTGGCTGGCCAGCGCGCAGTACTCGGCGTGGGCCAGGGTGATCGCCAAAACGCGCTCAGCGGCGAGCTGAACAGCCAGCAAGATCGGTTTGCTCAGCAGTCCCTGGAGTTGGCCAACCAGAAGTCCGACCCGTCGCGGAACATGTCGGAGGAGGAGTTCAAGCGTAAATCCCAGGCGCTCGTCGATGCGAATAAGGCGGCGACCGACCAAATCCGGCAGAACTACGCGGATGTGGAAGCCGCCCAGGGCGATTGGACGAAGGGCGCGACGGCAGCTTGGGACAATTACCTGGACTCGGCGCGAAACATCGCTGGCCAGACGAAAAGCCTGTTCGGCAACGCCTTCAGCTCCATGGAGGATTCGCTGGTCAACTTCGCCGTTACAGGCAAAGCGTCGTTCGCGGACTTCACCAAGTCGATCTTGGCGGACATGGCGCGCATTGCGACACGTCAGGCCAGTTCCGCTTTGCTGGGCAGCCTGGTGGGGGCGGCGGCGAGTTATTTCGGCGGCAGTGCCGCCGGCGGCAACGGGCTGGCGGCCGGATCTGCTGGCGCTGCATCTTCCAACCTTGGCGCTTCAGCGGGGGGCTACTCGGGCAGCTACTTCCCGCAAGCCATGGGCGGCGCCTGGTCGGGCGGCGTGCAGATGTTCGCCGACGGCGGTGCCTTCACCAACTCCATCGTCAGCAAGCCAACCTCGTTTGGCATGGCGAACGGCAACATGGGTATCGCTGGTGAGGCCGGTCCGGAGGCGATCATGCCGCTGACCCGAACGTCCAGCGGCAAGCTCGGCGTTATGGCCATGGGCGGTGGCGGGGCCGGCGCAACACAGATCAATGTCGAGGTGCATATCGACGGAGACGGCAACGCATCGTCCTCCGCCGACGCGCCTGGTTATGACCTGTTCGGCAAGGAGCTGGCGACGTTCGTTGAGCAGAAATATCAGGAACTGCGCAGCAGGGATATGCGCCAGGGCGGCGTCATCAACAACGCAATTAAGGGGCGATGATGGCTATCGAACGATTCACCTGGGCAACGGAAAAGGGCGCGGAGGGTGATGTGACCCAGCGCGTCCGGACCAAGCAGTTCGGCGATGGGTACGAGCAGTCGGTCGAAGATGGCCTCAATAACCAGTCCCAATCCTGGCCGCTCACATTCACCGGCGCCAAGGCTCGTGTTATGGAAATCAAGGCGTTCCTCGATCGGCACAAGGGCGCCAAGGGATTTCTATGGGAGCCGCCCCTGGGCGAGCTTGGCCTCTACAAGTGCAACGGCTACAAGCCGGTTCACCGCGGTGGCCAGGTCTACGCCATCACCGCCACCTTCAAGCAAACCTTTCATCCCTGAGGCCCATCCATGGCACTGATCACGGACATCCAGAAACTGGAGCCCGGCGGCGAGATACGCCTGTTTGAAATTGACGGGGCTGAGTACGGCGCAGATTACCTGCGCTTCCACGGGCACGCCATTCCGCACACACCTGAAGAGCTGCTGGCCTACGAGCATTCGGAAGAGGATCTGCCAGCGAAGTCGATCTGGTGGCAGGGCGAGGAGTACGCGGCCTGGCCGGTGCAAATTGAGGGCATTTCCTCAAGTAGCGACGGCACAGCCTCACGGCCGACATTCGCCGCCGGCAACGTCAACGGCAGAGTCACGGCGCTGTGCCTGGCCTTCGAGGACATGCTCAAGTTCAAGCTTACGGTTCGCGAGACCCTGGCCCAGTACCTGGACGCGGCCAACTTTCCCGACGGCAACCCGACTGCGGACCCGACCCAGGAAGCGCTGGAGATCTGGTACATCGACCAGAAAACCAGCGAGGACGGCGAGGCGGTGGTCTGGGAGCTGTCTTCCCCGGGTGAGATCGACAACCACGGGCTGCCCGGCCGGCAGATGACCACGTTCTGCCACTGGGCCATGACCAATGGATACCGGGGAGCGGACTGTGGCTACACCGGCGCGGCCATGTTCGATGACGAGGACAACCCCACGGATGACCCCGCCAAGGATCAGTGCAAAGGCTGCCTGTCGTCCTGCAAGTTGCGCTTTGGCGAGAACAACGAGCTCAGTTTCGGTGGATTCCCCGCTGTGAGCTTGGTCTCAAGGAGCTGATCATGCGAAAACACATCATCACCGCGATCCAGGCGCACGCGGCAGCGGAGTATCCCCGCGAGTGCTGCGGCCTGTTGCTGTCCGTCGGGCGCGCGCAGAAGTACTTCCCATGCCGGAACATCGCCACGGAGCCGAACGAAGAGTTTCGGCTCGATCCCGAGGATTACGCCGCGGCGGAAGATTTGGGCGAGGTGATCGGGATCGTTCACTCGCATCCTGATGCCACCAGCAGACCATCACCGCATGACCTGGCCATGTGCGAGGCCACGGAGCTGCCCTGGCATATTCTGAGTTGGCCCGAGGGCGATCTGCGCACCATCACGCCAACCGGCCGCACGCCGCTGCTCCAGCGTCCTTTCGTACACGGCGTCTGGGATTGCTGGCAGGTCTGCGCAGATTGGTACAAGCGCGAATGGGGTCTGGAATTCGAAGCCTTCCAGCGCGCCGATGGTTGGTGGGAGAGTGCGGATAACGTAAGCCTGTACGAGCAGAATTATGAGGCTGCCGGGTTTACTCGCGTTGACCGGCCGCAGCGTGGCGACATGATCGTCATGCACGTCGGGCGGACAGTCCACCCGAACCATGCCGGGATCTACCTAGGCACTGATCCAGCTCTACCAGGTGAAGAGTCAGGCACTTTTGGCCCCGGGCCTTTCCTGCTGCATCACCTGTACGGCAGGCCGTCCGAGATCATCGTCTTCGGCGGCCCCTGGCATGACCGGACACGCCTGATCCTCAGGCACAAAGACGCAAAACAACCAACATGGCGCGGCAGGACCGCAGGAGAAATATATGAAGAAAGCAATCTGCAGTGATGCGAAAGATTCAAGCGGCAAGCCGATGTGGTTGATCATGCCGGATGGCAGCTTTTTCATCAGCCAAAAGGCTGTTGATCAGGCCAGCATCCAGCACTTGAAACTTAAAAGTTATTTTCCTTCAACGGCTTAAGGCAACTGTTTCAGTCAACAACTGTTGGAAGGTTTTGGCCTGGGAAAACCTTTTTAAAAACCTCTAGCGGGTAGTAATCACCTACGCCTTGCTGCCGGGACGCGTAAACAGCCGCTCCAATTCGTTGCATTGCGTGCTCGGGATTGGCGGCGGCCTGAGTGTGTGCGAGCGCGAGCACCAAATTGGTGAGTTGAGCAATTGCGTGCTCAGCGCTTATTTCTTGCTGTGACATTTTGACCTCCAGGTCATAAACGCGCCGATATTGGCGCTATCCCAGTCCTTGGGTTTGCAGGCGTAGGACTGGGGAAATCCTTTACGCTTTTGTTTGGGTTTTGACGATTAGCCGCCATTTCACGTCAGGACCGAATACGGTCGGGTGCTGGTGGTGGTTTTGGGGTGGGAACTTGTCACCTTTGTTTGAGGTGATTTCATCGCCACAGCCTTCGCACCGGTAGATGCCCGAGGCTGGAACTATGCTCCCGATCTGGTGTAGGTCGTTCCAGTCGCCGCCGCCGAGAATAGTTGGCGTCTCATGGAAAACGTACTTTGCCGTTTCTTTCGTTACGATCGCCATTTTCCGTCCTGCCCTGGTTAGAAATGAGGCACAAAGCTACTACGCCGAACCTCAGCCCAGTTACTGGCATTCTATCCACGCTGGATGCTTGGCCAGTTGGATTGCTGGCAGCCAGTAGGCGATGATGGCATTCGGCCAAAACAGGAGTATGTACGTGGTTATGGATAGAAATGAAAAAGATCGTATTGGGGTAGTACTTCATTTAGAAAAAGATGAATATCAATCCTCTATAATGAGGTGGGGTTTTGAGCTGCCTACAGATTATGAGACTTCGCTTGAGGCACTAGTTTGGTGTCGATACGTTGCCTTTGTAGTCAACGGAGTTATGAAGTCGGTTGGCGAGATCAATCGGTGGAGTTTTGATACTGGCGATACCGGAATAAGATCAGCAACCATTGTTCTTCGTTCCGATGACGTCGATGAACTAGCCGACAAGCTAAGGAAGGATCTCAAAACGACAAAATGGCTTACCCATTATCAGGGTGAGCTCGTTGCGCAGGTGATGGATGAGGTTAGGGTCAAGCAGAAACCATCCGACGGATTGCCAATCCTAGATCTGCAAGAGGCGGCATCGTCAGTTGCGCGCCGATTTAACGTCAAACCCGAGCATGTAGAGATTAATGTACGATTGACGGCTTATCGGACAGTAGGCAGCGCTTGAAAATAAAAAGCCCAGCCCCGTGCTGGGCTTTTTGCATCTGGCGGTAAATATCGGTACTACTGAAAACCCAATCTAACGTGATATCGTTTTGCCTCTAACAGCGGAGGTAGTATATGAAGGTCAAAAATTGGACGGGCTGGGAGCCGGAGTGGCTCAAACTGACCGAGCACTATCTGGATGCCCCGGCCGTACCGGGTGCGTATCTAATCTGCGCCGATAGAGCTATCCACCGCGCCGTAGGCGTCGATGATAATGGCGTCCTGACTATTGGCGAGTCGGATAATTTGAGGCGCCGCCTCGCTGCGTTTGTTCGATGCGCCAAAAATCCTGGAGCCGCTGGGCATATGGCCGGCTGGCGCTTCAATTACGCGGCTTTCGAGAAGGTTTTTCCATTGGAAACTCTCTGGGTTAGCTGGCATCCGACTGTTGATAAAGCCACAGCTTACGCAAAGGAAGGAGAGATGCTTGCTCTCTACTTGGCCGAGCACTATGAGCTGCCTCCCCTGAACTACAAGTTCAACTGGCCCAAGCTTGAAGGCTAACAGCACTGGTTGCCCGGGTGGCGCAGCGCTACAGTCGCTCCTTTCAGGACAAGGAAGAATCATGCGGATTTTGATAGCGGCGGTAGCGGTGGCGATGCTGGCGGGGTGTGCCTCATCTGCGATTTCAGTGAGGGATGCGAAGCCGGTGCCGTCGGATGAGGTTTATGCCTTCCAGACAAAGCCGGCCGGTGAAAGCGGGAAGGTCACGGTTGTGCGCGACTCCGGTGCTGTTGGTTCAGGCTGCGATATCGTCGTCTATGTAGACGGGCGCAAGGCTGCGAAAATTGGCACCGGTCAGCGGGCTACCTTTTACCTTCCGCCAGGCTCACCAAGCCTCGGCGCCGGCCTTGCCGGATCAGGTCTGTGCGCAGGCGCTGCAATTCGCACCATCGCAGCCACGGTGCAGCCCGGCAAAGAAAGCCTATACCGCATCAGCGGCGACATGGCCGGCTTCTACATTGGCCCCTACGTCGACTACAACTGAAAAACGAAAATCATAAAGCCGCCTCCGGGCGGCTTTTTCATGCCAGGAGAAAATGATGCAGGCTTCAGCGATCAACTACCAACCGATGACAACGATTCGCCTGTATGGGCAACTCCGCCAGTTCGGGAAAACTTTCAGGCTTGCGGTGAATTCACCGGCTGAGGCCATCAAGGCGCTCTGCGTCCAGATCCCGGGCTTCGAGCGCTTCCTTTCGAACGCTAAGTCACGAGGGCTTGAATTCGCAGTTTTTCGCGATAAGCGCAACATCGGCGAGAAGGAACTGACCTACAACGGTGCCGGTGATATTCGCATTGCGCCAGTGGTGGTGGGCAGCAAGCGGGGGGGAGTCCTTCAAACGATCGTCGGCGCGATCCTGATAGTCGTCGGTGTCATTTTTTCAGCAACGCCGTTCGGCACTCCGCTCATTGGCGCCGGTATTGGCCTTGTCGCCGGCGGCGTCATCCAGATGCTCAGCCCCCAAGCTGGCGGCCTCAAAACCAGTGCCGCGCCAGAGAACACGCCTGGCTATGCCTTCGGTAGCGCCAAGAACACCACTGCATCCGGCAACCCTGTGCCGCTTTGCTACGGAAAGCGCCGGGTTGGTGGTGCGATCATCAGTGCTGCGATCTACGCCGAAGATCAGATGTAGCGAACACCTGAAGCACCGCAGCCGCCCATGAGGCGGTTTTTTATTGCCTGGAGGAAAGCATGGGCGCAGCACGCAAAATCGACATCCACGGTGCCAAGGGCGGCGAAGAGAAACCAAAAACGCCAACGGAAGCCCCCGACAGCCTGCGCTCGGTCGCTATCGCCAAGATGCTGATTGCCATCGGGGAGGGTGAGTTCGAAGGCACGCCCACCGCGCGCGACATCTACCTCGACAACACCCCCCTGCAAGACCCCCAGGGCAATATGAACTTCCCGAACGTGAAGTGGGAGTGGCGCACCGGGGCGGTGGATCAGACCTATATCCAGGGCATCCCCTCGATCGAGAACGAAACCACCATCAGTACCGAACTGCGCAGCGGCACACCGTGGGTTCGAGCGATCACTAATATCCAGCTTTCGGCCGTGCGCGTGCGTTTTGCCTGGCCGGCGCTCCAGTCTGTGGATGCCAGCGGCAATATCAACGGTTACCGGATCGAGTACAAGGTTGAGCTGGCCACCGACGGCGGCGCCTACCAGCAGGTGCTTAGCGAAGCGGTCGACGGCAAGACCACCAGCCTTTACGAGCGCACCCGCCGTATCGATTTGCCCAGGGCTACCACCGGCTGGCTGATGCGTATCACCCGTCTGACCATCAACCAGAACAACAACAAAATCTCCGACACGATGCAGATCGCGGGCTTCACTGAGGTGATCGACGCCAAGATCCGCTATCCGAACACCGCACTGCTCTACATCGAGTTTTCGGCCGAACAGTTCCGCAGCATCCCGGCGGTGACGGTCGAGACCAAGCTGAAGAAGATGCAGGTGCCGAGCAACTACGACCCCGTGGCACGTTCTTACACCGGGATCTGGGACGGCACCTTCAAACAGGCCTGGACTGACAACGCTGTTTGGATGACCTACGACATCACCACGGCCGACCGCTTCGGCCTGGGCCGGCGCATCAAACCGTGGATGGTGGACAAGTGGGAGCTCTACCGCATCTCGCAGTACTGCGACCAACTGGTGCCGGACGGGAAGGGCGGCCAGGAGCCGCGCTTCATCTGCAACCTGAACCTGCAGAGCAAGGCTGACGCCTGGTCGCTGCTGCGCGACATATCGGCGATCTACCGGGGCATGACCTACTGGGCCCAGGGCCAGGTCTTCACCCTGTCGGATATGCCGCGCGCCACTGACTTCGACTTCGCCTACACCCGGGCGAATGTGATCGACGGCAAGTTCACCTACTCGAGTGCGTCGGAGCGCACCCGGTACAGCCGCGCGCTGATCAGCTACGACAACCCGGCGAACAACTACGACACCGACGTCACTGCCGTTACGGATGCCAAGTTGCAGCGCCGCTACGGCGACAACCCGCTGGAGATCAGTGCCATCGGCTGCACCCGCGAGTCGGAGGCGCAGCGCCGCGGCAAGTGGGCGCTGCTCACCAACTCCAAGGACCGGGCCGTTTCCTTCAAGGTCGGCCTTGACGGGCGTATCCCGCTGCCTGGCTACGTGGTCCCGATCGCCGACGAACTCCTGGCCGGTCGACCGGTGGGCGGGCGTATCTCGGCGGTGAACGGCAAGGTCATCACACTGGACCGTGATACCCAGGCCAAGCCCGGTGACCGATTGATCCTCAACCTGCCCGACGGCAAGTGCGAGGGGCGCACCGTGCAACTGGTCAGCGGCCGGCAGGTCACCGTTACCGTGACCTACTCCGTTGCGCCTGAACCCGAGCTGGTATGGGCGCTCGATGCCGACGACCTTGCAATCCCGCTGTACCGAGTGGTGAGCGTCGCCCGGCCGGAACCTGGCGTGTTCGAGATCTCGGCCGTGCAGTACGACCCAAGCAAATTCGCGCACATCGACACCGGCGCGCGTCTGGAAGAACGCCCAATCAGCGTTGTACCGATCACCGTCGTTCCGGCGCCGGCGAGCGTCACGCTGACGTCGAGCTATGCCGTGAACCAGGGCATTGCCATCAGCACCATGAACATCTCGTGGCCTGCAGTGAACGGCGCCGTCGCCTATGACGTGGAGTGGCGCAAGGACAGCGGCAACTGGATCAAGGTGCAGCGGACTGGTTCGACCAGTGTCGACGTCACTGGCATTTACTCGGGCGCCTACGTGGCCCGGGTTCGGTCGGTGAGCGCCTTTGAGATCTCCTCGATCTGGAAGACCTCCAATCTGACCAACCTGGAAGGGAAGGTTGGCCTGCCGCCGGCGGTGGCGTTTCTGACCACCACCAGCGAACTGTTCGGCATCGGCATCAACTGGGGATTCCCTGCGGGCGCCGAGGACACCCAGCGCACCGAGCTATGGTACGGCCCGGCCAATGACCTGTCGGTGGCCACCAAGCTGGCCGACCTGGCATATCCGCAGGCCGACTACCGCATGCAGCAACTGCTGGCGGGCGCCACGTTGTTTTTCTGGGCGCGCCTGGTGGACCGTACCGGCAACATCGGGCCGTTCTACCCGGTTGTGAATGGCGTGATTGGGCAGGCCAGCTCGCAGGCTGGTCCGATCCTTGATCTGATCGCCGGCCAGATTGGCGATACCGAACTTGCGAAGGAGATCATGGACCAGATCGACCTGATCTCTGGCTCCGGCCCTGGCTCGGTCAATGACAGGTTGGAGCAGGCGAAGCAGGAACTGGAAGACCTGATTGACCAGGTAACGGACGCCCTGGCCTACGATCCGGCCAAGCCATACACCGTCGGGCAAATCGTTCGGCAGGGCCAGTACCTGTACCAGGCGCTCAAAGCGGTTCCGGCGGATACCCCGCCGCCCGCCGCCGAGTTCTGGTTCAACATGGGCACCATTGCCGAAACAACCCAGGCGATGGCGCTCCAGATCCAGCAGAACAAGGCTTCAATCGAAACCGTGGACGGCAAGGTCACGGCTCAGGCATCAGCCTTGCAATCGCTCCAGGCAAGCTGGCGCGAGGATGATGGAGAGGGCGACCTTTCGGATGCTCTGCATAACTGGGATGCTGCCGCGAAATTCGCCCAGCAGGTCAAGGTGCAAGCCTCCGACAACATGGCTATGGTTGAGCGCGCCACGTCGCTGGATGCGGCAGTCGGCCAGAACAAGGCAGCACTGACCACGCTCGAGCAGGTTGTGGCCACCGACAAGCTGGTAACGGCTGAGCGCATTGACCAACTGAAAGGCGAAGTCGATGACAACTCGGCGGCAGTGCAAACCGTCAGCCAGTCACTGGTCGACACGAACAAGGCGATCGCCTCGCAGTCCACCACGCTCGAAGCCATAGCCGGCGGCGGGCGCGATGGTACGGACGAGGGCGACCTTGCCAGCGCGATCAGCGAATGGAAGAACAAGGCTTCGATCCAGATCACGGCCAAGGCCCAGGCGGATACCGACGGCAAGCTGTCCACTATGTGGGCGGTGAAGATGCAGGTGAACCAGAACGGCCAGTATGTAGCGGCCGGTATCGGGCTTGGTATCGAGCAGAACGCCGAAGGCCTTCTGCAAAGCCAGTTCCTGGTGAGCGCTGATCGGTTCGCTGTTGTTAACACGTTGGCTGGCGGGACCATTACTACGCCGTTTGTGGTGAGTGGCGGGCAGGTGTTTATGAACTCTGC
>Ga0208898_1000606_pt1 | contig 27043 bp, 34 predicted proteins | sample VirMetDEL_Mar_4_FD_184513 | JGI IMG/M metagenome (GOLD analysis project Ga0208898, IMG submission 184513) | Aqueous microbial communities from the Delaware River and Bay under freshwater to marine salinity gradient to study organic matter... | ecosystem: Environmental > Aquatic > Marine >...
ATGGCCAGCGTGTTGTGGTAAAAGCGCGCATAACAGATGTGGAAGGCAAGACAATAGGCTCTGGTTATGCTGAAGAAATACGCGGTCAGGGCCATGTTAATCAAACTTCTGCACTGGAAAATGCTGAAACTTCAGCGATTGGCCGTGCCTTGGCAAGTATTGGATTAGCCGGGGGTGAATATGCCTCTGCAAATGAAATGGATGGTGTTCAGCGTAAAACTGTGGCATCATCAGAGAAGAAGGTGGCTGCTCCAGGTTCCGATTCCTCCCTCCAACCTGTTCCCGTGCAAGAGCAGTCGCCTTCTACACCTTCCCAAGATGACAATATGGACAGCGTTCGCTACCTATACCAAACTCTGCGCAAAGAGATTGCACAGACCAATATGGTTGGCGAGGTCACTGCCCTCTGGAATAAGAACAAGGGCGTTCTTAACCAGCTGAAGAACACAAACGAGGAAGTGTATAAACAGTTTCATTCAATGTTTGCCCATCGTGAAAAGGAGTTAAAGGGTAATGGCTAGAAATTATGAAAAACTGACAACAATGCGGATTTGGCCAAACACCAATGGCAAAGGTCAGGCCAAGTATGGCAATGCAAACTGGAAGCCATTTAAGAACGGCGCACCCGGTGACATTCACCTGCGGGCAGATGGGAACTATTCTGTTCAAGCCTACGAAAATGACGATGGCTCTCTGGGCGTTACCATCTCAATGGTTAAAGAGTATGAGGGCGGTGACGACATACGCGATGGCATCAGCCAAGGCGGCATGAAGAAGCTGGCTGACACAGTAGTCCAGCCTGACCAACTGGACGATGACATCCCCTTCTAAAGACAGTCTCGTTCTTGCAATCCCGCGCAAAGATGGATTGCTGGTTACAGTGGATGGGGCTGCATATTTTAAGAGTATGCGCCCCATTCAAATGGTTTGGCTTGCCCAATCACTGTTGAAAGCAGCCGGGGAATCAATGGAGAGAGACGATGGCTTGGTTCGACAAGGGCAAAAAGAAAGCCAAGGGGACAGGCAAACAAAAGAAGATTAACTGCGAACTATGCGGCAAGTCTCACGATTTACTGACGGGCCAATGGGTAGCAAACGGGAAAAGGCAAATACTTTGCCACGCACATGAGGGAGATTGCTTTGACAAGGTTAGAGGAAAAACAAATGATTCTGGAAAAGGGCATCCCGGTTCCGCCAGCACGGCGGGGCAAGTGGGACTTCCTTGACGACATGGAAATCGGCGACAGCTTGGCTGTGACTACACACAAAGAGTTTGAATCGCTGCGCCGTTCCATGTATGGCAAGGGCATGAAATACCGGTCTATGAAAGAACCGGGTGGTTCTGGCTGGAGAGTATGGAGAATAGAGTAGCTACTTTGGCTACTTTTTCTTCTTGGCCTTGTTGCGCTTTGAGATTGCAGCGGCCTTCCTTTTAGCATCAGCTTTACTGCTTGCGCCCCAAGCGCGTAGGGACAGCAACAACCTAGTAGGCTTGCCGTTCTTGCGCTCTGGGCCAGGCATACCGCCCATACGGGCTAGGAAACTAGCGCGGCGGGGATTGTCCCCTGACTTAACCGGGCGTTTCAGATTCATGCCCTGCGCTTTAGCTGACCTGCGGCCCCGTTCATTGAGACCGCCCTTTGGGTTCTTGCCAGCCTTGCGCTGCCACGCTGGTGTCTTAGCCATTACTTTTTCTTCTTTGCTGTTTTTGCAGACTTGCGAAATGCCGCTGCTGTTGGCGCACCCTTCGTTCCGGGCTTCCTCATCTTTTCGCCAGAGCCGGCTTTGATGCGCTTGCGCTTGGCGTGAATGTTTGCGTAAAGACCTCTAGGCATTTTCCATACTCCTGATTCTTTGCACCAGCCTTTCAGCCCGGTTCGTTACCTGATTATACCATCTTGAATCAACCATTTCATCAGCCATCTTGCCCCAGTCACGCGCCTCCAAGTGACGCTTCATAGAGACAAACTTTGACAGCCGGGGTCTGCCCAGGTTGAACATCATGTTGGCCAACACAAGCTGCACTTCTTCGGGCAGGTCATTATAATAATCGTTATAATGCTTTCTGCACTCTGACAGCGTTACCTCAATGTCCTGCTCAAACACCTCCTGCACACGCTCCTCTGACACGGGCGTTCCTACCGGCTGGCCGTGTTCCGGGTCATCCTTTGTTACCAGGTGGCCAATGCCAAAGGTTGGTAGGCCAAGATGGTCAAGGTAAATCTCATACTTGCAGCCCTCGTCTGCTTCCAATTCCTTGCGTAGCTGGTCAATCATTTCTTCAGTCCTTTAATACCGCGCAGTCCAAAGCTGGCTGCTATTGAGGCATACATCGCCCACTGGAACCAATCAGGTGTAGTCTCCAGCGCAGCAAAGCCACGCTCTACATAGGGCTGTAAGGGTGGGATGAAGCACATTGCAATGATTATAATGAACAGAATAGTCCACGCCTCATCTTTCCAGCTGTCACCGGAAGCCTGGGCCATAATCTTTTCCCAGCCCGCTTCATGTGTAGCCGCAACTTTCATCACCTCGGCTTCGGCTTCTGCCTTGGCTACCTTTGCCTTGGTTTCTGCCGCTGCCTTCTCTGCTTTGCCCTTCAGCCAGCCACCGGCCAGTTCTGCAACAGCTGGTATTAACGCTTGAATCATTTTTTCGCCTCACTTCCGAGCCATACAGCAAACGCACCAGTCATTGCGCCGCTAACAACGCTTACCATCGCGCTCTGTTGTGTTGTGATGTCTTCCAAAGACATGCCCCACTCAACAACGCGAATATACATAACAGTCATAACGAACATCATTAAGCGCGGTATGATTTTCCATTCCAAAATCTTTTGACTCATGTCTTCCTCACAGCTTGCCAGTCATGCCCATATAAAGGAACCAGCCAATAAAGGCCAAAACACCAAGCCCAACTATTCCAAGCAGGGTCAGTAGCGTTATTTCAATTATTTTCTTCCTGCGTCTTCTTCTTGCTTCTTCAGCCTCCTGCCTTTCCTTGCGGGCCTTGGCCTGAAACTTCTGCCAATCGTCCCACATCCCCGGCCTACCAGCCCAAACCATCATCTCCCGTAGCTGGTCTTCTTGCTCCTTAATTTTCTCAAGGGCCATAAACTCCTCAAGGTCTCCGCCCCCGGCAAATGGGCTGCGCTTCTTCTTCTCACCCTTACGGCGTAGTTCTTCCTTCGCACCAACAAAATCAGCAATGGCAGAGCCAGCGTTTGCTAAGTCGCGCCCGTTACTAACTGCTTGTTTTATAATGGCAAAAGCCGCGTTTGCTGCGGCCAATTCTGCGAGCATTAGTAAATCTCCACGCTGCCTTTTTGCACATGCTGGGGAACGCAGTAAGCAGTCACCCGGTCACGCGGGTCTATGCCATCCAAACTCCCATAGCTACCAAACCTTTTTGCCACTTGTGACGCAAAATAATTGCAATCAATGACACTCTCAAAATACATCGTGTTACTGACTTGGCGGCGGTCGTCACCTACGCCCAAATAAACCAGCAACAAGAACACATGAATCATCTACCGCCACAGCTTCTTTACCAGCTTCTTTACGGTTTCTGTTTCATAAAGACGGACAGCCCACCAACACAAAGCAACTAGGGCAGTAATCTCCGGTATTGCCTCAAAGAACGCACCCACGGTAACGCCCCCGAAAACAAAGTCTGCTGTTGTCTTGGCTTCTTCTGTCATAGCTACCTCCAGCGTGGGCCTTCAAACCAAGCAACAAGACTGACACGCTTGCCCTTGGTCACTGGTGAAACTCGGTGCGTCAGGTAGGACGGGAACACAAGAACAGTTCCCCTCTTTTTTGCTTCTGCTTGGTCTGGCATCTCTACCTCGTTAAATTCAAAGTCGCCGCCCTCATAGTGTTCCGGGTCACTAAGCTGAACAGTCACGGACAGTTTGCGGTCAAAGCCGGTGTCCTGGTTCCAGTGTATGTCATGGTGCCAGTCGTAATGGCCTTCATCCTCTGCATCATACTCTGTATATTGAATGTCGCCAACAGGGGTGACATCAAATCCAAAAGCTGAACGGTTTGCTTGCTGCACATAGCCCCACAACAGGCCGTGCAGGTAGGTGTCGTTTGTCAGCCACTTTACATCTGACCTACGGACAGCCGCGTTCTCTTGGTTGTCAGAAAATATTTTTGCTGGCTCTGACTTGGTTGCCAGGGCCGAAAATATAATCCTGTCAACAGTGGCTTCGTCTATGCCACCAGACCACATTTGCCAGTTCTGTCTCATTACCAGCCAGCCGGGACTTTACCCACGATTGGCGGATTAACCAGAGCCGCAAGCTGCTCATCCAGCATTGTCTGTAGCTCTGCCTCTGTCTTGTCCAGAGAGGCCAGCACCAGTGCTTTGCACCAGTCCTGCGTCAAATCATTAAAGGCCGTAAAGTTGTCTGCGTCTGCATCACCAGCTGATGCTGTGCCGTATGCGCTGACAGACAGCGGAACGCCCTCTGCATTGGTTTCTGTTCCACTTACAGCCGTAAAACGCCAGTGGATTGTCTTGCATACATCCGTCAAATCGCCCTCTGTGGGGGCGGTGTCAAGCTGCGGGAAAGTCCAGTTGTATGTGTTAGCCATTGGTTAAATCTCCTGTTCGGCCAAATGTGTGTTGTATGCGTCAATAATATCCTGCGTATGCACAGCCGCACAGATGCCCTGCACCTTGCTGTCCTCTGCGCTGTAGTCATCGCCCGGTGTTACCACATGACGGCTGAAGCTGCGGCTGATTTCTGCGCCGTCACGCTTAATGACTGTGGCAGTGCGAACCTGCACATGATTGAAATCGCCAACGACCTCAACCTTGTCTACGATTGTTTCTTCTGTTAGTGCCATCGTTTATCTCCTGTTGATGGTTGGACTGTCTGCCTCAAGATTCCACTTGAGGTAATTAGGTTGCCGTATACCAAAACGACATTCTTATGTTTGCGGCAGCACTCCATCCTCCTGTAATTAATGTTGTTCCTGAAAAGGCAACTTGTCCTGCTGCTGTTCCTGTGGTTGTTCCTGTAATAACAGAAAGCCCCATACCACCAATACTATCCGAAGTAAATGGTAGCCCACTAAATCTTGTTGTATCTGCGGTTGCTGTTGTTGTTCCGCCGCTTGAACTTACAGTTAATAACCCAAAAACAAATCTACCAATTTTTGTATAAGTTCCGGTATAAGTTACTGTTCCTGATGTGGTTAAACTTATAGGTGTTGGCGTCCAAGTCCCCTCCTCATAGTCATCCAGATGATTAGCCGACCCAGTGCCGCCTAAGTATGCACCGCCGGATAGGTAGAGGTTAGCAAACCTTGCACCGCTGTGACCTAAGTTAACAGCCGCATCTCTATCTGCGCCTGTGCCGTTGCTGGGGTTTATTCTAGCATTGTCACCGTCAATCACTAAGCCTGTTGGACTACTATCTGGTGCTGCAATATATAATCTGTCGCCAGACGCTACACCAATACTACCCACAGTGCTGCCGTCTTTGCGGAACTCTGCAATCGTGCCGTCCGAAGACAGCTTGTTGAAAATTGCATTTGTGCCAGTGGCAGCAGTTTCAATCCAGCCGCTAGGTGCAACATGAAAACCTGTGCCTGTTGTGCTGTTGTTGTATAAAGCTGTATCAGTCGTCCCCACCAGTAAGTTTCCGCTTGCATCAAGGCGGAGGCGTTCTGAGCCGTCAACACGAAACTGTATAGTTGACGCAGTGCCTGTGTTTGCCTCATCAGAAGCAATAATTAAATCATCATAACCCGTAATGCCAATAAAGTTATTCTGTAAGTTTCCGCTGTCACCATCAAATCTAATTTTGGATGTTCCACTAGCTCCGACCAAATTAATCTGCTCGCTAGGCGAACTCGTCCCGATGCCCACATTGCCGCCATCTTTAATGACCATATGTGCGCCAACACCGCCCTCAACAAACCGCAATGCGTTGCCTCCAGTGTCATACTGGATGCTGAACTCATCCACGCCACCATCGCTAAACTGCAATTCTGGAACGCCAGCAGTTGAATTGATTTCTAAGATTGGCGATGAACCAGAAATTTCAAGCAGATTGCCGGGAGCAGCATTGCCAATGCCTACCCGGTTATTCGTGCTGTCAACATACAGCGTGTTTGTGTCCACAGTCAGGTCGTTGGCAAAAGTTCCGTCAGCTAAATCTCTTGCTCTAGTCATTATGCGTTCTCCAGTGCGGCAAGGCGTGTTTCAATGTTAGCCAGCCGTTGCTCTGTTGCTGCACCCACAAAGGACAGCAGTTCGGGGTAACGGATGCCTTTGCGGTTATACTCTGTTGCGCCTTCCGGTGCATCATCAGCGTTATAGTATGTCTCACCATCGGCTTCCCACCAGCTTGTGCTAATAAAGAAGGCATAGTCACCAGCATCCAGTCCAGCGGCAGTCATAGCGGCCTCAACATCCTGTGCAACAACACCCGTGTGCCGCCGGGCTGCATCGCCTTTTTCAGTAACGCTGTTATTCCATTTGAATGTTTTGAAAAGCTGGCTGATTGCCTTTGCAGCCGCAATTTCCGCATCTGTCAGGCTGGCAATCTGCTGCTTCTCATTCTGGTCAGATGTTTGGATTGTGCCGTTGGTAGCGTATATGTCATCCCAGCGGGCATCGCTTACACCAAAATCATGCAAATCATCAGCCTTTGCGCCAGCAGATGTGCAGGGAAGGACTGCGCCATTTGTTGCGCCGTATTGGTCAAACTTGATGCCACCAGCATCGGGGCCGCTTATAAAGACCTTGCCGCCGTTAGTCCCAATAGCCCCCACAGTTGAACTTGTTTTTGCAAATAGAATAAGATTTCCATCGGTCGTATGGCGGTTCACAATCATAGAATGGCCGTTATTTGAATGGATTGCCACGGTTGGCTGGATTACATGACCAGAGTTTGTTCCCCAAGATGTAGTTGTAGTCCCCACCAGCAAGTCGCCGCTGCTACTGATTCGCATCCGTTCGTTTGTGCCGCCTGTCTTGAAAAGCAGTTCACCAGTTGCGCTTGTGGCTTGCAATGTCACGCTGTCATTAGATGCAACGGTTCCGAGCAGCCACCTGTCGGCACTAGAGCCGCGTCCTTTAATAGAGCATTTGTTTGTGTCGGTGGACTGAAGACGGAGCATTTCAGCGGAGCCGGAGATTTCCAATTCTACATTTGGCGAACTTGTGCCGATGCCCACATTGCCGCTGCTGTCAATGCGCATTGCTTCTGATGCACCAGTGTTGCTGGTGAGAAATCTATACGCCTTGTTCACACCACTGTTTCTTGAAGCATAAAAATTAACACTTGTGTCGCTATTTCCGATGTCAAACTGGTAGTCTGTTCCTGTTGCTGAGCCGTTGACATATAAATCACCGCTGGCCAGCAGCAAATTGCCGCTGCTGTCGATGCGGAGGCGTTCGGCCAAATTTGCTCTGTCGTAGAACCTGAAATCAGTTCCAGTGCCTTGCAAATACATACGCTGCGTAGAGCCGTTGCCAATCTCAACAGTGCCGCGAACATCTAATTCATTTTGGGGGTCGGATGTAGCAATGCCCAAGAAGCCGCTGCTGTTGATGCGCATCCTCTCCGCTTGACCCGCACCGCGCCAAATCAGGCCGCCAGAACTAAAATCAAAGTAGCCGTTGCTCCCGTTGTGGAACATCTGCACATAAGTGCCAGTGCTGTCATAGGTGCTGCGGATGAATGGACTTGCAGCCCGGACATCCAGAGGCGTAGCTGGCCCCGTAGTGCCAATTCCCACCCGGTTGTTCGTGCTGTCAACATGAAGCGTATTGGTGTCTACCGTCAGGTCGCCAGTAACGGCCACATTCGCAGAGAAAGTGCCGCCAGTCGATGCTGACACTGTGTCAGCCACGCTGAAGCCATTAAATGCGTATATATTCAGCACATCACTTGCCGCTGCGCCAGATGCCAGGACAACACTTGTGCCGTTTGTGGCAGTAAAGTCGCTAGGGTCAAGAGACACACCGTTTAGAGTGACTATAATGTTCGGCGCAGTATATGACAGGGTTGCAGCGTTGTCGTCTGCCCCAGAGAAGGTCGTCTGGCTGGCTGTAGCTGTGTATTCAAAAACAGTCAATGTTGCAGAACCGGCTGGCCCTGTCGGACCCGTTGGCCCTGTAGGACCGGTTGGACCGGCTGGCCCTGTTGGGCCAGGAACAGTGCTGTCTGCACCCGTTGGCCCTGTTGGGCCTATTGGACCAGTTGGGCCTATTGGACCTGTTGCGCCTGTGTCGCCTGTTAATCCTGTGGGACCAGTCGGACCTGTGGGACCAGTCGGACCAGCCGGGCCTATTGGGCCTGTGTCACCAGTTGGTCCTGTCGGCCCCGGCGCGCCAGTGGGGCCGGTCAAACCAGTCGGCCCTGTGGGGCCAGTTGGGCCTGTCGGCCCATCCGGGCCGGTCGCACCTGTAGCACCTGTTGGTCCTGTCGGGCCTTCTGCACCCGTAGCACCCGTAGCCCCTGTTGGGCCGGTAGCACCAGCTGGAATCTCAAAGTTAAATATGGCAACAGAGCCAGTGCCAGCGTTTGTTACAGTCGCGGGAGAGCCAGCAGGAACAGAGGAAACAGAACCAACGGAAATGCTGCCCGCCTCTGGCGCACCAGTTGTCTCATTAAAGCCAAGCAGTTTGCCCTTGAGGCTTGCGTTCACTGGAAGCTGCGGGGAGGTCGCGTCTGTCTCTGCCCGGACAATGGCCCGGCCCAGCTTTTCGTCTAGCTGCTGAACTTGAAGGGCCATCCGGTCAAGCGCGTTCTCATGCGTTTCAGCAGGAAATGGGTCATTAGGAGTATAGTTTGTTGGCTGTGTCAGGGCCATCTTGCCGCGCTTAATATGCACAGTCTCGCCAGAAGCCGGGGCAGTAACAAATGTCACTGTGCCGCCAGAAACCTGGCCAACGCCCGCAACAGTATAGTCCGTGGTCAGCGTCTTCTCGGATTCAGCACCAGTGCTGTCTGTGACTACAATTACTCTGAGGTCGCTTGCAGCAAGAATCTCAAAGGTAAAGGTAAAGTCCGTGGTGCTTCCATCACCCGCTGCGGAAACTGCTGTTGTGGTCGTTGAAACAGTCATGTCCTAATCCTAAGTCTTGATGATGTAATTCAAAATAAATGTTGGCTGCACAATGTTGTGGGCGGAGCCCGAGCCAGTATTCGCAAGGCTGGCAGTGTGAGGTGTGCTTAAGCCTTGAGTTGTTCCTGTTTCCGTTATGGTCTCAACATTTGTCGGGGTCGTGTAAGAAAGTCCAGAAGCACTTGTGCCGTTGCTGCCAGTTCCCTGTATTCCATAAACGGTCACGCTATTAACTGTGTGCGTGTGCGTTGGCATCTGCGCCGTAGTCAGCGTATGCGTTTCAGAGCCGCCGCTGTCACCCAGCGTGTCGCCGTTCAGTCCACCAGATTGGTCTGTCAGCCTATTTGCGCTGGCTCCGCCCATGTCGTCCTTGCCAGCAATAACACGGCCCCGCAAGTCCGGCAGATTAAAGGTGGTGCTGCCATCGCCAGAGCCGTAAGTCGTGCCAATAGCCGTAAACAAGTCCACATAAGTTACACGGCTAACAGCTTGTCCGTAACAAAACAGCCAGCCAGTAGGTGCGCTGCTGCCAGCATACGGGGTCAGGGAGCCAGTTGGGGTCAGCAATGTCTTTAATGCTTCAGCCACCTTTGCCGCAGTTACCGCACCATCAGCAATTTGGTCTGTATTTACAGCGTCATCCGCCAGCTTGGCATTGGTAACTGCGTCATCATCAATGTTTGCTGTAGCCACGGTTGCCTGTGTTGCCAGTGAGCCAAGGCCCAGCGTGTTACGCATTGTTGCCGCATCTATGTCATCAAGCAAAGTTTCCGCAAAGGCAGATGCAACAACATCGCTGCTTGTCCCAGCAGTAACAGAAACGCTACCATCGGAGCCAAAAGCTAAGTATTTGTTTGCCCGGTCAACAGAGTTTGGAATAGCCGTATTAGCCGGGTCAGATTCCGGGAACACAACAGACCGGTCAACACGCTCGTTAATCTGCTGGGCAATAAATGTCAGCCTGTCCAGCGCGTCCTCGTGGGCCTCTGCCGGGAACGGGTCATTTGGTGTATAGTCTGTGGTCTGCGTCAAAGGCAGGTCACGCTTCAGCAGAACAGTCTCGCCTGTCTGTGGCCGGTAATCTGTGGTGCTGTAATGTGCATCCGCTGGATTGCCAGTGTCATACTTGAACAGCACAGTGCCACCAGAGTCATTGTCAATCCCGGTAATCACATAATTGTTGGTGGACTCCTCGGCTTCCGCAGCCGTTGCATCTGTGCGGATGATGACTTTCAATTCGCTGGCGGCAGTAATCTTGAACCCATAAGTAAACTCGTGGGTGGAACCATCGCCGGAGTAGCTATTTTTTGTGGTCGTTGAACTAACAGTCATCTAAGGCTCCTTGCCTTTTCTTTATACACGATTCCGGGCATCATAAAAAGCCCGCTACTGTTCTGTAATCCGTGCTTGCTCTGGCAATCCCTCAACCATTGTATTCAAAACATTCTTGATTCCGATTGCGTTTTGAAATGGCAGAAGCGAATTAAGTGCGCGTTGTTGGCCGCGAGACCATTGGTATTCTGGGTTTAACAAAGCTCTGCTTCCGCCCTGTATTGTTTTTCCGGTTGTGTCAAGCAAGTCAAAAACCGGGTTTCCAGCTATAAAGCTGGTGGCAAGGCCGGTTGAGCGTTTATAAGCAAATATTGGCTCTTGGCCTGTTGCCCACATAACTGTGTCAAATCCGCCCGGAAGAAGTGCCGCCCAAGAACTCCGCACAAATGCTGCTTTTCCTATTTCTTCAACAGAAAGGCGTTCGTTCAAAAACTTTTGTTTGTCGTCCCGACCAATCGCATTTACATGAGTTTGCAAAACATACGCAGTAGCACCATAGAAGGTTGACCACATCATAGCTTGGTAGGCAGCAAAGTCATTTCTTTTGATGTTGTGCAAAAATTGTTTGGAATGGGACACAAGCATGAACGCACGGAATTGCGTAAGTATTTTGCCCATTGTGCTTGTCATGTGAATATTCAGATTGCCGACATCATTTTGCTGGATGCTTTGTCTTGTCCACCGAGCTATTGCATAAGAAAAAGCATCCCTTGCTTCTATGTCAGTCCATGCCTCCATATTTATAGACCTAACCTTCCGGCTGCGAGAAAACATAGATGGATTGGTTACTGTGTTCTGCTTAATCATTGTGACCACACGGGGCCACATTTCTTCATCCAACCCCAAGTTAGCCAAACGAGACTTGATGTCTTGCTCAAGCGTTGTATTGCCAAGCTTTTTCATTCTGGTTTTTTTAAGTCCAGAAGCCAGGTCAACAAGGGACTGAACCGCAACCTTGCCCGCGGTGCGCTCAAAAATAACTGTCAGGGGTGCAAGACCAGACAAATCGGCGGTCATGCGTTTTGCCACACTCATTGTGTTGATGGCGCGGTCAATAAAATCACCTTTGCCAAGGCTGTATAAATCCTCAACGCTATATTTATTCATAGATTGCTGAGTTCTTCTGTCAACGCCAGGCGCAACAAACGCCTCTAAGTCACGCGCAACATCATCCTGCAAGTCACCATTGGCTGCTCGTTTAATCATGTTTTTCCAGTCAGGCATCACACGAAGCAGGGCCATAGTGCCATCTATTGAAACCGCGTTGCCCAATTCAGAAATCTGTGCAAATCCAACCTGGTTCATAACCCTTATGAAGTTGTAGTCCATAAGCAAACGCGTGATTCTGTTGAGGTCGCTGGTAGGGTCGCCAATTAAGGGAGATGGGCGGCCAGAAATCAAAGCATACAACACATCCAGTTTTTGTATGTCTTTTTCTGCCTGCTTGTTGTTACCTATTTCATCACCAGCGGCGCGAATGTCCTTCTTAATGGCTTCAAAATCACCATCTAAAAATATGCCCTTTTTAGCCAATGCAATTCGGCCCTGCATTTGATTGATGTAGGCATTTACCACCGCTTCAGTGTCACGCTCCATCAGGTCTTTGATGTGCAAGGTTTTGCCATTTTTCTCTATGGCTGCGCTCATGTCAAAGTTAAGTCTGCGCCGCGCCCTTGGTGAAACGCCTTCACGCTTAAAATCCAACAAGGAAACAACGCGGTCTATTTCATCTGCGGAAATGTCTTCAAACTCCTCCCTCAAAATGTCACGCAATGCCTCTTTGTTTGATGTGCTGAATATACGCGCCATTCCAGAGTCAATCCCAACCTGTCTTTGGCGTATTTTTCTGGACATTCTTTTGGCTATTGATTCGGCTATGTCATCCGTCATTTGCGGATTGGCATTTAATAGGGAGGTTTTTAACAGACCAATTATTTCTGGCGCACCAAACCCGTTTTTTTGCGCTGTCTCAAACCTGTAACCATCCCAAAGGTGGCTAAAATATGTCGGATTGTCAGGTATTTCATCAAAGCCTTTTACACCAGCGCGGCGGGCATCTTCCAGCATGTTCTTAAATATTTTGCGAACATCATTGGCGGCAGCTATAACATGCGGGTTTGCGGTTGAGCCGGGCAATTCAATTTCATCTGCCACAAGCTGACCAAACTCCGAACGCCGCTTTTCCATTTTGCGGCCAACCAAGCCAATGCCGCTTTCCTTTGCCCAATTTTCATAGTTCGGGTCGTATGATTTATAAAATGAATTCGTAACAGTTTTGGTTCCAACTGTTTTCATTAAGTCGGCTGTAATTTCACCCGGATTTACAGCGTCTTCTCCCAACATGTTTGCTACTTTGCGGCTAATTCCAATCGGAGAGCTTTTGAGTTGGCCAACCATGTCAAAGCGAACCTTGCCAAAATCTGCCATAGGCTCGTAATCAGCTTCGTCAATTTTCTCTTGTATGCCGCGCCTAATCTCTATGTCCTGTGATGGGCGAGACATTGGGTTTTCCATTGCGCCAACGCCAGTGTCAATGTTTCGGGCCGCCATAGCTTCATTTACATCCGCCACCTGCGCCTGATTCACATCACGCTGAACCTTGAAAAATGCTTCCTTGTAGCGGTCGGCAGATGTTTTGCCAAAAATGCTTCCAGCCGCGCCGCCAAGAATAAAGCCACCACCCGCCGCATACAAAATGTCATACGGGTCTTTCATTGAATTTTGTGAAACTAAGTAGCTTTCAATCGCTGCGGCTGACGCAGAGCTTGCGGTCGCGCCCCTAAATGCCCTACCAAGTCTGGTCGCCTTTGCTCCCCAAATCGCAGGTGCAGCTACCCCTTCTGTTGCAACAGTGGCCGCAATGGCCGGAACATCCAAGGTTGCCGCTGCAATCTGCAACCCAATTCCGCCCCAGCCATATTTGGCAAGTGTCTCTTGGTTCTTTAGAGAGTCCAACGCTCTTTCACGGAGCTTTTGGGCGTGAGCCAGGCTAACGGCATCAGCAATAAAATCCTGCTTGTCGTCCGGTATTCCTTCGGTTAGCTCCTCAACAAGCTCTGGCGTTAGGTCAAACTTTTCATCTGGCTCAAATTGCTCCAAGCCATTGAAAATCCAAGACATTGTGTTTTCTTCGGCAAAGGCTGCATCCAAAGCCTGGCCAAATGTTACCTTTTCACGCTCTTTTTGGTATTCTTGTTCGGCCCTTTTTTCTTCCAAAAGGCTGATTGGGCGTTGAACTTGAACTTCCTCTGAGTTAATTGCCACTTTGCAACCTCTTGCTTTCATTTAGAAGCTGTGTGATTGACTCCGCTTCGTCCAGCAGTCTTTGTCTTTCTGCTGCTGCGGCTTGCGCTGCGGCCTCGCCTTGCTCTCGCCTAATTTTTGCCAGATTTGCACCAGTCAACTCACCGGCTCTACGGCGCAACTCCTGCGCCTCACCAATCAGTTTGTCTTCTTCCGTCAGGCCGCGTTTCTCAAGATTTTCCTGTATGATTGCATCAACCTGTGTTTTTCTGTCACCGGCCATAAGACCCTGCAAATCATCAAGCGTGTAAATTGAGTCAATCCCCGTTGTTGCGGGCATGCCATTTATGAGTATTTGCCACTGGTCAACACGGCCCGGAAACGGAACAAGAGAAACATTGTCATCTTCATCCAATACAACTTCGTCATCGCCGTATTTTTCAGTAAAGTTTTTGGCTGCCAAATCCACCATTCTGCGCAGGTCATCGTCCTTTGGGTAGAATGGAAAGTTCTTGCGGCGAGGTATAAGCTGTCCACGAAGATTTATGTGCGTGTCCTGTATGGATGTCATGGCCGCAGACACAGCTTCTTCCGCACTCATGGTTCCCATACGAATGTAAATTTTTGACAAGTCTTCCACCTTTTGATGGATTGAAACGCGGTTGTCCACACGCTCTCCAGAGATGGTTATGCCAAAAATTGTTGTAACGGAATTGTCCAATATTTCATCAACGGCACTTTTTACTGTTGAATATTTTGCATTTACATCAACGCCGGTTTGAAAAGCCCTGTTGACCCTTGTTATTGCATCTGATGTTTCAACCCCGACAGACTCAAGAGCAAGGACGGAATCAAAGAAGGCCCGCGATGTTTCATCAGTGTGGTTGTTCAAAACGCCCTTGCCACGAACCTTTAGCTGGCGGTAAAGCTCAAGCCCTTGAGAGACAGCATTTATGTCAGGGGTTGCTCCTAAGCCTTCTGTGGCAGCACCATCAACAACGCCCTTGAAAGGTTGGTAGGTTACATTATTTTGCTCAAGAATCTCCATTTGTTGCGGTAGGCTTTGTCCACTCATAGCCTGATTCAAAATTTGCGTTTCTTCTGTTTTGCTATAAAAGCCTGACTGATTGTCGTATGTGCCATTAAATAACGAGGTAACACCTACGCTTATTTTGGCTTGCTCTTGCCTTTTGCCCTCAATTTCAACCCTTGTTTGGGCAACCGATTTGAGGATTGAATTTGATGCAGTCCCCACAGAGCCAGCGTTCTGTGACAGAGATGGCCTACCCATAAAACTTTCATTAACAAGCGACTCTGCCAAATTGGCAAAGGCGGTGGCAGTCTCAAACTCTCCATTGGCGTAAGCTATTTTTGACTGTGCCTCAAACAGCCTAGCTCCACCAAGTATTGCCGCATCCGCTTCCTCTTTGTTCGCCGCATCCGTCATTGCAGTAGTTGCAATGGCCATTACTCCATCTGCACCAGCTTCTTCAAAGGCATTGGTCATGTCAGCAATAATGCCAGCACGAACCCCGTCATTAAATTCTTTGGCGGCGGTGCGGGCCACACTTGCAATTTGCCGCCGCAGTCTGATGGGCATGTTTTGCACAGAAAAAGACAGTTCTTCACCGCTTTCTCTTGTAATAGAAAAATCCTCACCTGCATCATACCCTGACGCAATCTGGGCGGCTTCATCCGCAGAGGGGGTCAACTCTGTGATTGTCTCAAGGGTGGAATCATACAACTCTTGGCCAAGCCTTGCTTTTGTTGTATTGCGAAGATTTTTAGCTTGTAACAATTTTGCCGGAGGAATTGTTGGGTCGTCCTTCAAAGCATTGTAAGCCTCATCTGCCTCCGCTGGAGTTGTGGCTGATGTAAAAGAAAGATTTGCTCTGTCCAACTTTACTTGGAGTTCGTATGATTGCGGTGTGTATGACAGCTTTCTGTTTTCGGCTTGAGCGTTAGCAAATGTTGAAGCCACATCAGTTTGGGCTTTTTGGTATTGTGGTGATTCCGGCGAAAAGACCCTAAGAGTTTCCAGGCTGGATTGCAGAAACATATTGTCCGTTTCTGTTGCCCGCTTTGTTGCCCTGTTAAAAGCGTTCAATTTTGCATCAAAGTTTCTTTGGGCAAAGATGTTGTTCACCTCGCCAAGAACAAGTGACTTTCTCCTTTCAGAGTAACCCTTCCCATCAAGTCTTTGTATATATTCGTCCCTATGCCGCTGAAAGTTTTGTTCAGCCTCTTGTGTGGACAAACTTTGGTCTTCCATTAATTTTGTGGCAAAGTAATCTTTGGCAGCAAGCTGTTCTTCAGCAAGTATAGTTTTGTCCTCTCTTGCCCTTTCTTGCATACCGAACTGAAAGGCAATGTTGCCCGCCCTCTCCCCAAACTGCGAAAGTGCGCGCCCAGGAGCAGTAAATGCGCTTACATCTGCTCGGCGAGAAAGCTGACCAGTTGCCATCTGCACAGACGGGCCTAGCCCGCGATTATATAATGGTATTCTCGGCATTTACTACTCCAAAAGCTGCGCTGTCTGGTAGGCAGAACCAAGCAGTGATGTGTATGATTGCGTTCTTAATGCGCTTGCTCTAGCCCTTCCTTCTGCGCGGGTCAATTCAGCATTTACCTCTGCCGCTGTCTTTGCTATGTCGGCACTATATTGTATGCGAAGCGCATCCAGTTCGGTGTTAAAATATGTGTCAGCCAATGCTTGCAACGGGCTGCCGGACATTTCTATTCCAGAAGCAGCTGTAGCAACCCTTTGTGTTGCAGCAAGTCTTTTTGAGTTTTTCCTAAGGATTGCTTCTTCTGCTACCTTTTGTCTGGCAACAAGAACTGCCTCGTTCTCTGCTACTTTTGCATTGTATTCAGAAACAGCTTCGGCTGCACGGGCTGCTTTTTGCTGCCCAAGAAAACTGGTTACAGTCCCTATTGCAGAAAGTGCGGTTAAAAAACTCATCAGCTTACCCTTGCATACCTATAATAATCGGAGCCATCCAAGCCATACGCTCTCATAACACCTTCCTCATCAAACCCCATCCACTCCGCAAAGCGAACAGCAACATCATCAACAACACTAACGCTGGCTTGCACACGCCTGATTTTGTTGTCTCTGATTATAGCATCAAGCCCACGCTTTGAATACCTAGCCACCAACAGCGGTATGTCATACCCACGCGAACCCATCAAAAACCATCCTTCTGCCACACCATGCCACATCAAATGAACGCCTCCTATGGCAACAATGTGTGGCCCCTGCCAAAGTGCAAAGCCCCGTATGTCTCTGTTCTTAGTAAAGGCAACACGAGCCTCCGGGGTCATTACATAATTTAACTCAACCTCTAAAATGTCCTGCTCTTGAACAGGCTGCAAGTTAAGCATCAAATGTGTTGCTCCTGCGCATGATTGCCAAAACAGTCATAGGCAAAGGCTGTGTCTGCCTAACAACAGCCCTTGCATCCGTCTCATAGCTGGATGGGAAAAATATTTCCTTGTCGCCATCAAACATAGGAACAGCCGCGTCCATAGCCATGCTGCTGTCACGGAACGGGATGCGGTCAAGGTTGCTGGTGTCAGGCCCAACCTCTGCGCCAACAGTGTCAATAAAACGCACAGTTACGCCATGTATGCGCTTAATCTTTCCCTGTGAAATGCCATCATCAGCACCGGCCTCAATACGCAAAGTCTCAACAAGGGATGTGTAGGAATAGCCAATATGGACAGTAGATGCTTCCCGGTCTAGCGTAACCGTTCCACCGCTTACCACCTTGTCTGCGTGAGCCGAGCCATCCGCCAAAATCTGCACAGTCTCACCCTCAAGATGATTAAGGCCGCTAATGGTGCTTGTTGCTGTGCTGTCGTATGTCAGCCCGGAGTCTACATAAAAGACATCCGAAACATCTGTGCCAAAATAAATTGGCTTCATATAAACAATGTGGCGGACAGTTTGGCTGTTAATCGTGCGCTGGACTGACAAGTATACTTGGTCTTCTGCGCCGCTAGGAATAGCCGTAATGCTTTCAACAACGCCAGTGCCGCCCAGCGGGTGACTATGCCAGCCAATAGTATTGTTTGCTGGGTCATAAGACAGGCCAACAAGAGTGCCATCAGCCCGCACAAACCAAAGCACTAACTCTGGCTCCTGCTGCCAAATCATGTCGGTCAAGCCACCACGGGCCAAATGTTCTGCCAGAATAGTCAGGTCACGGCCAACAAGCCCGTCTGTGTCCAAGTCAAAGGTAATTTCCTTTACCTTCTCTTGCCCTTTCTGAATTAAGATGGTGCTGGCCCCAGCCCGCAACGGACGCACATCAGATGAACCGAATGTGGTTTCGCGCAGCACACTAACATTTGTCGGCGTTACAGGCCCAGTTGTGCCGCCAGACAAAGTAAACTCTGAACTGCTGGTCAACACTTGCAAGAAGCGGCCCGGAATCATGTGCTTGATGACATTCACTTGGTCGGATGCAATCGTGATGTTGATTGCGCTGTCATCCAGTGTGCCGGGGGTCATGTTTTCAAAGTCGGCGGTTACTGAACCAAAAATGGTTTGTGGCCGACCCGCTGTTCCAGCAAAGTAAAGACGCTCCTCATAAAACGCCACAGCGCGGGGAAAGCCTTGGTCTCCGTCAAAAGCACCTAGTGACCATCTTGTATTAGCATTGGCTAAACCAACAGCACTGTCTGGCAGACGCGAGTTGCCATACTGGTCTTCATGCACATCCGCCGTAACAACAGTTGCGCTGGTAAATCCGGTAATTCTCACATGACCAAACTCGTCATGCAAGTATTCCCAATCAATAGCACCATAGGTTTCTGTGCCGGAAAGATGAACGGGCGCGGTGTTGCCAGATGTTTGGGTGCTGCCTGTTACATTTTTATAAACATGCCCGCCAAAACGAACAGTCGCGTTTGCAGCATAGCTGGTGCTGGCTGCCCATAAGTCATGCTCAATCTCAAGGATTTCACGGAAGCGAATATAGCGGCCTACATCGTCACTGCTAAACACATCCGCAGAGGCCGTAATAGTTATGCCGGTGCCGGTTGCAGCAGAGGCATACATAGTTGTGTCCGTGTCGTTTTCGTCCAGCCAAGGCCCATCAATGAAATTAATGTCAGACAGGGTAAAGCTGGTGGCTGTAGTGCGGGTCAGCTTTGCGGGGTCGTGGTCTTTATGCGCTAGGTAAAGCACATCAGCAGATTGGACATGATTGATTTCAAATATGTCATCTATGCTATATGTGGTGGTTACTTCGACAATTTTACCAACAGTGCCACCAGAAACAAAAGCAGAAAAACCAGAACCATCCACACCGCTAAGTTCAAAGGTGTTAGTAGTAACATTGGCTACAGTAAACTCCCTGTTGTTAATCTCTGTCATACCGGTCACACCGGTAATATATACCCGGTCGCCGTTTGAGTAACCATGCGATGTAGCGGTAATAACAACCGGGTTTGCCGCAGTTGCCCCGGTGATGGACTTTGTTGCCTCGGTCAGAATACCGCCATCTTTGAAGAAGCGAATGTAGTTTGCGCCAAACTCCAGCACATACGCTTGCTCATCGCTGTATTCAAAGTTAATCAGACGAACCTTGCCACCATCTTTTGATGAACCAGCATAGTATGTGCCTGGTCTGCGCGTAACACCGCCCTGGGGAAAGGCCAGCATATTCTGTAGCGTCTGCGCCCCAGAGTTATACTTTTGCAAATCAATGCGGCCCTCAAGGCGCGGGGAAAGTTCACCAGCTTGAAAGTTGGTAATGATGGTGGAGACGCGGGCCATCTTAGAACCTCACATTGATGAAGTCGTCTGCAAGTAGCTTGTCTGGTGTTCCTTCCATTGCATCAATGGAGCGAGCCTCACGCAAACGAGACTCATATAGGTCAAACATATTTTGGGCAACGCCATTACTACCCGTCAGGGCATAGGCCGTTTCTGCGGCCAAGCGATGCGCCACAGTGCTGCTAAGAAGGGAATCATACTGCTCTGTGTCGGTAACGCGCCCGATGTAGGTAATCTTGCAGGTGCTTTCGTTTGACAGGATTTTGCGGCCTTCAATCTTATACATAAGCCGGGTGTCATACGCAGCAATCTCGCTGTCCACCTGGTCGTCAAAGAAGGACAGAACCCGCAAGCAATAAGGATTGTTTGGCAGGGTGTATTGGTAACTAAACCCAAATGCCGGTGTGTCAGCGTCTTGTGCAATGGACTTTCTGGTAATAGCCACATTCCAAGGGTGCGCTCGGAGAACAGCGTCACGCACAGTAGAAAAACGCCGATTGCAAATCCGCGCTTCTTTTGAGTTCTCACTTAGTGCTGTAATGGTTCCTGCGCCAAGCAAGTCCATAGCTTCGTTACAAATGTCAACAACGGATGGCATCGGTCATAAGCCTCTCTATTTCTACCAGTGCGCCCTGACTTAAATTGCTATCGCCGCCAGAGACAACCTTCCCTTTCCTTTTTGCTTCCCTAACAAGTTTTTTTACACGCTTTGTAGGTAATATTACCACAGATTCGTTACTAATCATAAAGGCCCAAAAGTCTGCTTCTGTCGTAGCAATGCCAGATGGTTTGCCTCTACAAAAAAACTCCACAAACACTTTGCCAGTTTGTGAAGCCCTAAAATCTCTTTTCACCTCTATAGTTTTGTCGGTCAATAATTCACCAAGTCGCTTTTCGCTTACCTGTCCTACCTTTAGGTCATACCTAAAATCACTATTGTATTCCACGCCGCTTCCCCTCGGCAGGAGGAAGGAGGGGGCGACCTTTCAGGGGCCGCCCCAACCAGATTAGTTCACCACATACTCAATGATGAAAGCCATGTCACCAGCGGTGCCACCAGTTGCGGAGAAAGTTGCCGCAACATAGTAGAATCCACCGGGGTCTGAGGACTGACCTGCCAGTTCCCAAACCTGCTGACCAGTGGTGTTGATGTTGGCTTCTTCATAACGCAGTTCCGTCATGCCAGCCGCGTCAGCTACAAGAGTAGCCAGCGCATCTTCATCAACAACCACGCCTTCATCAGTGTAGAAGCCGACATTAAAGGTGCATGTGCCACCCAAATTGTCGGAACCAACACGGACAGAAGTCAGGGTCGCGTGGGTTGGAATCGGTGCAAGCATTACAATGTCGTCATCGGTGCTGTCACCAGCAGCCAGTGCAACATTGCCCTGTGCAATACGCTTTACGCCACCAAGCTCTTGAGCATTGTTGACGACCGGCGGGGTTGCCTCAAGATTGGCAATAAGGTCAGAGTTTTTCGTTGTCATCTCTTAGCCACTCTTAGTCAGGGGTTTCGTCACAGAAGATTTGAACAACCTTGGCTTCTTCCATGCGAACCGCACCGAGAGACATGCAGTAGTAGACTTGAGTTGCATAACTCTTGTCAGCACGCTCATCAATCCGCGCAGAGATGTCTTTACCAAGACCCAGGGTCAAGCCATCTTCGGCCCAAGCAAAACACTTGCGGATGTCATTTACATCAACATCCAGCCGGTTGGTCATGATGAATTTGAAACCCATGAAGGTGTCAACATCACCCTGAACCAGTGCTTTGATGGTGTTGAAGTCGCTGCTGGTCACTTCAGTAGTGCCGAGCAGGTCTTCAATCTGCTTCGGGCCAACCGCGATGTAACGATTGATGGACGGGTCAACATCCAGCAAGTCCATCTTGCGCTTGGCTTCACGCAGCTTTGCAATGGTCAGGCCATCGTTGGATGAAGCTGAACCAACAGAGTTGGCGGTTGCATCCAAGTCTGCGCTGCCTGAACCGGTCTCGCCGGTGCTTGCAGTGCCGGTAGCGGCGGCGATGATGACATCATCCATTGCACGACCCATAGCAGCAGCTGCCGCACGAGCGTAGGATGAAGTCGGGTCAATCAGCATACGGACTTTGTCCTGGTCATCAATCAGGTCAGCATACTCGTAGTCAGCCAAAGACAGGCGGCGGCGACCATGCGGGGTGTCCATCTGCGGGGTGTCGGCGTGGCGGCTGGTGCGAAGGGCAGCAGTCGCAGCACCAATTTGGTCAATGAAAGCATTTTTGCCAACAACATTCTCAATGCGCACTGCATCACGCAGACGGGAACCCATCTGCTGTGAAAGCATCTGCACATTTGCAGAATACTGCTGAACAAATGCTGTGGTTACTTGCGTAGACATAAGTCTAACTCCTTGTTTTCACAGTTACATTTGGTTCATTGTCAGTGCGCTACCCTTTCGGACGCTCCTCGCTTTTTTGGCCGGCGTATGGCCACCGTCTTTCCGGTCGTCTGCGGGACGAGTTGCCTCGCTACCCCTAGTAACCCATTCCCAATACCTGTCGGCTAATCGGGCCGGGTCAAGAACATCGCGTTGAGTTCCAAACTCTAACGCAATCCTCAAACAATCCATTCGAGCATGGACTTTTTCAAGTTCATCCATGAACCATGTCCATCAGCTCTGACACCCGGTCAATGGCGGTTTGCCTACCAGGTGCTTTTGCATCCCAATAAGGATGTGTTTTGTCATTCATGATGGCATCAATCTCTGCTTGTGCCTCTTTAGGTGTCATAGCACGGCTGGAAGGACTGTCAGAGATTGTGTCTTCACTGGTTACACTATGCCGGAAATCCGCCATGTTTGCAAACGCTTTGATGAAATCGGGATGGTTGCCAATCATCGTGCCATCTGCCAGCTTCATTTCCAAAATTTCAGGCGTTGTAAAGTCTTGGACAACCGACTTAGCCGCAGCAAGTTTTTGTTCAAACGCTTGCCCCCATTCCTTACGGAGTTCAGTCTCCACCTGTTCGCGGGCAAATTGTTCATTCTGCTCCGCCGCTTCCGCAGTTTGTTGCGACATGCTTTTGTAGTATTCAAGAACACCATTCGCTTGTTCCGGCGAGAGCCGGAGTTTGTGCGCAACATCGGCGTAAGATTTGGCGGCATCTTCTGTAATCACATTCCCATCAACAGCTATTTCATAACCATCGGGCGTTTCCGGTCGCCCAAGCCGACTATAAATGCGGTCAAGGTCTTCGTCTGTCGGATTAACCGGCATCGGAATCTTGTCTGCACCAATAAGACGCTGCGCGTTCACATAGGAACGGGCAAGGTTTCCAACATCTTTAATTGGGGAGAGGCTTGGGTGGTCACGCAATTCTTCTGGTATTGTGCTTAAAAAATCGTTACCAGAACCGCCTTGCGCTACATCCGCTGGTGTTTCCAACAGCGGTGCTTCGGTAGGCTGGTCTACCTGTTCGATTGCTTCTTCTGACATAATTACTCCTCTGTCAGCATGTTGTGGATGTGGAGGATGACTGCTCTTTTACCCTCCTCAAAAGCTGTGGCCTTGGCATCGCCAGCCACATAGCTTAAAGACCGCCAGTTACAGCGGGCTTCAAGGTCGTGCAAAACCTTCTGTCCGTTTGTGGAATCAAAGGTTTCTTTATACATTGCGCGGAGTTTGTCTATTTCCTGCATTATTCTCCAACCATCCTAACTGCTTGTGCAGCTTGGGCGGCGGTATAGACATCTTCTTGTTCCTGCTGCCGTTGCTGCATCATTGCTTGCTGTTGCGCTCTGGCTTCCCTCGCCTGATTAATTTCCCGCTGTGAACGAAGCGTAGTCTTGGGAACACCAAGAGCATCGGTAACATGCCTCACCAAACCATCAGGGTCAATATGGTCGCCAACCGGCAGGGCTTGAGACAGCGGCATAAGGATTTCCAATGCCCGCATAGTGTTGTTAAGGCTGTTGGACTTTTGCGCACGAGCCAGCGGTGAAACATACTCAATCTCAACATTGCGGCCTTGCAGAAGTTCTGGGGGCTGTGCCAGCATTTGCTCCCGCAACATCAGGGCAAACACGCGGTCAATCAGCGGGCGAAGCATCTCGTTCATCAATCTGCCCAGCACGGGGCCAATCACCCTCATGCGTTCTTCTTGCCTTCCAATCACCTCTGTTGCAGTCATGTTTGGCCCACCGCCAATAAGAAGCTGGTCAACAAAGAAAGCGGAACGAATAGCTTGTCTGCGTTGGTTTTCCATTTCCAGCCCAATGTTAATGTTTGCGCCGGTATTTAGCGGGGTAATGGTGTCGCGTGAACCAGACCGGTAGAAATTAAGGCCACCAGGCTGGGTGCGGATTGGCAACAAGAAACCATCGTCAGGAACCAGCAGCGGCGGATTAATCATCTTTTGTGCCGCTTCAATAATGGTCTTGGACATCAGGTTAATCATCTTAACATCTGGTAGGGCGGTCATGGCCGGCGACCGCCCCATAATCTCACCAGTCGCCTTCAAGAAACGCGGAACCACATACGGCATTTCATTGAAGCCACCTTCAAGCACAATCATGCCCGTCTTTTTGCAAATATAGACGGATGAGTATGGCATGTTCTTATTGTCAATTTTGGTAGCGTCCCGGTCTTCGTTTGGCAGCACGATGTGCAAAATCTCAACCATGTCGTCCGGGTTCTTCTCAAATGTTTTGAGAATGTAGTCAGTAACATTTTCTTTGCCAAAGCGGCTAATAGCTTGGGAAGCTGTGGACTCATACAGCCGGTAAACGGCATTTACCACGCCAAAGCGGTCTTCAGTTACATAATATTCGGAGATGTGCCGGGTGCTAAAACGCAAGTCCCCCTCTGACATTTCGCAGAACATGCAGCCAGTGCCAAACACAACCAGGTCAACATACATCTCGTGTATTTCAGTCTCAAAGTTTGACTGATTAAACGCTTGCATCATACGCATACTGGTGTCTTGCAGCCATTCACGCACATCATCATCGCGGCTAATGTCGCTGTCTTTAATGTCCAGATGGAACCAAGGTGAAGCCCCAGAGGTCAGCATGCCATGTAAGCTGGAAGCAAGCAGGTCAACAGCCTGTAAAGCTGTGCCATCATAAATCATTTCCATGCGTTTCTCGCCACGAGACCGCTTCTTTACGATGTCAGCCTTGCGGGGCAACATATAATCCGCAAGTTCTTGGTAGTGCGTGTTCCAGTTGTCGCGCTTTGCTTTTAGTTCCTCAAAACGCTTTACAAGTGTCTTAGCATGCTGTTCCATAATTAACCCATCAATGTTGGAGTTTGGCCACCATTAGCGGTGTCACCCAGCACAGAGCCGCCAACAATCGTTGCCCCCCTGCCTCGGCGGCGGGCGCGTTGTATTCTTGCAGATTCTTCTGCTAAAGCGGCTGCACGACCCATGTCCGGTGGGGCTGGGGCTGTGTCGCCTGGCGCAGCTGGTGGCGGTGGAGGTGGAGCCGTAGTCCCCATAACTGTTCCGCTAGGTCTGTCTTCGCTAGGCATCATAGCGCGTTCTGTAGGTGTTAGACCACGGGCTTGGATTATGCCGCCTCTTTCTTCAAACATAGGAAACTGGTCGCCAGTGCCGGTGGCTCTGTTGACTCTGGCAGCAATCGGATTGTAATCTGGACGACCAACATAATCATCACCTCCAAAAATTCCAGTCCCCCTCCGAACAACGCCAACAGTCATGCCGCGCTCATCGCGCACGGGAGTCCCGCCTTTCTCTAAAGCCTGAATCATTCTTTCCCTTGTCGGCCCGCCAATACCAGTCTCCAAAGCGCGCAGTGGCAAAGAACCAGGAGCAATAAGAGGAGCATCTCTTAACTGCTGCTCCATACGCTCACCTCTGCCTTGGATGTCCGCAATAGACCTTGAGGTTTCCGGCGCATACAATTCCCTTTCAGTTGGGGTCATGCTCCCTGCTTCTGAAACACTTGTAGTCACTTTTCTCTCCTAAATCTGAAATGGATTGTATTCATTAACGGCCATTTGTTGCGGAGGGCGAACCATTCTTTGCCTATTCTCCAGCCCAATAGCCAAATACCTAAACGCATCCGCAGCATGGCTCGTGAAATCATGACGCGGGTGGTCTCTGAAAACCTTTTTTCTCTCATCCCATTCCTGCCTGTATTGCCTCAACATGTCTAAGCCGGTGTCGCACTTGTCGCGGTCAAAGTAACATTTTGGCACCAGCATCCTTGCCGCGTTTATTCCGTCAGCTACCTTCATCCTAGGTATAACACGAAACTTGATTCCAAGCGAGTAGGCAGTTTCCAACCTGCTTTTACCAGAACCCAGTTCCCGCACCTCAATGTCGTGCGGAGCCAAATGGTCGCCGTAAGTGTAGTCCTTCTTGTTGAGAACATCAGCGTAGTGATTTAGCCCCACGCCGCTGCTCTCATAATAATCAATAACATTTACTGCGCCGCCGGGAAAGGTTTGCGCAAACCAGATGGCTGTGGAGTCGTTAATACCTAAATCCCAAGCCGTATGCACCGGAAGGGTAGGGTCGTAGGGAACGCGGCTAATCCTGCCCTGGTCATCAGCATCCGCTAGTAGCTTGCCGTAATACGCCCCAATAATAGCGGCAGTAAAGGAACACTCATACTCTTGGTCATACTGCTCCGGGGTCATCTGCGCCCTAGCAGCTTTCAGTTCGTCTTCCCTGACAATCTCTGTCTCACTGGCCTTACAAATCTTGTAAAACCAGTCTTCAGACCCTTCTTCAATCTGTGATTTAGCAGTCTCTAGCAATTCATAAAAATGGTTGTGCCCGGCGGGCGTGCCAAGAAAACAAGCACTGCCCTGTCTGTCAGAAAGCGCAGGTCGGACAACTTCCCCCCATACCCTTGGGTTCTGCATGCCAAACTCATCAAAAATACACTCATCCAGGTAAATACCACGAAGGGCATCCGGGTTTTCAGCAGACAACAGCATTAACCTCCCCCCGTTGGGAAAGTCACACCGCAGTTCTGTTTCATTAAACTGAACGCCAGGAATCGGACTGGCATAATGCTTTACATAATCCCAAGCTATTCGCTTTGCTTGCGTAAAGGTAGGAGCAACAAAGGCCGTGCGTGGCCTAGGTAACGGACAAGTCAGGCAGGTCTTTATTAGCTGATTAACGGCCCAGACAGTCTTTCCAAAGCGTCTGTGCATCACAAGCACATTCCACCGCTTTAACTGCTTGTGCATGTCCTTCTGCAAAGGACGCGGCTTATATGGGATTTTTACATCTACCACTAAATACCCCTTTTAGATTCTCCGCACACGCCTGTTACTACAGGGCTTTTGTCAGGGTTCTGCATAACTAACTGCTTCATTACCCAATCTACCCTGCTCTGCGCAGCAACACGGCACTCAACCTTCGTCTGAAACTGGACTCCGCTTTCCATCCCAAAGCATCTATTAACAGGATTGCCATTAAGGTCAGCAGCTATACAAAATACAATAATCCATTCAAACATACCGGTCTCCTATTCTAGCTGGCGGTAACTCTGCCAGATTTCTTTCTGCGTCCTCCCAACCTCATCAGCCTTCTGCTTGCTACGAGCCTTTATGTCCCGTGCGTCAATCTCC
>Ga0208898_1000608_pt1 | contig 27023 bp, 29 predicted proteins | sample VirMetDEL_Mar_4_FD_184513 | JGI IMG/M metagenome (GOLD analysis project Ga0208898, IMG submission 184513) | Aqueous microbial communities from the Delaware River and Bay under freshwater to marine salinity gradient to study organic matter... | ecosystem: Environmental > Aquatic > Marine >...
CTTGCAAAAACCCGGGATGTGTGGTACGCGCCACGCGGGCGGGCGGGCGGGCGGGCGGGCGGGCGGGCGGGCGGGGGGCAACTGGCGGGCGGGGCTTAAAAAAATCGGGGCTATAGAATGCGGGGGTTTTCGGGTTATACACATATATTTTAACAACTAATATAATGGTGATATATTCACAATTTAAATAATAATATAAGGCAAAAATTTTTTGTCTTTAGGTGTAAAACCTGTGCAAAATAAAAACCCCTAAAAAGGGGCTTTTTATGCGATTTGTGGGATGTTTATTTAGTCCTCACTTTCATCTAAATAGTCTACTGTACGTTCCGCGCGTATGGTGTTTGTAGCCCTGTACAATTGCTTAGTGTCTGTATATAGGCGGTAGGTATCACGTTGGGTTTTAACCCATGTTTCATCACATGTAGGGGGTGCTATTCCGTCTTCTGTACCGCCAGTGGCAATAGCAGTACGCCCTAGTGATTTCATTAGGATTAACATCTCATTACTACAATCTATGATTGTTTGTACAGCATCGGCAATGACATTTAAATCATAGGATAGTGAGTATATAGCAAAAGCATTTGAACGTATATTTGCCAGTGTATGTATTTGGTCTCTGACTTTAACAGCGTCTTTATTAATCCATTTAGGTTTTACACGGGGCGTTACACGTTCTATATCTAAGTTTGACGTATACGGGTCTAGGAACGGGTTTACTACCGTATTATGATTACTTGCACGTTTAAATGTGTTATGGAATGTTGTAGCGTCTATCATGTGAGTTGTCCTCATTACGTTATGTTATCTGTATACAATGTTATACTGCTATGCAAAATCGGTTTACCAGTAAAAACCGTAGGGGGTAACGCCTGTATACACTATGGATGTATTTTAAGGCTAGGCTACGGTTTTTACAACATGCGATAATGATAATAGGGGTATAGCCTGTATGGGTTACACCCCTATAGGATTTTAGCTTTCGATACGATACCCTGATACCAGTACATCCATTGCGCTATTGCCATACTCACTATGCAAAAACGTTACGCAATTGTGACTTTCCTCATTAACGATGTCATTACACGCCCCGTCGCTTAATACCAAAGCGGTTACACCATTGTAAGTTACTACGGTTTCGGTCTCATAGATTTTAATTCCAATGGTGGTATGTGCTTTTTCTAGGGGTTGCACAAGCAACGCCCCTAATACTACAATTGAAATTAGAATTACCATTGCAACTACGATTTCTGACGTATGGGTTTTGTTATTCATGTGTTTGTCCTTTACTGTTATTGGTTGTTAATATGGTAGCGTTCCATTGGTACAATGTATCCCAAGTCACGTTGCGTAGCGTCTACTAAAAACTTGTCATCATACTGTCTATAGTAGACACGACTATAGTCACGACGTTCTTTAGTATGTTCCACGTTGGTTAGTTTGGGCTTGCTATTAGGACGTACTAGATTTACATTTTTGGGTTGTGCATTTTTTGCCTTTCTTTTTGATTTTACCATAGATTTATACGCGGTTGCTGTCATTCTAGGGATGTTTATAAAACTATCCATTACACCGTCGCTATACATATCTAGCTTGTCTATTGGCATAATCAAAGCCTCTCTATCACGCGCATTACCTACGATTACAGCATTACTTGATATATTACCAAAACGGATTAGAACGTCCTCTTTATGTAACATATGCGATAGCACATGGATCAAATAGCTTGCATTAATACGGATTTGATGATTAACATAAGCCCACGTACTTGAAACTTGGTAAATATCAACTGGCGTTTCTACATTACCAAATTCGTTTTTGCCTGTTACCACCATAACGCCAGTACCGTCACGGTTTGTACGAATAGCAAGGTTTATCTCATGTTTATGGGGTGCATCTTTAGCGAAAATATCGGCAGTTTTTACCGCCCACAGTAGTGTTTCTGTATTAACAGAGATTACACTTTTGGATTTTTCACAATGCTCACTGTAAAGATATGTCACGTCAGGATATGGTGAATCAGGTAGACGATAATCTTTGTATGCTGTTCTGCCTACCTCATAATCGTTTTTATAGTCTAGCAGTAGCATATAGCCATTTGATGTAACAGCGGGTGAATCTTCTGTATCTTTATTAATACAGTTAAAATATCCTCTTGAACTACGGCTTTTTAGTGCAAATTCTAGAAAACTTTTAGGTGATTTACGCGTTGGCATGTTGTTTTACCTTTCATGCAATTAATTAACGATGTTGTGATTATAGGGTAGGGATTGCATAATTGCAACCCCTAATTTTTTACAATTTTTCAGATAATGATTGTACAAACGCTACGGGGTCTAATACCAGTTGAACCCCTACGTCTAAACCTACTGTTAAATCAGAACCGTCTACTAAATAGTAAAAGTCCTTATGCTCACTTATCCACTTTGGAACATCAAATTCTAGTGTGGTGTAATCCTCATTAAAATACCATGTTAGCAAGGTATTTTTAGTGTTTGGAACGTACACCCCCGAAAACACGTTTAAACTGGTAAACTCATCAGCATAGGATAATGTTTTATCCCAAACATCTTCTGTGATAGTTACACCGATAGTTGATAGAATATCGTTTACGCTTTCAACCATATCACCATATGCCATTGCATCTAACATGTTTTCGTGAATATCTGTCAAACTATCAACATGCGTAGTAAAATAGTCATAGTGAAAATCGCACGCCTTGTCACAGATTGTATTGTAGGAACGTACTACGGTTTCAATTAATTGCTCTTGTACTGCTGTGCTGTATACATTCATGTTGTTATGCCTTTCATGTTTTTAAACGTTGGAATGATTATAGAGTAGGGATTGCATAATTGCAACCCCTAATTTTAGGATTTATGGGTGTAATTCAAAAACCGCCAGTTTACCATTGTTTAGTTCATACCAACTGTAATGTTCAAATAGGTATGACACAACCTCTGCGATTTCATTAAAATTGTTACGTTCGCTGTAGTTATCGGCAAGCCATTTAAAAGCAAAATGCTCTGAACTGTCATATGTACCTACATAGTTTATTGTAAGCATATCGTATGCGAACTCATATCCAGATTCTCTTACACATATCATGAAAATTTCTAACTCACTGATATGTATCGTATTTAGCAACTGAATTTCTTGTCTCATTTCATCTAGTGTGGGTGCTTCTATTGTTAGTTTGTACATAGGTAAATCCTTTCATTTGGGTCTTGCACAACCCCGCACCTGTTAGATACAATAAAACTACGATTGTAAACAAGTTTGGGGTGCGCTGTATGCTTAAATTGTTAATTGTGTGTATTGTAATGGGTATTGAAAATGTTGTCAACACCAAATTTGAAAACTCATTATCCGAAAATGAAAACCCGTTCCAAATGTTCTACAACCAAGCTATTGTCACGGGGGCTTTCATTGTAAAAATCTTTAGGGACAATACGGATAAAGGTACTGGTAAATACCAACGCATCACTAGGGATTTTAGCCCCTTTCCATAGAGACCCGCCCGTTGCTAAATTATGGTAGTAAAGAGCTAGCAACGATTGCAAACGCGGTACGCTGTCGGTGTCCTTAATATAGTCACGTACAGCAGTATCTTCTGTTAATGTTACCAAAATCGCTTTTAACGCCCAAGTGGTTTCGTACATTAGGTAAATCCTTTCATGTGATAAAATAATTGTCGCTGGCAATTTTGCCGTTGCGATATGACAACATAGTACCGAAAATAAAAACAGGTGTCAACACCGAACACCTGTTACTAATCTTACGTTAATCTTCTACTCATAATCCCCTTAGCTATTCCATTGGTCGCGAACTGATTTGCGCCAAACCTCTCTTGCCTTATGCCCGCCAGCGTACACCTCATTTATGTATTTTTCATTTATGGATTTTGGGGCTTGCGACATCAGCAAATCCGCGTATAATGTATCTGCTGTCCAATAGTCACCAGACGGGGGTACGCGCCCCGCCGAGAGCCGACGGCGGTCTCCGTCGCCCGCCTGCTCGGGATGGGATGGGGTTTCCCCTGCGCCCGCACCTGCGCGATATAGAGATGTAGAATTTTCCGTGTATATATTTTCCCCTCTACCCAAATTATAACTATGTTTTTTATCAGTGTTACTGACACTATTTATAACTTTAGATTCCCAACCCTCCCCCGAATTTTGATAAACTTTCAATTGCTTCTGCAGGTTACTCACGTTTTTAGATTGCACGAAAGTATTGGCAATCACTTTCTCACTGAAAGATACCCCTGCGTTCATGCGACGGAACTCATCAGCAATAATTTCCTCAACTTTGCCTGTGTCATCGTTACGCAGTTCACGGTTAGGATATGTACGATTACTAGCCCGTAGATTGAAAAATGCTTCACTAGCGTTTTGGAACAGCAAACGTAGGTATTGTGGGTTAGTCTCGTAGTTCTTTACTAGATTGTCGTACTCATCCAGTGCTTGTGTTAAGGCAATCCCTACTACCTCTCTACGGGCTTGTCGCTTAGACATCCACAACGCTATAGGGTAGGATAACGCAAGCTCCATCAGTACAATAGTGTTGTTAAAGAACCAATCGAATACGGTTTTGTTTGCTGTATTGGATACAATAAACATGATAGTGATGGTAGCATACACTAGGAATATGGGTAGACGTGGAGACCACCACGCTACCTCATACTTTTTCATACGTTTACTAGCATCTATCTTACGTTTTGTACTAGAACTTTCAGATACTAGCTTGAAGTATATCATACCATATACCCCACCTAATGCCGCAGATGTTATTACGGAAACCTTAAACAAAACTTCTATCATAGGGGGCAAGGGGATATGCAAATTTGACTCCACGAGACTTTCCGCTAGGGGATAAGCCGTCATGCCTAATTTGAACACACCAAAGGTAGACACTACCAGTAGCATAATGATAGCTATACGGGTTAAGGCATCTAGTTGATGGTTATCGGGAATGTTGTTGCTTACCTTACGCCTAGTAGGTTTACCCCCTAGACTTTTAATATACTCATCCTTAGTCGCATTAACTACTTGTAGCCATTCTTCTCTAGTAAAACGTTGGTAGTTTGTCATAGTAGTGCCTGACCTTTCAAGTCTCTTGCTTCTTTGCTACTTAGTAACTTATATGCATCTTCATCTATAGTACCTTCACCTACAATGTAGTATACATGTACCGTACCCTGTACCCCTTTACGGTGTACACGGTCTATAGCCTGTAGGTAGTTTGTACGTGCGGTACTGGGGCTAAGTCCATAGAATATAACGTACCTAGCTCTATGTAGACGTACCCCTGTACTACCTGCCTGTAGGTTAGCTATAAGTATATCGGACTTACCTTGCATGAACAGTTCATGTTGGTCTACGTCCCCTGTAAGTAGGGTAGGGTGTACCTTGTACTTCTTATGTATAGCCTCGTCTAGTATACGTACATCTTCTTTGTACGATGTAAAGATAACTACAGGTTCGCTACCTAGCTCCTCAAGTAGGTCTACCGTAGTTTGTACAGCTAGGTCGCTACCGCTACCTTGTAGTCTACTTACATCTTCATCAGGGTAGGATACATACCAACCACGTGTAAGCTGATGTAGCCTATGCCGTAGGGTCATCTCGTACTGAGCCATCACTACATCGTCATCTATACGTGCTACCTTCTCGTTCTTAATCTGTTCGTAGTATGTACGTAGGAACTTAGTTAAGGTAAACGGTCTACGTATATGATGTATAGGGGGCAAGTCTATAACATCTTCTCGCTTAACACGTGTTATGTACGGACTAACCTTACCGATAAGCTCAGGTACGTTCTTGTACCCTGTGATGATAGGGATATTATCCCGTTCATAGTAGTTACAATAGTTATATAGGAACTCCTTCCAGTGTCCGAACAGTCTACTACCTGTATGCTTGTTACCGTTGTACACTACAGGGTCTAAGAACCGAAACTGTCCGTATATCTGTTTAAGGTGGTCTGCCCATGCTGTACCTGTCATAGCTACAGCGTACCGTATGTTATTACACTTCTCTGCTAGCACTAGCGACTGTTTACTGTTGTGTGATGATAGTCTATGTGACTCATCCGCTACCACGACATCGAAACCCATCTTCTCTATCGGTAGCAAGCGTGCAGTTTCGTAGTTAACAACCACTACATGAATTTTGTCGTTTTCGGTGGTCGCTTTTGTCTTTGCGTCTTGAAGTTTCTTTGCTTTTGTTTTTGACGTACCTTTGTCCAGTACGTGTACCACGTATCCCGACGTGAGCGTTTCAATATCCTCTCTCCATACACTATTGAGACCTGCTTTGATTGTCAGGACTAACACGAAGTTAGCCCCTTTCTGCTCATGTAACTGGCGCATCAATTCGATGGCAGCTAGGGTTTTACCTGTACCACAGTCCGCAAACCAGTAGTGGAAACCACCACTGGGTAAGGTCATGTTCTCAAGTGCTTCATGTACCATCAATTGCTGGTGCTTCCATAGCTTAACATTTATTGCTGGCATCATATACTCCATATACCGTATTCATCACCAAAATGCCCTGAAATTAAAAATATTGCAGTTGCATGGTCAAAATTATTTTGAATTAGTTTATCATAATATGCGTGTATCTTTGTAAATTCTTCTACAGAGGTGGGCAACGACGTTACCCAACCTTTGCGTGACATCTCATTTAATGTAGCTATCTGCAGTTGTGATGGTTCACCGTCAGGGGTTTTGACTTCAATTGCATGTGTAATCCACCTAAAACTACGATGACCCCACACGGTAGCCAGAATGTCTGGCGTACCCTGTGCAGTTTTGATGCTACCTGATGTTACAATAGCTACACCGTTTTGCTTTCGTACCCATGTAGCTATCTTTTTACGTATAGCACTTTCTTGTTTGCTACTCATATCCTTCCCTACCTTTAGACTGTACCCATATATCTAATTGTACCACTTCTCGCATGTGTTGCCAATTGTCTAAACCAGCTTCCAGTTCGACATCTAGTTTCGGTTCTACACCCCAATCTTCCATTACACGCATCAACTCTACCACCTCTTGCAAGTGGTCTACATGTGCATAGCCGTCTAGTGCATCGTGGATACCTGCGAACAGCTTTACGTGTGTGTTAGGGTACATATCGTAGTACCGCCAACCACTGTGCATGTTTACGTGACTAGCAGAGCCTTGTACGATGTTATTCCATGCCTTTTCTGCACTGTGCTGTTTAATATCCACTTTACCCCATTTACCTGTACGGGGGTCACGTACATTACGCGACGTATCATACAAGTGGTGTTTGATAGGTCTACCGTAGCGGTATGCTGTAATAGGTTTACCTTCACTGCGGTAGTACGGAATATAGTTCATGTTGTACTGAAATTTACCGATGTTAGCAGGTGTAGGACGTTGTGTCAGAGCTTCTTTCTCAAAATGCTGTGCTGCGGATATAAACGCAGGATACATCTTATGCCACTTCTCATGTAATGTCTCGTAAGGTGCAAACCGTTCCTTTAGTATATGCCAGTGTTCCTCACTGCTATCTTCTTCATCAGTTTCAAACACCTCACCTAACTGTAACCCTAACGACCAGTGAGAGCCACCATAGATTAGATTAAAGTTCGCTGTTTTACCCACCTGACGTACATAGAACTTGTACACAAGTTTAGCCAGCGTTTCATCATCTAAGTCTTGCCAACCTGCCATGTTATTGTACTCAGCAATCTCACGGTCTGTCATGTTACCATACATAATCTGACGGACACCTAGTACCTCTGCAGTGTAAGCATGTGCATCACGAGTGTTGATGACATTTGTCATCTCCATGTTACCTAGCCCCATAATGCTCTCAGCAACCCATGCAGCGACACGTAATTCTAGGTTGCTGTAATCAATACCAAACACTAGATGCTCAGGGGGTGTAATCAGCACCTCTTTGATACTAGCTCCACGTGCAGGGATGTTTTGTACGTTGCCCAAGTCACCACTGCTTGTAGTACGACCTGTCTTTGTACCTGCGACATCAATGCGGGCGTGACAATATCCATCAGGGTCTGCGTTTTCTATCCAACGTTTAAGGTACGTAGATGTCTGTTTGATGATACGCTTGTATTGCAATCTGTCTTTAATTACCTGTATCGCGTATGCCCCTGTAATGCGCCCATATTGGGCATTAGGGTCGATTGTATCCAATGCACGTTTAACCGTACCTGCTTGGGTGTCAGGAAGCCCTAAATAGTCGCCTACGCACTCTTTAAACGCTTGCCATGAATCTATGTTCCAATCGTACTTAGCCATGATTGCATCGGCTTTAGCGTAGTTCTCATTCATACGACGTTTTGCTTCATCAATATCTAACAGCAACCCGTTCTGTTCCATACGCCATGCAAACATATCAATGCGGTTGATTTCCTCAGCTATCTGCTCACTGCCCCAACCTTTAATTACCTGTAGACATTTCTCGTACAATTGCCATGTCAGTGTCACATCCATCAAGCCGTAGGTTGCCATATACTCAGACGGTAACATCCACATGAGACCTTTTTCTTCGGTGTCTGTCCATTTGATTTGCTTGTACACACGTTCCACTTGACGGTCATGCCATGTTATACCGTTCTTGTCACGGGATTGTGGATTTTTCTCCCAGCTTGAATAGGTGTCAAATGGGTAGAAATCAAAGGTGCGTACCTCACTACGGCGAACCATGTGTTCAGCAACTTCCCACGCGAGTTTATCTATGTTATTGTACAGGTCAGTTTCACCGCCGTCGGCATTGTCTAAATCCCAAAAGCGTGCTTGCCACTTTAACTGACGGTTACCCCATTCTTTACCTTCATAGTCCGCTTTTTCTTTGTCAAAATAACGACTAGGGATGCGTACACGTATGCCTTTGTCATCGTTGTTGCGTTTACCGCCCCAATCACCCCATACAATCTGTAGCAGGTTCATGGTGTCGATTACGTTCGGTGTCTCTGGGAATTGTTCACGATGCAATACCGTCAGGTCGAATTTCGCATTGTGGTAGATGTACGTTTTGTCGGATGTCCACACAGTTTTTAGTTTATCTAGCAACTGAATAGGTAAGTTACCCATACGGTTCTTGTTAGCTTCAAGCCACTGTGCATAGGCAAAGTGCCACCGTATAAGTTTCTTGTTTGCAGGGGTATAAGTATCGTACAGAATGTAAGAGTCAGCATTAATAGTGCTGTCATCTTTCAGGAACATGTCACCATAGCCGTGACGGAATGAGAAGTTATACCCGACTTTAAACTCAGGTAGATAGACTTGTATGGATACTAGGGGCATTTTAGTAGAACTACGTGCTTTGAGGGTGTTCGTTTCGGTGTCGCATACAACAACCGTAGCACGTTGGATGTCTTTGATAGCGGATTGAAACTTATGCAGTGTTACATTAATTAGATTCATGTTAACCTCAATTCATGTATATAGAAAAGCCCCGACTATTGTCAGGGCTAGTGATGGGAGAAATGCTATGACTTAAAATGGAAGCTCGTCATTGCTGATTTCAGGTGTTGCGATGCTGGGCATAGCCACGTTTGCGTAGTCAGTCCATGTTTGCAATGCTGTCTGTTCTGATTCAAGAACGCCCACTGGGTTTTCCCAACCTTCATTACCATAGAAGTGGGTGTACCATGTGTTGAACGCATTTTGGTCGGTAAAGACAAGACGTGCATGTTCCGCAGGTGCGTTGCTAGATTCTTCTCGTGTACACATGTTGTATGTTACCCAGTTTGTGTAGTCGATGTCAAAGTCTAGCAGGTCGTTCAAATCTTTACCTGTTGGCACATCGAAGTTAGTGATGACGTTCTCGTGGCGGGTTTCGCCTTTGTAGGAGTAGCTACGGGTTTCGACACGAACTTTAACAACCATGTTGGCAATTGCCTGTTCGTTAAACACGACAGTACCTTTTGAGTTGAGCATACCGAGTGCAAACATCAGGTTACGCGCACCAAAACGTCCTTTAGCAACATCCATAGAGCCAAAGATAACAGAAGAACCATCACCAAAGAACTCGCTAGTGTATTCACCTGCGGAGTTAATTGCGCCAATTGTGAAATCCTGACGGTTGATGACAGTAGCTTCTGGGTTCATCAATTCGACTGTTGGTGTGAATTTTTCCATGCTATAACCAGCGCGTGTTTGGAATGTATCCCACGCAAGCTCTGTAATGACACCATAGTAGATACCTTCTGGGATAGGTGCATAGCGTGAGCTATCGAGACTGTTTGTTGGGTTTGTGATTTCTTGGTTAGTGCTTACTGCTTTAGGCATGTGTTAATCTCCTGAGATTAGTTAATTTGTGGTAAACTTGGTGCTTTACTTGGCTTTTTGCCTTGTACCGCAAGGTCACGGTCACTAACAACTGTACCGTCAGGTGCTACATAGACGATACTACCGAACTTAGGAAAAATCCCTGCACGTAGGTTTGATGTGAAATCAAATTCCCATACATCAGTGCTGGCTTTGTTACTAGCATCTTCATTCAATACAAACGCGCCAGTAGTTACAAATGTAGGGGTAGCATTTTGTACCCGTGTAACCATCGTAGTTAGTTGAATGTTTACTGCGCCGTAATCTTGAATCTTAGGGATGCCACCGTCCTCAGCAATCTTAGTGTTTAAGATGCGCCGTAGGAAAGTTAAACTGTCGATAAACAATCCGTCGTAATTGGATGATGCGCTTACAATGTCAGAAACAACATCGCCGAACTTACCAAAGTCGCCAACGTATGCTACATCGTAACCACAGTCAGCAAACACCTCAGTGTTGCCGAACGCTACAACTAGCGGATTGTTGCAGTTTTCAGAGAGGAATGATAAAGCATGATTAATTGCTTTACCCGTATCACGAGAGAGGACAAATAAACTCTTACGTTTGTACTCACTTGCAGGTTTAATGCTTAATGCCATTTGACTGTCCTTATGTTTAACGTTGCTATAATCCTATAGTAGCACGTGGTAGAAAAGGGGTCAACCCCCAATTCTATTTTTTGTGATAATGCTCAGCAACTACATCATCTACCCAATCACCATCACGGCGAGCCATACACAACTTAGCATACTGGCAGGTCTGACAATTGTAGCTACCCCATACGGGTAAAAAATACTTGTCAGCAATAGCCCGTTCAATGCGATTGATTGTGTTCTCTACCATTAAGGATACTTCAATTGATGTTGAACCTGTTACGGGAATATCCTCGTAAGCAATCCAATCGGACTTGTCACGGAGTTTACCACCTGTAACCATTTTGTCGTACCAAGTGCTAGGGTCTAACTTGTTACGTATTGGATAGGGAATACTTTCCCACCAGAACTCCCAATACGACGCAGACGCTTGAATACTAGGCACATTTTTCTGTGTCAGTTTTGCAGGTTTTGGTGGTGAACTTAGCATTTGGTACATACGCACGACATCAATCGTAGCGGACAAGCCTTTATCAAATGCAAAACCGTTCAAGATAGTTGCATACAATGGTAATTGCATATCCATCACAACATGCTGTAGTGGAAGTAACTTACCGCGTACTTTCCAATCGTACAAGATATAATCACCTGTTGTGTTATCCACTAACACCGCATCAATAATACCTTCAATACGGCGTTCACGACCATCAGGTGTTACGTCGTAAGTCACAAACTCGTACTCCACTAAAGGGGTGTTTAAGTCTGTTGTAAGCCCGAACTCATAAGCCCCAGCTACAGTATATCGAGAACCGAGTTCTAATTGTGGAATAATGGTGTTTGCTAACTCAGGGATAGTGTCACGTGCAATTGCCATCGTATGATGATACTCGTCTAAATCATCAGTGCCCCATTCAGGCTCTTTATAGACATAAGTATCTGCTTCAAGGATAGACTCTCTGGATACAATGTCAATTTGCTCTTGTAATGGAATGTCAGGGTTGTCGTATAACTGTTGTAGCAGTTTAGCAATCCCTGCGTGAATAGATGAGCCTAAGTCGCGACTAACTGCCCATTTGTCAGTGTTTGATTCGAGGCGGTGAATGTAAGCGTATTCAAATTTTTGCTCACATTCACGAAAGGTGCTGAGTGATGAGTGAGAGTATCTAACTGGCGTTGTCATCGGCATAGTCCTTTTCAAATGCTACAATTGCTTCTTCTAGTGTCATATCTTTTGGCTCATAAGCGTCAAACTCGAAAGCCCCGTTAAAAAGCTCACGGGCAGGGAAGATAATACTGCCACCCCGTTCTGCAAGCCACTTGTCAAACTCAATCAAGGTTTCACGTGTCCAGTGCATGTTCTGTCCTTTCAATGTGTATATTTTTATTGTATCGGTATGTCGTGGGGGATGTCAACAGCGAGAATGTATAATTTATAAATTGATGGGGCAGTTTAGCAAAATTAGCTTATTTTTGTCACTTTTGGTTGAAAATACTTAAGAGTTTTTGACCAAAACTGTCAATTTTCACCCTCCTGAGAGGGGGGGTTTGCCAATTCTTGGTACAATTTATAGTATTGTCTAGCGACTTTTCGTGCTTCATCTAGATCATTTGTCAGCTCTTTTATCTTTAACTCCTGTTCCATAATCGTTGCACTAAGTTCTAACTTCTCTTTTTCTACTTCTAATATCTCTGAGTTCTTTTTCATTGTGTTACGGTTGTTTGTTTTTGCCAGTTGGTACAGGTATTGTATAACACCAAGTAACAGTGTGGCAAAAGCTACGATAACTACGGTTAACTCCCCCACATTATCTCTCCCCTTGTCGTATCTCTATGAAGTCCCTAAGTACATCCCACAAAGTAGTCCAAGCCAGCAGTGTAATTAAAATCACTGCCGATGTTGCCATTGTCTGCGGTTTGTGATACCAGACAAACATAGTTGCTGTAGTGTACATGTATAAAGGTGTGAACCATATAGCGTTCCATGCTTTGTTAGCAAGTCCTGTATAAAAGCTCATTACAGCACTAATAAAGAATATTAGTGTCCACCCCCATGCTGGGATACCGATATTGGTTAGTATATGTGTAACGCCTTTGTTTGGTTCTAACGCCATGAAAACGCCTACTAAAACAAAAGCGACAAAATATACACCACCTTTTACTTTACGTAGGTAAATCATTTTACTATCAGTTTCCATCATATCCCCCGATAAATGATACAACGTTATTGCATTGAATAGTACATCGTATCATCGAATTTTGTTTTAAATGTCACGCCTTTATAGCTAGTGACAAGTTCGTTCCCTACCCGTTTCATACGTAACGGGGTACTGTCTACACCACGACCATCTGTCTCAAATTCACTGATTACAATACCTAAATTCCATCGGTTGCTAATGTGTTTCATATAACTTGCATCTAAACTACATCCACACCCACTGTTTGCATGTGTTACACCCATGTGATGTCCTACAAAACTGCGATGTACATGACCGCTTACTGTGTGATATAGGATGCCCTCGTCTCCTGTAATGTCACTACCAGCGCATCGTTCAATTGTATTTTTGACAATCGTACTGTCGTTTTTCGCAGCACTCACCCCATGAACCCACTTCAATCCCTGAGATAGTTTAACAATAGGCTCACGTTTAGTACCGTTTGCAAATTGATGTACACCTAGCTCATGCCAGAATTGCATATATTCTAACACTAACCGTTCTGCATGCCCATCTTCTCGACTACGCAGGGTTTGTAATATACGCAAGTCATGGTTGCCTGTCAAACCGACAAGCATAGCATGAGGTATTTTACGTTTAATAGCAGATGTAATAATCCGCGCTAATACGTAGTTGTTTTCTATGTTACTATCAAAGACAGCACGCCGTTCGTCAGGTAGTTGTTCCCAGCGACCCATACCCTCAAAATCAAACAAGTCATTTAAGGATGAATAGTACGCAATATCATTTGAAAAATATTCTAGTATTTGTAGTAACAGGTCAAAATAGTCTAGGCGTATAAATGGCAAATGCTGGTCAGATGCGAACACCGCAAGACGAGTGCCCCCTTCATCGGCTAAACTATCCCTGTAATCCTCTAAAAACGCAGTTGATTCAGTCACAATGCGACGTTGTGATAGTTTGTATTGTTCTTGCCCTTTTGCTGATTTTAACGCTGTTTTTAGTGTGTCTTGCACCACAGCGTTATCATCCCACGCTTTACTTAATTGTCCGCGTATTCTATCCATATTCGTGTCGTATGCTTCTACTAATTTGTCACGGGTAACACCGTCAATAACGTGCTGTTTTAACAATTGTCTACGGTCTAACATAATACCCCCTAAATAAAAAACGCCCACTATAAGCAGGCGTTTGCATTACTTGTCTTTATTTTAGTTACTACGTCCGTCAAACACGCCGTCAGCTTTCATTTTACGGTAGATAGTTTCTAGTTTATCAATGATGATATTCAGGTCTACCTTATATCCTTCAGGTAAACTTTCTTCTACACGGTCAATAGCGTATAGCATACGTGGGTCAATCCAAGATAGCCCTGAGCTAGCACGTTCAGCAGCAACCCCTTCGTAATAATCTAATGCTTGTTGAAACTCTAGGTCGTCAACTGCTGGGAACGCAATACGCATAAATACGTCAGGTGCAACCTCAGTAATCAGTTTTAGCTGTTTTTCATGACGGGCGTATAGGTTATCTAGTCCTAGTGTACGCACAATAGCAAGTACGCCAACAATAATCGCCACAAGTACGCCGTTAATTAAAACAGAGCTAATATCTAAACCAGCAATAATAAGTTCTAAGTTTTCCATAGTGTCTCCTGATAGGTAAATGGTCTAAGACTATTGTATCATAGTAAGCAACTAGCGTCAAATTATAATCTATCATAAACTATCCTATAGCCTGCACCGCTAGTTGACTTAGGTAAGGATTACCACCATAGACAGTAAGGATGTCACTACTACTACCTGTAGCTGAGTCATTGTACACTTGAATACGAAAAGCTGTTGCTGTATCTGTTTCTAGTCCAGTTAAAAACACCGTACTAGATACTGTACCCCACACACCATCAGTAGCTTCTCGAGATGAGTTTGTATGTATGATTTTTCGGGTTGCTGTATCTTCGTTTAAGACAAGCCCAAAACGAACATATCTAGCATCATTGGTATCTTCACGATACAAGTAAGGCAAATTAACTGTTACTAGGGCTTTACCAAGTGGACAAACAATACTAATTAGTAAATCTGTAATATTTGCCCATTCTTGCTGATTTTCAATATTTTGGTTAGCCGTCATAGTTGCAATTTTTAATTCATAAGGCTCTCGCAAGTACAAAATATTTTGATAGACTTGCTGGTTCATAGCAGTAGCTGTTAGTACGTCATTTGTACTTAGCTCTACGGGCTCAGTCCATGTAGGTTCTAATGCCATAACATCTCCTATAAAAATAATGGCTTATCGTCTAGTTGGTCGCCTAATCTAAAGTATGCAGTTTCCAAAGTACGTGCTAATTGAAAGGTAATTTTTAACATACCATTTTTAGCATTAGATTGCTCACCAACAATAATGTGTGGTTTGTTTTGCTCACCTGTTTGGCTTTCACTAACTAATATGATGTCACCAATAGTCATAGATTTTATCATATTAAAATTAGCCGTGTCTTTGCTTATTAGTTCAATTGACTTAAATTCGCCACTAGGGTAGGCATCTCTTAGCAATCTATACTCTGCTAAACCTTTAGTTTGCGCCCCTGTTGTTGCAATTTTAGTCGTTATCTTTTCAGTAAATACTGCTTTACTATCAGCAATCGCATCTTCATCTTTGTATACATAGATGATACCTTCTCCCGAACGAATATAGTTACCTTTGATTTTAAACGCAACATAGACTTTGAAATCATTATCATTTTGTACATAGACAAACACCTCGCCTGTAGCTAATTGTTCTGCTTGTATAGTCACATTTGCCAATACAACAGGATCAGTAATCTCAAATGGGTTGTCGTACTCTTCGGTTGGTTCGTCTCTTTTTCCGCTTGCTACACGTACCTCCATATTATCTTGATTTAACTGGATGTTTTCTATGGATTTAGGCAACCCTTCTTCAAATGTGAACTCTAACTTAAACTGTTCAGATGTTCCGTTAGCGGGTACATAAATGTCCCCTTTACTATCCCATATCACTTCGTCAGTGGCGGACTCTTTAGGTGTTACAGACACTTCTACGGTGTTAATCATTTTAGCCCCGTACTCATAGTCTGTTTTGTTTAATTCGTCTATGTTGATTACAGCTTTAGGAAAGCCAGTATATGCTGTACTGTTACGGTTGTGTAATTCTAATGCACCACGCCGATTGATAATTAATTTAGCGTTTTCAGCTTCTAGCAGGTCTTTCATTCCAGCTTCTAGGTCAACTGTGTTATTCCAACCGTCACCTATGTACTCGTAAGAAGTAACCCCTTTGTCAATACGTTCCCATACGTCATAGATACCATAATCATCAGGGTCGAAATCGTCGTTATAGTATCCTAGCAACCAACCTGAGTTAACAACTAAGTCGTGCATCACTGGGTCGATACGCGAGTTTCTGTATGGGTTAATGACTAACGAACCTTCTCTAAATCTAAATACACCCTGCCGAGCTTTAATTCTAGCGTTACGTTCTCTAGCACTACCGACGCTAACCTGATAAGATTCAGTCCACCCTGTCCACATGGTAGTCCACTCAGTTTCACTAGGGTCTTTCATTTGAACAATAGTCCGCAGGTTCATCTTTAGACTACCATGTAACGGGCTATCCGTGTATGCAGGACTATATTTCTTGTCTACATTAGTTAATGTTAGTTCTAACGTACCTTCAAATGGAATTGTTCCATAAAAGTTATTATGCCCCAACTGCCATCTTAAATTAAGCAAGTCCCCCGATATATCATCATAGACTGATGTATTTGATGGTTCATACGTATATCCATCTGCTGTTTTGAACACGGTATAACCGTATATTTGAACAATAGTTTCAGGCTCACCAGCAGATGGGGATAACGTTAAACGTACACTATGCGGGTTCAGTTTACGGGTAGTCGCATCAATTGTAATTAACTGAAATGTCGTTGTTAGACTAATTGTACCTGTGTACACGGTCTCAGCTAGTGTCTCAGCGTTGTAGTCCACTAGCTCGTAGTCTACATCATGTGTACCTGCTGTACATCTAGCATAGAACCCTACACTACATTTAACGTTGCTAGGGACGACAAACTCATCGTAGTCTATCTCAATATAACGTGCATCACCTTTTTCGTCGCCAGTGACTGTTGAAAATATACCATTGGAATACGGTTGGGATGTCCACGCCCCATCTGTCTGGGTTAGCATTGCCATGATTAATCCTTTCGAGGTATACGCGTCATCTCTATACGTAGTAACGCAATCAGCACCTGTTTGACTAACTTCCACTTTTGTGCATTAGGCAGGTCATCAAAGTCTTGTCGTAAGGTTTTTATATACTTACGTAGACGCTTGCGTTCTACTAACAGTTGTGCATCATCACTTGTTGCTTCTATTCGTTTAGGCATTAGGCTACCTCGTTTACTGTTATTATAGCATACCCTGATGCAAATGTGTCTACTAAACGATACACATAAACTTCATATGTACCATCTACTGGGTCAGCTAAAATCAAACTTACACTGTTCCCTGTAACTGTATCTGTGCCATTATCATACAATTCACCGTCTAGAAGTACAACATATCCAACCTCTGTGTCATCCGCAATCGCTACGTCGTTACATGTAATTGTCACATTGCCAGCACCTTCATCAATGACAGGGCTATCCGCCGTAACAGTTAGTGCTGACCAATTGTCTAGGATACTATTTGCTGTAGCTTGTGCTAATTCAGATTCGTCTAATAGGTGTATTGTTGCACCATTGCCTGTTGTCACTCCTGCTGTAGCCTCACCTAGAATAGTGTCTGCAACAACAATAAGTGCATTAATAGACGTTAAAATATCCTTGTTAATGTCTAGCATGTTATACCTCTCTTACCCAGAACAAAGGAGCAACTAAATAGTTCGTGCCACCTGTAGTTTTCCACTGTAAACGAAATACGTGACTTCCTGCGGTAAGACCATAGGCTACCCCTACAAAAGATGCGTTGACGTTATACTCATTGCGTTGAACTCTGATATAAAATGGGTTATCGCCATCAATAGCTACACGTAGGTTAATTTCATTGTTAGCTGCAGTACGACAAGACGCTTGTAACCCTAGTAACACGTTACCACCTGTAGTAGTTAAAGTGGCACTTAAATTGGTAGCGTCTACATTTGCCCAAGACGTAACATTTGTGCTATATGTAACATTACGTGGATTGTTTTGAAAAGGTAAAGGGTCTACAGCATCCTTTAAAAAGTTTTGGTTGTCCCGAATATATTGGTTCATATCTGCTGAGGTTAGCACCTCAGTACCCCATGTTTTAGGTGTTGACCACGCCATAGTAACCTCCTATTGTAACGTAACTGACGTATCGTTTATACTATTAAAGTTCAAAACAAAGTTATCAACATTAGTGTTATAGAAAACACCCCATACAGCATAATCTGTTGATGATACCCCGCTGTCCGATGTTAATACAAGCCAGTAAATGTATGCACTTCTTACATTAAAAAATCCATTAAAGTCAAACGATACGTTAGCAAACGATGTATTTAATGTAGATACGTCTACAGTTGCTTCTGCATTGTAGTTAACTAACTCACCTGATGGCTCTCCAGCATTGTCTGTCTCAACACGTAATGTAAGTGTACCTGTAGGCGTGCCTACTTTACGCATATACAATGATATACTACTTACTGGGTGTCCTGCTACAGGCGATAACTGATGGGCTAACGATGTGTATACATCTCCTGTTGGTGGGTCATAGTTTAGTGCGAACTCATCATTTCGTATTGTCGTATAAATAAATGAGCCATCACCACTATACTCACCTATAAGACTAGCTGTTCCTTGTATTAAGTCGTACTCTCCCCCTAAAGCGGGGGAGAACGTTGCTTTCTGTACTGAGTTGTCATCAGGGGCAAAGAAACTAGACCCGTTTAACACAAGCGGTGTACTACTTGATACGATGGTATCAGACTTGCCTGTAAGATGTACAACTCCGTCATTATTCCAATCAATGCCTACTCGTATGTCAGGTTTATATGCCATTACAGTTCAATACCTCGACGTTCTAGTTCTTCCATAAGTTCGTCAACACTGACGACACCTTCGATGTATACGTTCGTTACACCTGACGTACTACCACCGTTGGATTTAACGTTGCCGATAGTTGACGATGGTACATTACCAATGTCGCGTATTTGGTCTGCCATATTTGCTGGTATAACCATCTCACCTCTGTGTAGGGTAGCGTTCCAACCATTACGAGGTACTGTGTAAACCCCTTTAGCTCGTGGGTTACTGTTGTCTGCAGGGTCTGGTACGTTAATCGCACCTGTAACCGCTACGTTGATAACAAGATTAGTTGATATAGATGCAAGTTTACGTAACTCAGCAAGTAGTTTAGAAACCTCATCTCTTGCACCAATCATAGATGTTTCAATACAGTCTGCCATCGTGCTTATTTTGGTACATATTTGATTCGCAGGCTCTGTAATACCAGTTGATGCCGCAGTCATTTGGGTTTCAAGGCTTGCCATGCCTACTGAAAATGCTGTAAAGAAATCTACTATAGCTTTCTTTACTGTTCCTTCATCACCGAATAAATTTAACCAATTCGTTTCAAAAGGAACTAAAACCTCTGCATTATAATCTTCAGATGTCATACCCCTGTTAAAAGCATCAGTGAATAAATCCAGTGTTTCTGCACCAACTTCCTCTGCTTGTTCTTCATTAATAGTAGCGTCAAATACAACAATTTCACCTGTTTCTATTACATAAGGTGTAAATCCGTTACTAGCTTCATCAGTAACACCATCTTCTACTGTATCACTGGTTTCACTGCCAATACCCGCTATACTTGCTTCTAAACTTCCAAGCCATTCACGCATCATAGCTTCGCCCACTAGTTGCCCTGATGCTTGTAATTCAGCTTTTTGGCTTTCAGTCAATTCTACTATTTCGGGTAGTTGGTCTATTAAAGCGTTAATAGCATTTCTACTTAGTTCTAACATTAATTTATTGCTTTCAGGCATAGCTATTTGACCTTCAGGCATTACGCTATTTGGTATTTCTTCACCTAAATCATAAACAGCCCCTGTTGTACCAAATTCAGCACTTATCTTACTAAAAACGTCTTGCCAAAAAGCTGGATCAACAGTAACATCTGCATCTTCCGCTAAGCCTACATTTAAATAATCAATAACAGTAGTAATTTCTTCGGGAGTATAATCGCCAGAATCAATAAGGTTTTGTAACGCAGTTTGTATTTCAGGTGCGAGATTTTTAGCTGGATCATATAAGGCAATAGTTGGGTCAACAGTTAAATCAGTTTCTACTGTTGGGGTACTTCTCGCACCAATACCAAAATCAAGCCCAAATCCAGCAAAAAAATCGGCAATACCTTGAGTGACACTTTCTTTTTGCTCATCACTCATAAAAATAGCACCGAGCATCAAACCTAGTGATACTATTACACCCACAATGGCAAGTAGTTTAGCTCCAGAAACACCTGCAATAGCAGCTCCCACTGCTTTTGCCCCTGTTGCTACTGCACCAGCACCACCAGCTAGTTTAGCACCTGCTGTGGCTACAGTAGCTCCTACAGCCGCCCCCAATTTTGTAGCAATCCATGCACCCCATCCTTTTGTCGCAATAGCTGCTACAGCAGCATCACCTAAAACTTTTGTTAATATTAAGTTTATCCCAAATCTCACAGGTAGTGTAATTAGTTTCCCTATAGCAAGAGCCCCTGTAATTCCAGTAGTAATAGCCTTACCTACGTCATGATAAAGAGCTACCGCACCTAATGCAAAAACAATAGCCCCAGCAAATGCTGAAACATAAGCATTAAAACCTGTTACACCACTGTCTGCCATTGCGTCATTAAAACCATCTGCAAGTGCTTGTGTTGCGTTACCAAAATTTCCACTTTCAATGTAGTTTCCAAGCCCCGCGAGACCTTCACCCATTAAGATACCTAGCTCACCCCAAAGTCTACCAATACCATAAGTAAGTAATGGTATACCATCAGTGATTATCCAATTCCCTACTTCAGATAGCAATGTAGAGAAATTAGCTGTAATGTTTGGTAATATTGTTGTATTGTCATCTAGGTTAAACAATAAGCCAATAGCATCACCAATAAGCGTCGGACTGATATATTGTGTTAGGTTTGCAAACACATTACGTAAGAACGTAATGATGTTTACAACACCTTTTTCAAACGTTGCAATAAAATCGTTAAACGAAAATGCTGTATCAAAACTAGCCTTTAACCCGTCGGTAAATGGTGTTACAATGGTATCTATAAGTGTTTGAAAGTTACCCGCACCAATTAGACTTGTTAGGTTTGCAAACCCTTTTACAAATAAAATTGCCACTTCACTAATAAACCGACCTGCACCTTTAGCTACCATAGGTATACCTACGTCAATTAACCATGAGCCGATGTTATCCGCTAGTGTACGCAGGCTTGAAAATAGTGTAGGCATTGATTTAGCTGGGTTAATATCGAAAATATCCCCAATAAAGTCACTTAGTGAATCTATAGTAAAGTTACTTTTTATCTGGTCAAAGATATTAGTTAAGCCTTGAACAATTTTTAGACCCGCAAGTTGAAACTTGTTCTTTAAAATTGTTCCTGTTTTAGCCCCGAACAGGTCGTCAAAACCTTGTAAAAACGGGTCAATAATGGCATACTGTATATCATTAGCAAGCGTCGTAAGGTTAACATCTTTTAAAAAGTCACCAAACTTTGACAACAATTTGATACCTAGATTCGCACTTTCTGATACGAATCTACCGATACCTCTAAACAGTACAGGTAGTCCAACACTGACTAACCAGTCACCAAAGTTTAACAAGAACGTATTAAACGATGAAATTAAGTTTTTAAAAGGAGTTCTAACATCTATGTTAAAAAAGTCACCAACTTTTTCACTTAAAATATCGGTACTAAATAACCCCAGAAGTTTACCCGTTACCATTAACTGCATGGCTTGTGTCAATGAATCAAACATTTCACTGCCAAATTCATCAATAGATGCAATTACAAGATTAAACGAGTTAGTAAACCATGTACTAACTTGTTTAGCAATGCCTATGATAGCAGGTTTAATATTGTCATCTATGGTCTGCCGCAACTGCAACATCTGCATTTCCATAGGGACACTCCATGCTTCTGTATCAGTATTCATTTCATAAAAGTCACTTGTGTACACTTCTTGTTTACGGTATGCTTCACGTAACTCACTAGCACTCATTAACTCTTCACCGACCCATTCCATAAATGAGCCTGTTGGGAGTTCAACTAAATCGCCCACACTAAAGGTTAGCTTACCATTACGGTCAATCCACTCTTGTTTAAACTCATCCCACGTTTGGTTTGTATCTGTACGTGTTAAAAAGTAATCCCATATTGTGTCACCTGATTGCATAGTTGCAAAGTCAATAGGCGCGGTTTCATACGCATATAGACCTAAATCTTCAGCAGTAGGTGTTTCTGTTTGATAGGGCGCACCAAAGATTCTATCTATCTCTCTACGAATAGTAGATAGCTCAGGGACAGCTTTTTCTAAACTATCAACAAAGCCACCAATGCCACCTTCAGCAGCTACCATTTTCCCTGTAACAACACCAAACAGTGTTATTAAACCACCAATAGGATTCACCAGTGATGATAGTAACCATATAAGCGGAGGTAAGACAATTAATAAACCGCTAAAAGCAACACCCATTTTAAGCGTAATAGGCTCTAACTGAGATATAGCACTAAAAATTTCAGCTATTTTTCCTATCACTGGGGCTAGTACAGGTAACAGTTCAAGCCCTATAGCAATGGATGCGTTCTCTACAGCACTTGTCATCAAGTCCCATTGCGCTGCAAATGATTTCATCTGCTCAGCATAAGCTCTTTCAGTAGCACCTTCTACTGTACGGTTAAACTCTTCTAGTGTCTTGTTATACGTATCAAAATCATTCAGGATAGTATCAACAAAACGTTTACCACGAATGTTAGAAAACAGTTTCGCAATAGATGCGCTACTACCATCAGTAGTGTCAACAAGAGCTTTAACAGCACCACCTAATGTTTTATATTTTTCCATCAATTCTTCAACGCCGTTAGCACCCAAACTACGCATGGCTTTTTCCATGTCCTCAGTTGGTTTCATCAGTGATGACATACCCTGATTGATAGCAGTCGCCGCTTCTGATGCGCTAAAACTACGCTGTGTCATGTACGCCATAGATGCGTACAAATCTTCAATCTCAACACCTAACGCCGCCGCTGATGGTAATGCTTTAGATAGGGAGTTTGCAAAGTTCTGCATCGACCCCACACCAATTTGAACCATCTGGGTTAATGAATCACTCGCACGTTCAGCACTAACTACTTCAGTGCCATACGACAACATAGATGCTACCAATGCTTCAGTGGTAGTTTCCATATCAGCAAGACCAGCATCTGCTGTCTTAGTCGCAACTTCCATCGTGTTCATTGCTAATTCAATATCAGTAACACCTGCACTAAATACAGTGTACAACGAATTAGCAGCGTCTACAGCACCACCACGAGTAGTGGAACTAAACGCCCGAACTTCATCGGACAAACTCTTCAATTGTGCTTCGGACATGCCCGTAATGGAGTTGATGTTACGCATAGCAGCATCGAAGTCTGATGCCGCTTGTACTGTGTATGTGCCGAGTGTGGCTAGGGGAGCTGAGATTGCAAAGGTGGCGGTACGTGCCGCACCGCTAATCCCTGATATAGTCTCAGATAAAATGCCTGTCTCATTACGGATGTCGCGCATACCTTTACGAAACTGTGTAATATCCGCGCCGACAACCGCCTCTAAGTAGGCTAATCTTTCTGCCATGTCTTTCTCCTTAGATGTACGCTATCTACTTTTTGCCTTTGTTCATTTTTGACAACTTGTCTCTAGTACGACGCTCTTTCTCATCTGCTCTGTTATTTTCTTCCCAGAACCCGAGAATGTTGCCAATATCTTCAAGGCTTAATCCTCGCACCTCGCTCATGGGTTGACCCACCAACCACAGTTTTGTTTCTATAATTTTTTGTGTCTGTTCTGGGGTTAGTGGGGCTTTGTAAATGCGAGATTTGTAGATAGCGTCGTCTAGTTTTTTGCAGAGAATACTTTCTGAATTTTCTGGCTCAGGGCTTGCATCAACACCATGCCTTGCACAGCATTTAGTGTTTCAATAGACTTAGGGTGTCCTTTTTTAAGTCGAGTTACTTCTAACATCATTTCAACAGCTTTCTTAGTGTTACCACCAGAGATAGCTTCTTGAAAAATGTTAAACTCAAGCCAACGCCACTTTGACAAGTCAACTGTTACGTCGTCGCTAGTGTCTAGTTCGTCTACGTATGCTTTTGCGTTGGCTTGAATTGCATGAATCAACGCTGTCGCATCTTCTAAAGCCATGTGGTCAAATGGGTGTTCTGCATCTGCTGGTACACCGTCAAATGCTGACCAATCTTTTACGATCTTCTCAATCAAATGTCCTGCGCCACGAAAATCTTGCTTACCAAAAGCAGAAAGAAATTCGTTGTATTCCATATAAGTCCAATCGGACAGTTTAAAATTTACGTTCATGGGGTCTCCTATATTGATGGGGAGAGGGTCAACAATTGACCCTCTTATCTATATTATACTACAAAAATTAATTATCAGCTACCTTTCCAGTAGCTATCTGGTGGTGCAATCCACGCGCCTTGACGCATACCTGAAAGTTCTTTTTCGAGTACGTCATGGTCAGGGGTTGTACCGCTAACGGTTTCAAGCAATACTTCCATTTCCAAGTATTTCTTGCCGACAACTTTACCTTCGTTAAATACGCGCAAACGTCCTTCGATACCACTGTAAATTTGTGGTGACCAATCTTGATTTGCTTCGTATAGCGACAGGTTAAATGATGCGTTGGATTTTACGACAAGCATCTCGGTTTCGAGTTGTGACAAACCTGTTACGTCAGTTGTTTCGGATGTTTCCTCGTAAGAGAACTCGGACATGTCAGCAGATAATGCAATCCAATCGCCACCAATTTGTGTTGTGTTGATGGTTAGATGTGCGTCATTTGTTGATGCGCCTGTGAGTGCTTCAGCATCAGAAACGCTTTCAATACGATAGAACTTGTTAACGTTTGATGTCAAAGTCATGTCAACAAGGTCAGTACCTGTCATTGCAAGCTCACCTGCATCAAGACCTGCGAGTGCATCGAGAGCTGCGTTTACTGCTGTGATGAGGTCTGCTTCAGTATCGCTAAATGTGATGTCAGCAGTTTCCTCACCGTTTACACGTAGGCGGAAAGTCCCACCCGTGAGTGTATCATTAAATACAAACTGAGCGATGTGTGGCTGTGGGTCAGCACCGCGACCGTGTTTAAACTCAGCGTATGTTTTCGCACTGGTAATACGTGGCATATTCTACTCCTTAGTAAGCCGTATTTGATAAACGCCTCCACTTATAAATAGTGGTACGTTTTGCACCTGATACCTATCAGTGACGGGTGCAATTTCTTCTATTTTCGTACTCGTGATGTCTGTGAAATTAACCACAGGGTCTTCACCTGATAAAGATTTGTATATCGCGTCCTCCAACTGACCTGCCGTAGCCAATTCTGGAGAATGGCAAACCACGCGCCACAACATTTCGGCATATGCAACCCGTGAAGAATTTAAATCACCCCCCGAAAGCAATTCGATGATTATAAACGGTTGTTCCCAAGATTCGTCTGCTCCCTCCCAGAAAATTTTGATTACATCGTTTTCAGTGATTGTAATCAACGCTTGTTCATCTAGATTTGCTATCAGTGTATCTCTGAGTATTGTAGACCCTAAGTATTGCCATGAATTTGTATATCCTGTAGTCAAATCCACGCTAAACGTAAAGTTTACATGACCCCCGACTGTATGCTTATCGTAACCACGAATGTAGAAATTATTACAATTCTCATTCACCTCTGGGCGTACTCGAAAGGTACAATCACCTAAATATATAACACCGTTTACCCCATTACCCCCTGCGCGTATTTCACGGTAGAAAAATAACGGGTCGTCATATTCGTCAGTATCTGTATTTGACACAATTAAATCTAAACCAGTGATTGGGTCGTCACACTCAAATCTAATGTCAATAACAGGACGGGTCTCTTTAATGACAAGCGACCCATCATTAGTATAGGTTGTACCTCTATATGTTATATGGGTTGCTAAAATACTTGTCATAAGTTAACCTCTAGGTCGTGGTACTTTCTTGCCACCAATGGTTTGTAACCGAATACGTTCTATAAGTTTATCTTCATAAACAGAAGCAAACTTTTTCATAGTAGGTTCAATGTATGGACGTTCTGCTGCATTTGTTATTCTGTTACCATCGTTAACCGCTAACGCATACTGCCCACGACCAGAGTCACTTGTATCAAAACGGATAAAGTGCGATGTACCATATTTACCAGCAAACCGCCCTCTGTTACGCCCTTGTTTTTCAACAGTGATACCATCGTTAAGATACCCATCACGTTTTGCAGGGAACTGACCTTCTCGAGATGGGCGAGGACTCCAATTTTCTGTTATATACTTGACAATTTCCTCTGCAGTTTCACGTGTAACCTGTATAGCATCGTTTTCCATCATACGTTCTAGTTTGATGGTAGTATTCTCAAATGCTTTTTTGTGTTCATAGTTCAGCGTTGCTTTTATCTTTATCATTGAACTCTATCCGTGACTACTATCATAGCTTCTGTGTAAGCACCCATCTCACCTGCTCGTATCAATTTGCGAATGTCGTACTGCTGTTCTTTCCATATAACATTGTCATTCTCTTGAATGTCAATGTCGTGAGGTAGAAATAACGCATAGTTATCTGTTACGACAACTTGCGGCAGTGTACGGTCATTCATAAATGCCCGAGCTACATCTACAC
>Ga0208898_1000610_pt1 | contig 26984 bp, 35 predicted proteins | sample VirMetDEL_Mar_4_FD_184513 | JGI IMG/M metagenome (GOLD analysis project Ga0208898, IMG submission 184513) | Aqueous microbial communities from the Delaware River and Bay under freshwater to marine salinity gradient to study organic matter... | ecosystem: Environmental > Aquatic > Marine >...
AGGAGTCATTGAATCTATTTTGAGCAATATGCTTGAGAAAGAGAAAGAGGTGATTATGGATGCATATATAGAAGCAAGTCCAAACCTTGAAGATATAATTAAAGAAGCGGCAGAGGGATACTACAACGAAACCTTTAACACCAAAGAGAGATGAGTAAGATTTCATTATTAGAGTTCTATACTAAATACTTTAAGGTAAATGGCAAAGAACCTACTATAACAGACAAGGATAAATGGTTGCTTGAAAATTTAGAGAGGGGTAATATACAAAGAGTATGGACTCGTAAATATGGGTGGCAGTACAAACAAATAAACCAAAACAAAGATGAGTAAACAAGAAATAATTTTTATAACAAAGGATGGTTATAATATAACAAGAGGCATGAAGTACTACTCTATTAAAGTAAAAGAATATGAAACCCACCCAGCTATAAAAAAGTTAAAAGGTTTCAAAAAACCTCCATTATGGAGTCTGTGTGGACCATATATCAACCCTGAAGCACATAATCCAACAGGTGCTATAGAATACTTTTACAAGAAAGAAAATGCAATAGAATTTATAAACCAAAACAAAGATGAGTAAAGAACAAGTAGCAGAAATCATACAAGGGTATGCGAAACAAAACATCCACATTGAAGTGGTATGCGATGGATTTAAACATCTTCAAGATTACAAATACACTGTCTTCCTTGATATACCCGTATGTTATAGGGGAGTGATTCATTACCGCAAAAAGGATGGACAATGGATTACTGATGACATTGGATGTCACTCCAATGATTGGCAGGCAGCATTTAATGATGTTGTTGAGTATGCTGAACATCTAAACACCAAAGAGGGATGAGTAAGGATTTTAACAAATACACAGGCGACATACGCAATTTTGAAAAAGCGTGGTCTTTAAGAAAATTAAGAAGCGACATAAATCCGAAATGCGTTTGTAAAGGTGGTTTTTGCTATAAGTGGGAAGGGACTGAAATAGTGAAAGCGTGTAAAACCAAAGAGAGATGACAGATTGTAAGTATTGTAATCAAACAGTTGAAAACTGTGAGTGCGATATACCATCAAGAGTAAAAGACAAAGGACTTTGGGAAATGAGTCAACTTTCAAGTTATGAGTGGGATAAATTATTTATGTATGAATCCAGCTTAACTAGAATGTTTGATTCCGATCAAAGAGTAGCAATGGCTTTACTTGAATATGTAAGAAACCTTCGTAAAAAGTTTAAAACAAAATGAAAATAAAGTATGAAGTAGGTGATACTGTCAGACTACAAGATAGTTTTAGTGTGCCTCATAATTTAGCATGGTGTCTTGTTAGATTAAAAAGATTCAATTCAAAATCTAAAAAGTGGGTTGTTCAAGTTTTAGAAGCAGATTATCTTGATCTTGACAATTCTGTCTATGATTCTGTTTATGAAGTATCTAAAAAATGGTTTGAACCACCAAGGTTTTTATAATGAGTAACGACTTTACATTTTGGGAAGACTCTTGGAATGAGAAATATGAGGAAGCAAAGAAGTTAGTAACTGAAGGTAAAACAGCAGAACAAGCTGTACAAGAAGTCTTTGGTAAATCCATAAAAGAGATTTTAGATGATCAAGCATCCAGAATTCATGATTGAATGCTGTAATGTAGCACAGCATTTTAGAAGCTCGACTATTACTATTGATGAGGTATTGGTTCCAAACAGAAGAGCTCCTGCAGTATTTGCAAGAAATCTATATATATTATTTAGACTTGGCGAAGCAAAGCCAGTAGACATTGCTGAAGAACTTGGCTGTATTTCTAGAACTAGTTGTACTAAATTAGAAGAGCGTACTATTGATTCTGACAACGAGATTATTCAAGAAGAATATCAGAGAGCTATTAGTATTCTTGACCCTATATGGAAAAGAATAAAAAGTAAACAGTATTTTAGTTTTATCTTAGACCAGTTAGATAACAAACAGAGAGAAGATGTTCTAAAAGAAGAGTACGTTAGAAAAACAAATGAACTTAAAGATGTTGTTAGAGATTTATTCTCTGAGATAAAAAACATCGGTGGTGAGATTTCTAATGTTGGTCATAATTGGGCTAACGTGAAACTCAATAATCTTTTAGATACCTACCATGATAAGATTAAGCTGGGAGATAGTAGAGAACACGAAAATTCTACAACCTAAGATATTTTATTACGCATTTAAAGGTAAAGAGTTAGATGAGATAGCCATTGACAAAGCTTTAGACAATATGCTTGAACGAGTAGAATCTTTGATAGATTCTGAGTTTGAATCTATAGCTCATGTTGTCAACTATTTTAAAAAGATGGCTAAAGGTTTCTACATCAATAACCTCCACATCAATTCCATTAAACGTCAAAAACCTCTACGACTTGAGTTGTTAGAGATTGACGTTGCTTATGAAGATGAAGAAGATCATACAAACATATTTATCAATCATATAGAGAATAAATATGGGTATGACGCTGCTTATGTTCTACGCAAAAGATTAATTGATTATCCTTTTGTTCAGATAGATGAAAACCTGGGCAAAAAGAATTACTCAAGAAAGATTTTAGATGAAATAAAACCAGAGTATGAAAAATTTCTTCAAACCTATCACCAATAGAAGGTTTCTTCTATTTAGTGGTAACCACTTGCCTACATTCTGGCAAAGACTTCTACTCATTGCACTATTTGTTTTGATGATTTGGGATCCTATTATAGCAGCAGCTACATTGGGTCTTTTCTTTTCAATCACAAGCAATAATAGTTTGGGTGAGGTAGTTCAAAACTCTGTTGCTGTCAAAGGCTCCAAATATATATGGACAGAGATGATTTCTCTTATTACACTACCTATCTTATACCTTTGGGTTGTAATAATAGGTTGCATGGACATCTATTGCGACCCATACAGAGCGTTTATTCAGATACCTGTTATGCTTCTTTATTTTCCAAATTTGAATCTTATTTCAGATGCTGTTGATATACATAAACTCAACCTTGGAGAATGGCGCAAAAAAGCCTGATCTATGTCTATGACATCGAGGTATATCCTAACTTCTTCTGTGTAACATTTGCATTTGAGGATGAGGTATATACTTTTGAAGTTTCCGAGAGAAAGAATGAGCTAAGACAGATGAATACCTTTCTCAAAGGTGTGAAAGGTCTTGTTGGTTTTAATAGTTTACACTATGACCAGAAGATTTTATCCTTTGTAATGGATTCAGACTTACCTCATGTCCAAGATATCAACAAAGCTATATACGACTTCAATGAGGAAGTTATTGAAAACAAGCATCCTATGGTAAAAAATAGGATACGACAGCTTGACTTATTCAAGCTATGGCATTTCAATAACAAAGCACGGAGGACATCACTAAAAGGTCTTGAGATTGCTATGCAGTCTAAAGATGTTAGAGACCTTCCGTACCCTCCAGGGACTTATCTTGATAAGTCTGTATTTGATGAGGTCATATCATATAATATACATGATGTTAGAGAAACTGAGAAATTTTACAACCACTTTGAAACACAAGAGATGCTCAAGCTTCGTAAAGACTTGGGTAAAAAGTACGGTATAAAACTATCAAACCACTCTAACTCAGCTATTGGTGAAACAGTAATGCTCAAAGAGTATTGCCGTGTCACAGGTAAAGCAGAGTCTTATATAAAACATCTTCGTGGTCAGTATCGCAACTACAGGATGGAACATATTATTGATGAGCGTATTAAATTTGAAAGTCCAAGACTTCAGTCTTTACTTGAAGATTTAAGAAGAAAGAACATCGGTAACTTTGAAGAGATCAAGTTTCTACTTGATGAGCTTCCACTCAAAGTAGCAAAAGGTGGTTTGCATTCAGACAACGACCCTTTCTATTTAAAAGAAGGAGAGTTTATTCTAAAAGACTTAGATGCTGGTAGCTACTACCCACATCTGATGTTGACATTTAATATATTTCCAAGGCATCTTGGTCCTGAGTTTCTTGATGTGCTACGAGAGATAGTTACAAGACGACTTGAAGCCAAGAAAAAGAAAGGTGACCCTGAAGCAGCACTCGAGGCTGCGTCATTGAAGATTACTGTTAACTCTATATACGGTAAGCTCAATGATGAGTATTCTTTCTTGTATGACCCATTCTGTTTATACAGAGTGACTATCAATGGTCAGCTTATGCTTATTATGTTGGCTGAGAAACTTCAGTCTGTCGGTAAGATAATCTATGCAAACACAGACGGTCTTACTTATAAACTCAAACCAGAGAATGAGAAAGAGTTGGAAAGAATTACAGATGAGTTCTTTGCTTCTTTCGATATTCCTGTGGAGTATGACAGATTTAAAATGATGGCTTTGCGTGACTGCAACAACTTCATCTTTGAAACCACAAGTGGTAAAATAAAGAAGAAAGGTAAAATGTTTGTCACCGAGAGAGAGTTTCACAAAGACCATTCGATGGTCATTGTTTCAAAAGCCATTGAAAACTATTTTATAAAGGGTATCCCCGTAGAAACAACAATCAAAGAGTCAGATAACATATTTGACTTCTGTATGGCTACCAAGTTTGGAAAAAATTCTAAAGGTCATCTGGTTACCGTCAATAGTGACGAGCCAGTAGGTAAGAACTTTAGATATATTGTTGCAAACAAGGGGCCTGTGCTTCTTAAAAAGTACGATGATGGAAGAAAAGAGTTTGTGTGGAGAGGATATAATGTTGAACCGTTTAATTATGCACACGAGTTCAAAGATATCAACTACAAGTTCTACACAAGAGAAGCTAACAAGATCATAGATCAAATAGTTAACCAAACAGGAAGTTTGTTTTGAATAGAAATCAGATACAGGAAGAAGCTTTACAAGCATGGCTTCCAACGAAGAAAGGTACTGCAGAGATAGCAACAGGTGTTGGTAAGACATGGTTGTTTCTAAAAGCGTGTCTTGTTACAGAAGGTAGAAAGATATTTCTTGCGGAGAGAAAGCTCAGAGAAGATGCTCTACGCAAAAACATACAGCAGTTTGCAGAGATTGACAAGAGAATCCTCGATGTAGAGATTGAGTTCAATACATATCAAACAGCACACAAATGGAAAGGAGAACACTTCGGACTTGTGGGTGCTGATGAGATACATGACTCTCTAACTCCTACATACTCATCGTTTTATAAGAACAATACTTATGATGCGCTTATGGGTTTGACAGCAACCACTGACAGAACTGTAGAGTATGATGGTTACACAAAGGGTGATATACTGGATAAGTATGCTCCTGTTGTATATACTTATTCACTTAGCGATAGTGTCAAGAATGGCACATCAAAGCCACTTGATATTATTGTAGTCAACTCCAGACTCGACAGCACAGTAAAGAATATTGAGGCTGGTAATAAGACTAAAAAGTTTATGACCACTGAGTGGGAAAACTATATCTATTGGGATAAAGCTTTTAAGAAAGCGGCTATGCTCAAAAACAGAGGTGTAAAAAGTGCAGAGTTTCAAATGAAGTACGCTATCAGAAAGCGTCTTGAGTGTCTGCATACGTCCAATACAAAGCATGAAGTTGCTAAGAAAATTATCAAGGACACCAAAAGATTACTTATCTTTGGCAACTCTTTACCCGCTTTAGAAAAGCTCACACCGAACACAGTTTCAGGTGAGCGTAAAGATAGTCCACAAGTAATAGAAGCTTTTGAGAGAGGTGAGATTGAAAACATCGCCTCATTTAAATTGCTGACCCAAGGTGCAAACATAGAGGGTGTACAGAATATTCTGATGCACTCCTATTATGGTAAGACATTACCTATGATCCAAAGGTTAGGAAGATTAAGACTTTCTCCTGGTAAGAGTAAGGTGTACGTTCTTAGAACACTATATACTCAAGAGGAGAAATGGTTTGACAAGTCAATGATTGACTTGAATGTGTACAATGTAACAGAGGTAAATGGATATCGATAGAGTATTCAAAGAGCACCCTGAGTTAGGGCATTTTCATATCAACGCTAGACCTAAAGTGTACAGCAATGATGTTGAAAATTGTTCTATCTCAGGGACGATACGGACAGATAAAGGTTACCAAGAATTTCATATCAAAGATGAAACTGTTGAAAAAGCGTACCGAAGATTCAAATCCGAAGTCCTTAGCTGAGATATACTTTCAGCTAGAGGCTTTGGATGATTTCTTTGAGGAACTTAAAACTCTCAAAACAATTGCAGATAAGTTTCCAAACAGAATTTCTTACTGAGTTATCCATATCACCAAATCAATATACCTACTTGGTGATGTTAGCGATGGGTGAGGAATATCCAATACCAGCAGAAGACATAGAGATACTTGAAGCAAAGAAGTATATTAAGATAGGACAGTATTCAAACAGTCTGCGGTATAAAGGTAAGCAGGTAACACAAGGACTTACCGTTGAAACATCAGGTGATTTTATTGCTCAATACAGATCTTTATTCGAAGGTCTGAAATCTAAATCGATAGGTAACAAAAAACTTGTCGAGAAGAATATGGCTCGTTTTAGAACTCTGTATGATTATACAGACGATCAGATACTTGAAGCTACTCAGAACTACATCAATGAAAACTCTGAGACAAACTACAAGTACATAAGACAAGCTGATTATTTCATCTTTAAAACAGTGCTGAAGGAAAGGACAAAGATAGAACTGTCTGACCTTCTTACATACTGTGAGCAATTGCAAGAAGAAGAAAATACAATGGTATGAAAATTAGACTTGCTAGAAAATCAAATAGTCATGACGAGTACAACAAGTACATTGTGACTACAAAGAAAGGAAAAGAGATTCCTGTCTATGCTAAGAGTGAAAAGAATGCTTTGTACAAAGCTAGATTCACCACTATGATTCAAAGAGTAAATCCTTTTAACGCAGCAGTAGCATTTATTATTTATTTAACAGCAGCTTCTGTTACATGCAGTCATAATCCTATTGCATTGGCTCTTTCTATTGTTATACCTCTGGTTATTATTAAGCTTATCAGTGACCGTCTATGATAAAACAAACTCTTGAAGAACTTAAACGTAATCGAGAGAGAGTTTTAGAAGGTAAAGTAAACTGTATAGCAAATCCATTTTCTAGATTTTCGTCTGTAATACCTGGTCTTATAAAGGGTAATTACTACATTTTTACTGCTGGTTCTGGCGTCGGTAAGACTCAGTTTACTAAGCATTGGTTATACCATGCACGAACTTTTTGTAGAGACAATAATATTAAACTTAAGGTTTTGTATTTTGCTCTCGAAGAAACTCGTTCAGAGTTTGCAAGGAGTCTGTTTTGTAACCACTTATATCAAAAACATCAAATCAAAGTAGATGTAAACCAGCTTCAGTCTATGAGTGAAGCTGTTGATCTTAAAGTTATTAACATCCTTGAGAAGGAAGAGAAAGAGTTCTCTGACATCGCAAAGGATATTGAGATCATAGATACTATATCTAACCCAACAGGTATTTATAAGAGGGTTAAAGAGTATGCTTTACAGAATGGTACATTCTATTATTATAACTATAAGCAAGACCCACTAAAGAATAATGTATTGAGCAGAGACCAGTTCGATCTTGTTAGAGATAAATCAGATTGGGCTTTCTCTCACTATATACCTAACGATGAAGAAGAATATGTCATCGTTGTAGTTGACCACTTCTCTTTGTTATCACCAGAAAAGGATGCAGAAACTCTACACAAAGCTATGTCGAGAATGAGTTCTGACTATGGTCGTATGAACATAACAAAGAACCTCAACTATATATTCATCAATGTTCAGCAGCAAGTTTCAGATGGCGAGAACGCTGAGTTTACCAAGCTTGGTAGTAAGATTGAAGAAAAGCTAAAGCCTACAAAGGCTAAGCTTGCCGACAATAAACTTACTCAGCGTGATGCACATACCATACTAGGGATATTTAACCCGTATTATCATGGCATCAACAACTATCAGAAATACAACACTAAGATTCTGCAAGATGAATTTAGGAGTGTTATTACACTGAAGAACAGATACGGTCCTGTAGGTAAAGAAACAGGACTACTTTTCAAAGGTGCCTCTAATTATTTTAGAGAGCTTCCTCCAGCATCAGAGATCACATCACCAATGTACGAAAGATTTAAAAACGAATGAGAAAACAGTCAGACTCTTTCTTTCAGGCGAGAGAAAGTTACTTGAAAGCTTCAGACAATATCTTTTTGTCTAAAACACCCTCTTCATTTGAAGACCTCTTTGTTAAGACTTTTACAGAAAAGACTTTTTACAAAGATGGTAGAATTCAATGCCAAGAAGAAAGAAACAGAAGCAGAAGAGATGCTTACTTATGTATGCGTAGCTATGTAGACATTGACCTAAAAACATTTTGGAATCTATTATATGAAATTTATATAAGGGGTAATAAGCAACTTTTAGAAGAAGATAGACTTTGGCGAAATGAAAAGTACAAGTTATTTTTTCATTGTCCTGATATCTATGAATATGTTTTTAATAAAGGTTATTGGTTACATACTATTGGAGATATAACTCTAAAGCATCTAAGAGATATTGTAAAAGAAATGGGTCTGGACAAACTTAAGATCAAAGAAGGGCCTGTATTTGAAACATAAGAAAATATATCTTGATCACTTTGGATACACGGAAGCGGATTGGATTCCCTGTGAAGTTTGCAGAAAGACTGCTGTTGATATACACCACATTAAAGCTCGTGGTATGGGAGGCAGTAAGAAAGCAGACTTCATTGAGAATCTAATGGCTTTGTGTAGATCTTGTCACATCAAGTACGGTGATAAGAAACAGTATGTTGAATTTTTAATTGAAAAGCACAATGCATTACTGCAAAGGAACTCTTCATAAGTATGTGAAGATAGACGACGGGTGGTTCAAATGTACAAAGTGCAATCTAATAGTCGATTTACAGATGAGTAAAGACCAGAAAGAGTACGAGAATATAAAGTACGAAGATTTTTTAGATAAGTCTTTTGGGACTTGGAAGAAACCTCTATCGGATATGCTTTATAACAAGTACTTTAAAACCTTAGGTAGACTACCTAGAGGAAACTTTAATGTATTTGAAGCTTTCAAGGCATGTCCTTTTGAGAAGACTAAAGTTATTGTACTTGGTCAAGAACCCTATCAAACTAAAGGTATAGCAAACGGTATTGCGTTTGGTACAGACCAAAACTATACACCTTATGCGCTAAAGAGAATAAAAGAATGTTTGAACGATGAGTTTGGAGAGATAAATAACTTTGACGATAGTCTTAGAGCTTTGTCTTCCGAAGGCGTATTGTTTTTAAATACATCTTTAACATTTCCTTTTTCTCCTGCTTGGAATAAATTTATTAAATTTGTACTCCACGTTGCTCCTACTGATATTGTAATGGCATGGGGCAAACAAGCTAAATCCATAGTCTCTGATGAGTATAGAGTGTTCTCTACAGGACACCCATCTTCAGGATTCTATGGAGTGAATTCTTTCAATCCTTTGGGACATTTCAAACAAGTTAACGCTCTTCTAACAAAAGATGCAAAAACAGAAATAAATTGGTGTATACAGAAGAAATCAAAAGAACTTGGAACGACGACGCAGACAAAGACAGACAAGTTGAGCATTGTGTCTTAGGTATCAAGTCCGAAGTAGGCGAGTATCTATCAGCCCTCAAGAAAGTTGTAGGGTATGGTAAAGAACTCGACATTACAAACGTCATCGAAGAACTTGGTGACTTGTATTATTTTACCTGCACACTGGATCGTGTGTTGAATGTAAATCTAGGTATTGTAGAACCTGTTAATAAGATTGGTTCTACAACTACACAAGCTTTACAAACAATGGCAGGTGATATTTATAATGCAGCTGACGGCTTCAATGCTTATTTTAAAGGACATGAAGACGATTGCTTCTATAATTACTATCTCCATACTGTGTTTACACACATCAACGACTTGTGTACAGCACATTCTTTAAACCCCGATGAAGTTAGGGAAGCTAATATCAGGAAACTGAAAGCAAGATTCCCTGAAAAATTCGAGGTGTCTAACGCAGAAAATAGAAACTTAGATGCAGAAAGAGATGCAATTACCAACCAAAAGGGTTAAGCAAGAGAGAGTAAATCCCTCACGTTTTATCATCTATGCGCCACCCAAGCAGGGTAAGACTACTGTTATTTCAGCTTTGGAAGATACCCTTATTGTAGATACCGAAGATGGTACTAAGTATGCTGAGTGTATGAGCGTTCAAGTCAACAATGTAGATGACTTGAGAAATCTTAGAGAAGCTATCGTAGCCGCAGAGAAACCTTACAAAAGGATTGCTTTCGATACAGTAACTGAACTCGAAGAGATTGTTTTGCCTATTGCAAAGCAGATGTATCAGAAAACCCCTATGGGTAGAAACTATCAAGGTGATGATATCAGAACCTTGCCTCAAGGCGCAGGTTATCACTACCACAGGTTGGCTTTTGAATCAGTCATATCTGAGTTTGAGAAACTGTGTGAAACCGTTATTCTTATCGCTCATGTGAAAGATAAGATGATCGAATCAAAGACAAGCGGAGAACCCGTTGTAGGAGTGGACATCTCCTTGACAGGTAAGCTTGCTGCAATTCAATGCGCCAAAGCTGACGCTATCGGTTATTTCTACCGTAAAGGCGCAGACGGTTATTTGTCATTTGAAACAAACAATTTTGTTTGTGGTGCAAGACCAGAACATCTTTCTGGTCAGAAGTTTAAAATCAGTGAGAAAACTGATGATTCAATTAGTGTAAATTGGTCAGAAATCTTTAGTTAATGATTAATTTTAGTGATTACCAAGACGTTGCAGGCCCGAAGTATATTCAGCCTGGCGTCCATGAGGTAACAATCCGTGAATGGAGCTTGAACCAAGCGAATCCTATGATTCTCGAGTTGGTTCTGTATCCAAAAGGTGGCTCATCAGAGAATGGAACTACATTTAGATTCTATTTTACATCTGAAGCCTCCATCAAGATTCAGTTGACGAAGATTCGTCAGATTCTGAATCGCTTGACTACTGATAAAGTAATCAATGAGCTGAGCACTCCTGATAATGACCTTCTTCCTTTTGTGGAGAAGCTCAATGAAATCAGCAGAGGGCGTAGCCTTAGAATGCTTTTCGGTGCAAGAGAATATGTGAATCAGAATGGAGAGACAAAAGTCTCTACTGAGATTCCATTGTACAACTTCTCAGAGAATATTGAATCTGAAGAAGCTGAAGTCGGTATTGTCAACGAGACAAGACTCGTATACAATCCAGATGACCCCAAAATCTTTAAGAGACTTCCTAAAGCCGAGGCTGGACAGGAGTGGGGATCATAAGCTTCAAGTCGAAGTGGCAATATATTAAAGACAATTATACCGACTATGAGCTTTTCCTAAGATACATACCTTATCTTAAGATAGGTAAACCTATTAAAAGTCCGTTGCGTGATGATAAGCACCCCTCATTTGTGGTGTATTCTAATCGTAACGGACTTTATTTTATTGATCTGGCAAGACCAGAGTGTAAGGGCAATATAGTAGAGTTTGTCAAACTCATGCATAACTTGACCACAGGTCAGGCTATTGAGTTCATCTACAGTGGCTTAAGTGGAGTCGCTAAGATAGACTATACTCCTCCTAAGACAAAGAGGAGTGAAATTTACTACGCACCTTTACCATTTGGGAAAATTCATAGAAACTTCTGGGAACCTTTTGGGATATCTTCCAGCACTCTCAAAAAGTTTAATGTTGTTGCTATCTCAGGTTATAATTTGAATGGTCTTTTCTTTTCTAAGAAACATGCTTATGCATTTCTGATTGGAAGCAGGATCAAAATATATATGCCAGGGGGTACTCCTAAATACTTAGGAAACACCAACAAAAATTCTATTCAAGGGTATACTCAGATAGATGATAGACCCGAGCTGATAATAACCTCATCACTAAAGGAGGTAATGGTTCTCGATGAGATTGGTATCAATGCGATAGCTCCAAACTCTGAGAACACAGCCATCAGTGATAAGTTATTGAAGCCTTTAAAAGAAAAGTACAAGTGTTTTATACTATACGACAATGACGAAGCTGGTCGACAAGCTAGCAAAGTTCATTCGGAATTGTACGATATCCCTTATATCGACTTGGTTTACCACTCAAAAGACTTGAGTGATTTTACAAAAGCAAACAGTAAAGAATCTTTAATCAACTTGATTCATGAAAGCAAAACGCTTTGCGGTTTATGGCACCCTGAGACCAGGGTTCGGGAATAATAGGCTCTTACAGAGAGCAAAACATTTGGGTACTGAGCGTACCAAACCGCAGTTCAAAATGTACAATGTGGGATGGTTTCCTGCAGTTGTTCAAGGTAATGAAGAAATTACCGTTGATGTCTATGAGGTTACTGAACCTGAGATCGTCAAGAATCTAGACAGGCTTGAAGGTGCATACAGGAATAATCCTAGTCAAGGTATGTATCGTGCAGAGACTGTTGAAACAAGTCACGGTGAGGCAGATATTTACATCTGGAATGATGATGTAAAAGATCTAGACCATATTCCATCAGGTGACTTTACAAATCTATAATGAAGTATAGAAGGCCTAAGGTCTTATCTAGAAATCACTCTTGTAATGGGCTGAGGCGAACATTAGACAGAACTCCTTATAGAGTTATTGTTCGTCTCGGTTCTGTTACAGAGAGAGATGCCGATTTGCATATCAATACGGCACAGGCAGTTAAGAACTCATCTTCTAAGTTTATCATGAAGACCTTGTTTGAAAATCAAAATGTCAACCAAGCACTGTGGTACAAAGACTTAACCAATGTTGAGTTTCCACTTGTTGCGAAGAAACATTATGGTAGGCAAGGTATAGGTATGGTACTTATAAAAGATGAGAAAGAGTTAGAAGAGTTCGTTAGTTCTAACAATATAGACAGATATGTTATTGAGAAGTTTTATAACTACTCTCGAGAGTATAGAGTTCATATTTCTGATTTGGGGGAGATCATGTCTTGGCGTAAGCTGAGAAAGTCTGACTCTACAGAAAGATGGTTTTTCAATTCTCACAATTGTAACTGGGTAAGCTCTAACCATGAGCTATTTAACAGACCTGATAATTGGGAAGATATAATTGAGCATTGCTCAAGAGCATTAAAAGCAACTGGTTTGAATCTAGGTGCTTGTGACGTAAGAGTAAATAAGAAAGGTGACTTTATTATTTGTGAGATAAACTCAGCACCAGCATTAGGTGAGTTGGGAGTCGAGCAATATAGAGATCACTTAAATAAACTAATACGATGGAAAATAGACGAGTTCCAAGATCTATAATGACATGTACTGCTCGAAGTTGGACTGGTAGTGAAATAAATCAGATATTAAGAGATGGTCAATGTTGGCAAAATATGAAAGCTGTCGACTCATTTAAAATTTATATAGGTGCTTACAATAGCAAAGGTCTTAGATTCTTACAGCACATCAGAGAGAATATTATTGATATACCATTACCTAAAAAAGCTACTCCTCCAAAAGAAGTTAGAGAAGAGCTGAACTGTGGCGCATACGATAAAATGGATTTAAATAAAGGAGTTATTTATGCAAAAAAGTGTGCTCAAAGAGTAGATTGCTATACGGTTTCTTATGGTAAGAGGAGTGATTTTAGACAAAAAAATGATTCTTCTTTTCCAGATGGTAACTATGTAATAGGCTGTTTGATAAGATTTGCAGCAACTGAAAGCTTCTATGCTTATCACAGTAAACATTGTGTTCCAGATCAGTATTTTAAATATATTAAAAGAGGTTTCAAACCAGAAACTGCTCTTCTAAAATGTATTGCTGGTATTCCAGTATTTTCTTTTGCACCAATTATCAACGGCAGATCACTTCTTATAAAAGAAGACACGCTTAAAAAAGCATTTAAATCTCATTGGGTTTTACAAAACTTGGCTACTTCCTATAGAACAAGATTAGATTGTTCTGAAAAACAAGTTACTGGTGTTGTAGAAGCAATATACCCTACAAAAACTATTAAGAAAGGTAAAAAGATTTTATTAAGAAAAAACAAAAACTATTTTATCGAAAAGTTTTTTAAGGATGGTTCCGTAATAGTTAAAAATGAGTTGGGTAAAAGACAAAAAGTAAAAGAATATGTCAAGAATAGGTACTGACCCTGAGGTTTTTCTCAAAGGAGAAGACTTCATATCAGCAGAGAGATACTTCAAAGGTACAAAAGACAAGCCTGAAGTTATTGAACCTGGTTTCACTCTAATGTCAGATAATGTTGCAGCAGAGTGGACTATACCACCTGCCAATACAGCAGATGAATTCGTAGCAAGCAATGTGAAAATGATGGACTACATCAGAATGCATCTTGACTACCCTGTAGATATCTGTATTCAATCATCTGCAGAGTTTCCTCCAGAAGAGTTGCAAACAAAGAACTCAATGACCTTTGGTTGTTCTCCTGACGAAACTATATTCGGTATGCCCTGTGTACCAAGCGCAAAGAAAACATCACTGAGATCTTGCGGTGGTCACATTCACTTCGAAACAAAAAGATTCGATGTCATCAGGTTTGTAGTTGGTTTTGAGATGCTTGTCAATCTCCCTATTACAATGAAAGACCCTGACAGAGAACGCAGAAAGTTGTATGGTAAGTGTGGTTCTTTTAGAATCAAACCTTACGGCTTCGAGTTTAGGAGTGTTTCAAACTACTGGCTTACCAGTGAAGATTTAATGGTTTTTGTATTCAATCAAATGCAAAAGCTAGAGGATTTTAAGATGCCCACTATTGAAGAGGTAAACTTACTTCAGTCTGCTATCAATGAGTATGACGAAAATGCGTGGGATCAATTGGTTAATCAAAGAAAACTAGAGTTAGTCTAATGTGTGGATTATTCGGATACATAGGAACAAAACCCAATAAGTCAGCTATTGCTCTTTTGGGTACGATAAACGAAAGCAGAGGTACAGACTCTTGGGGTGTATACATACACACTAAGGAGCATAATCAAATCTACAAAGGTCTTGACTTCTTTTCGGGAATGACTACGGATATTCAATATCCAGATGGTCTGTGCACTATCATTGGTCACACACGAGCTAAGACTGCTGGTGCTGTCAATGTACAAAATGCTCACCCCTTCGATCTCGGAGGTGGTTGGGTAGGTGCAAAGAACGGTACTGTTAGCAACTGGAAAGCTCTCTGTGAAAAGTACAAGGTCGACACCAAAGACATAGAGGTTGACTCACATGGTTTTATGAAGTCTATCTTGGTAGACTTTCCAAATCAGAAAGTACTCTCTGAATATGAAGGCGGTGCTTGTATTACAATGAGTGATACCATTGGTGAGATATGGCTATTCCGTGGTGCTACAGAAGAGAAGTATGGTAAGGACAAAGGCAAACTTATTTCAGAAAGACCTTTGTTTCTTCTAAAGACAGATGACGGTGTGTACTGGTCTTCTCTCAAATATTCTCTTCAGTATATCAGCTTACTATATCAATTTGGAGCAGAACCAGAAGAATTCGATATGAATAAGCTTGTAAGAATGAACTATCTGGGTAAAGAGGTTGATTCTTTTGACATCGACCGTTCTTATTTTGAAGCTGGTATTGTTACAGCATCTGGTAACATGAACAGCAAAGCTCCTTATAGTTATAGTTATGGGTATGGTTATGGTTATGACACTTACAAACCAGGCAATATTCTTGAAGAAGATTACCTCAACATCACTGAATACAATGGATTTATCTATTGGGCTAAAGGTTGTTTTAGGGTAAGCGCAATGAAAGCTCATGGCTTTTATTATGTCAATAGAGATACTGGTGAGTGGCATAAGCAAGAAGTAGACAACACTGTAAAGTGTTATTTCTATCAAGGCGTTTATGTTTCAAAAGGAGGTTATGATGTTTTGTCTAAACAAATATCTACTTCTACGATCTGGTCTGGTAGGATGTCAAATAGAGATAAGAAATCTTTGCTTAAAAACACAAAGAAATATTGTCTCTTTCCATTCTCTGTTGGTCTTCTTACTGAAGATAAGTCAAAAGAACTTGAGTATGTTAGTTCGGACAAAGATGGCTATCCTAACGAGGTTGAGATAACTCCTTTTGCAAGAGAAGTTGAACTCATCTTTGAATCTAAAGGTAAACTCAAAATCATAGACGATGGTGTTGATGCTGTATATGATGAAGACTTCTTCATAAATGCTAGCCTAGAAGACCTTAAAAAAGTTCCTCAGAACATATGGGATGCTATTGACTTGGATAGTCTACTATACAATATGTCATTCAACCCCAATCCAGCGACATATGATTTTGTTTATAACAAAGTTTCTTCACAAATCGATGATGAAAATTTTGGATCAGTTCAAACCAACAAGACGACATCCCCTTCTGATGTAGAACAAGATATCATTTCCGAGATGAGTGATGAAGCACTCGAAAAGGAATTAGAAAGTCTTGTAGATCTCGTAATTGCTTTTAGTAATGAGAGTCTTGTTGGTGAAATGTTTGAAAACACATCTTACAAAGATCATGTTTCAAACACAATTGATACATTTCTAGCAAACATTTCGGCATATGACGATAGTAAAGTTTGACGGTCAGCCAGCTCTACGCAAAAATTGTAGAAAGATAAATGGCGAGTACTATGAAATGAATGTAGATTGTTTCTTGGTCAATGGTAGATGGAATCGTCTAAACAACGGTTCCATTGCTTTTGATCATGAGAACAAATGCTATGCTAAAAAGTCTGAAATGACAATGGGTATTATAAACTCAGACTTTGAAGAAGGTTATTTTACACCAAACCCTTGCAAAAATATTTATATAAATACAGAAAAGGGTATATATATAGCTTTATCCGAAGATGTTTTACCAGATAATTATTCATATGATACTTCAGAAAATATATTTAGAAAGAATGGTAAGATTGAAAAATATGTAACAGGTCATGGCTATGGTAGACTAAACTATCGTGCTGAGTTTCAGCTTGAAGATACCAAAGCTCTTTATCAAAAGACATCACTAAAGCCTACAAAGAAAGAGAAAAGATTCTTTAGCAGGATATCTCCTTATACTATTGGTTTGGAGTTCGAGACATCTAGCGGTTATATACCTCAGCATAATTTATACAATGCTGGTCTTATTGCTGTTAGAGATGGTAGCCTTAGACAGGATGGTATAGAGCCTTACGAATATGTAACGGTACCAATCACCTCTGCTCAGGATGTCCCTATCATCAAAGAGTCTTGTAGACTCCTTAACAAGTATTGTGTACACAATCACAGAGCTTCTGTTCATGTCCATGTTGGTGGTATGTCTACAAATCCACATACTGTCGTTGGTTTGTGGCGTCTACTGCAAATGTTGCAGGATGAGTTGTATTCTTATTTCCCTCATTACAAGAGAGACGGTGGTGATATACCAGGAAAAACAAACTCTAACGGACAATCCTATTGTGCAGAGCTTCCTATTAAGATTCCAAGGTACACAAAGAACTATGACTCTTATGTTTCTGCTGCTTACAAAGCAATTTTTGATTATCTTGCGGGTAGTAAGACAGAATACGAGAGGAATATTTATTACTTTCAAGGTGTGAATAAATGGAATATTCCATCGAGGTATCACTTTGTAAATATCTTCAACCTTTTATTTACAAAATCGCACACTGTCGAGTTTAGACTACATGAGAATACATTCAATCTTGAGAAAGTTGCTAAGTGGATTTATACTTGCGTTGCAATTGTAAAGTATGCAGACAACAACACGAGAAAGTGTATTGAATCTTCTGAGATAACTCTGAGAGAAGTCCTTGAATCTGCATATCATTCTAAGAAAGCGGATGATATTTGCAAGTATATGGAGTTCAGAAAGGATATGTTCTCAAGAGATGACAAGTTTCATAGTAGTGTTACTAGGACAGACTCTAATTTTCAATTTTCAAATCCAGAACTTTGAGTAATCGTAACCGAAATGCAGGTCATGCTTACGAGAGAAAGATAAGAAATGAGCTGAAGCAGTTAGGTTACACAGATGTTGTTACATCTAGAAGTGAGTCAAGAAACATGGATAATATGGGGGTTGATCTCTTTGGAGATTCGCTCCCTTTTCATGTTCAATGTAAGCGATCAAAGCAGAATTTAAATTCTTTCGATTTAATATATCGAGAGAATGCTCCTAAAGATAAACCGATTGTTATCTTCCACGACAAGGTTGTTAGAAGAGGCACAAGGTTTAGAAGTTTAGGAGAGTTTGTAACAATGGATAAACAAATTTTCTATGACATTATCTCCAGACTTTCAGACGGAAAAGGAGTATAGAGAATTCAATGCTATTAATTATAGCATACTCAAGAATTTGGATACAAGTTTAAATTCTGTTATTAAACCAACCACATACTCCACAAGAGCTATGAATCTTGGTACAGGCGTTGACATTTTGATAACGCAGGATAAAGATGCTTTCTATGAGAGGTTTGAGGTACATACCACTACTCCAAAGGAACCACCTGTTAGTATTCAAAAAATCTTCCTTGCCTGTGAATCTTGGGATCAAGTTTTTGATGAAGCTAAAGCTCAAGAATATGGTGGTAAGTGGCGTGATGAGACTATCATGAGTAAACTTGAAGACCACAAAGATTGGTTTGAACTTATGTTGCGCGCTAGAGAGGTATCTGTTATTACTCCTGCAGAGGAAGAGAAGATATTTCTAGCAGCAACAAATATCACATCCAATAAGTTTCTTCAAGATGTCTTTGAGAGTCCATTGGAAAAGTATTATCAGTTTGGTATTCATTGTGAAGTAAACGGTATTGTATACAAAGTGCTTTTAGACATGATGCTTGTAAACGAAAAGGAGAAAAAGATATATCCTTTCGATTTGAAGACACATGATAAAAGTTGCAATAACTATGTAGAGAATGCTTTCTTTTTGTGGAGACATGACATACAATCTTCTTTGTACAAGACTGTATTGGAAGCTCGTTTTCCAGACTATAAAGTTATGGACTTCACAAATATTGTATATTCTTTTTCTACACAAAAAGCAATCAAAGTAGATACACATAAGTTCTACGAGAAAGCTAGAAAAGGTTATGTTAGAAATGGTGTCATCTACAAAGGATGGGAGCAACTAACAGATGATCTTCTTTGGCATCAAGAGGGTGACATATGGGACTACTCTCGTGAGATATATGAAAATAATGGTGTTGTTGTAGTATGCTAACAAGAAGTTATACTTACCTCGTACCTGTTCTAAGTAAGACAGTAAACGTAAGAACTAACTTTCTAGAAAATGCATACTTAGGTTATATGAACACGGAACCTGATCAAAATATTTATTGCCTTTGGAAATATCCAGGCAGTGAATACGAAGAGTATCTATCTTCTGTATCGAATAATATAATTGATCATGATAAAGAAACTATTATTTCTGTAATACCATTTCCAGATATGAATCATTACTGGAAATTTGTAAATGGTAAATACTCTGAGTTCTCAGATGAGAACAAACAAGTTATACTAGACTTTCATGGTTTGGACGAAGGTTCAGATGTTTGGAAGATCATGTATAAGTATGAGGGTCTTTATCAGCTAAGAGAGAAGCAGTTAAAAACTAGAATACCAAGGACGCAAGAAATTGGTGAGCTAATAAATTTCAAGAAAGAATGCATATCTATGTCTTAAACGAGTATCTTGATACTTCTTGGATAGACGGTGCCAAGCAAACGAATAAGATAGAGAAAGCTGACGCTATTTTATATCATGATGGGGAAGATATTTTTCCCCTCATGTATCAAGAGATGCCTGTAAAAGGTGTCAACTATGATATTGAAAAAGATGTCGAGTTTCTCAGAACTTACAAAGCATATCCAGATATACCAAAGATTGGTATTGGTAGTGGTGCCGACTTCCTTGCTATTATGAATGATGATAAGATCGTAACTGTCGAGAAAGACAATGAGGTTGATCTTCATTACATAACCAATGAGAAGTTTAGAGTAAACAGAGATTCAATTACACGCCTTAATATTAGGAATGGTAAGAAGATTTCTGTTATGGATGGTGCAAACTATAACGCAGATATTGTTTACTATGATAAAGAACTTGCTATCAAGACAGACCCTGCTAAAACAGATACCTGTCAGTATCATGTCTATGTAAATATTTTGATCCAAGCTCTTCTTGATGGTAAAACAGATTACTTTAATAACCTAAGGTATCAAACAAATCATTATCTTGGAAGAATATGGGATTCGTTTAGAGAAAGTCATTGGGACTATGACGATCCAATAAGAACAAGTTATAGGTATTGGTCAAAGTATCTAAAAGATGACATCTCAATGAGAGATGATCATTTGGTTATTACCATAGATCTTGAAGAAATAAGAATTTATGAAGACGATGATTTTCTAGAAGAGTTGTTCAATGTCTTAGACCGTAAACAATCTCATGGTGCTAGTCCTTTTAGTAGAGATAGGCATAGAACAACAGATGCTTCTATGTATGTAAATGATAGTGACCTTGAAAGGTTATATGGCAACGTTAGAAGAACATTTATAAATGGATAACTTAGACAGTATTCTTTTAAATCAAGATAGAGATTTTAATTTATCAAAAGCTGTTGAAGAGCTTTCTGAGTTGGCTACTGTGCTGACTCAAAGGCTCAACAGCGATGAAAGTAGAATCTCTGACCAGATGATAATTGATGAAATCGGTGATGTGCAAATCAGAATCGATGTTCTGAAACTAATGTTTGGTGTCAAACAAGTTGAAGAAAGAATATGTTACAAGACCAAAGAACTCATAGACAAGCATGGCTGATAACGAAGAGTGTGATCCACACATTCTAGACTTTCACGGGGAATGTTACAAACCCGATTGTGGATGTTTTGTAGATGATGAAGGGGGGGATTAACCCCCCTTTTGACTCGTTAGAACGATCTATAACTACTCATATATCTGAGCTTTTCTTCCATTCGAGAAAAGTCATCAATGTAGTTTAGTACAGGAGCAGCATTCTTTAGCTTCTCCCAAGACTTATATGTACCTTTTCTATATCCAGTTTCATACACTTCAAACTCACCACTTACAAGATCACTAAAGATTTGTTCTTGGAAAGAACCTATCTTTTGAACTACTGACAATGCAGCAAAAGGAGATCTTACAATTTTCTGTGCTTCACTAGGAGATGTGAAGAACATAAGTTCAGAGTGAAGTCTTCTATTAGCATAAGCAAGGTGATACCAAAGTTCTTTATTATCATCATCCTCTTCAGCAAGACCTTGTGCGATACCATAAATAAGGTAAGCAGAGGTTGCCGCTGTCATTTCATATAAACTTCTTAGAACATTTCTTTTCTCCATTTCTGTGAGACCGTTCCAAGTTCTATTACCAGAATGTCCTGTGATGAGGTCTTTAATATCCTCTGTACTTCTAATAAGGTTTCTAACAAATCTTATGAATGTTACATAAGAACCTTCTTCAAACTCACCTGTCTGTTCATTAAAAGTTCTGTCGATATCTCTCTTGTCTTTAAAGGTAGCATAGGCACCTCTATATCTTTTGTTAAAACCTCTTACCAACCACTTACGAAGACCAAAAGCAAGTCTTCCCCACCAGTAGGTTTGAGCCATTGACTTCATGTTAGGATCGTACTGACCATACAAGTCAGCAGCAAGGTTCTTAATGGTAGCACCTATGTGGTCAACACCTTCTAAAGTATCAATAGCTCCATTGTTAAGAGTAGAAAACTTAGGAGCGATTTCTTTTATGTCCTCACCTGATTTTTTCTTTTGCTCTAAAGCCTCTTCACGAGTTTTAAAAATCTTATCACCAACTTTAAAGCGCTTGAATTTCATCTGTCCTTCTTCGAATGTCATGAAGTCTAACAAAGACGCAGCATCTTCTTTACTATCAACGACTTTACCATTGATATCCAGATACTGTCTCTTCTCATTCATCACTTTATTTTCCCCAAGAATCATATATGTCAAAGAACCATGGATGTAAATTTCACCCATCTGCTGACCCATATGGATTGTGTCTAAGCTCAATAATTGTTTTTTCCAACCCTCTTGAGCAAATCTTTCTTTGGTACCATAATCACCAAAAAGATTTAAAGACTCAATCATTTTCCAAGTTTCAGATTGTTTATCGAGTGTACCATAGTCACTAACTATAGAATCTTTACTTACAAGTTGAGCTAAGAATTTTTTCTCAGCAGCAGCAAAGCTTTTACCAGAATATCTTTTATCAGATAGAGCTTCTACAAGCTGCATAGTCTTACCTTGCATGATGTTAACTACGTTTGCCATGTAGTTAAATCCTAAAAGCAAGTTAGAAGTATAGCTTTCTACATTCTGTACAACCTTTTCACCAGATACACCAAACATAAGGTCACCCATCTCTTTCAGATGTTTACCATATACTCTTACGTTAAGTGTAGACTGTAATGCTTGATATTCATTTGATTCAACACCAGGTTTCTCAAGCTGTCTCTGCATGTTTGTAGATGAAACTTTCAAAATCTTACCAAGACCTTGAGTTATACCTACTTTCTTTTTAGCAGTAACATCTGAGATTGCATATAAGATAGGCTCAATAGCTTTCTTCTGACGATAGTTTTCTGTAGTAAAGATGTTCATCATTACCATAGAAGCTATATCATTAGACTGCTTCTTTGGATCCATAGTACCTCTATACAAAATAGGAATCGCTTTCTTTTCTGTAAAACCAATATCAGTTTGTACAGCTGTGATACCCAATCTTCTAAATTCAGAAAGGTCTCCTAGCTCACCAAGTTCTTCTTCATCAGCCTGAACTCTAAATGTTCTATCAAAAGCATTCTTGACATCACCTTCATAGACTGTAGTTGTAATAGAAGGTAGCTTAATAAACACATGCCCGTCTACTTCTGAACTAAGTTTTTTACCTTCTGGTAGACCCTCATCCATACCGATAAAGCTCTCTTTAAATACCTCTAAGAGTTCTTTCTCAGCGTCTGAAAGTTTTCTGTTGTCTTTCCACTTATCTAGTATGTTTCCTTTAGAGTCTGTGTTTTGGTCAACCCAAATATTTTTCTTTTTATTCTCTGCCTTGAGAAGCTTAATATTGTTTTTGTCTTGGTCTAATGCTTTTTGCAAATCATTTATAAGCTTTGTAGCTCTCTGTTGTTTTCCAGAAGGCATACGATCTGCGTTTTCTTTAAGCTTTTGAGAAGCTACCTTTATAAAGAAAGCAGAAAGTTCTTTCTTACCAGTAACTTGAGATACTGGTTCAATACCAAACTCTGTGAATATTGCATTTACTTTTTCAGAAGCATCTAAGAAAACACCTGCTAGGTTCTCTTCAGATTCTTTTCTCTTAACAAAAAGTTTTGAGATAGCTTCATCATATTTAGAAATCTCTTCTAGATACTCAGGTTTGATACCTGTATAAAGATATTTGACACCATTAGAGTCTGTGCTTATAAGATTCTTAAATGGGTCTTTACCATATTTTTTACCAACAGACTTATAGAATTTATGAACTGCTGTATGTATACGTTCTCTTTCTTTTAAGAAGAACGATCTTGTCTTAGCATCTGTGCTATCTAACAATCTAGTAGTCATAGAAAGTGTAGCAGATGTTGTATTAGCAGGGTCATTTACCCAAGCAGATACTGATGAGATATCAGCATTAGTAAAATCTACTATGCTTGAGAAATATCCTCTGTTTATCTCAAGAGCTTCGTCTTCAGATTCAGCAAGTCTTCTATTGACCTCATCTTCTACAAGCTTCTTACGAACACTCTTGGTTTCAGAAGCATACTTTTGGTTAGCTTCTATTTCAAAACGCTCTTTAAGAACACCTATACCATACAAAGAAGTTTTTGAAAACTGTTCGACAACAGCTTCTTTTCTTTTATCAGTAATCTTAGACTTTGTTTCTTCTATAAGTCTAAGACTAGCATCAATAGTATCGTTAATTTTTTGTTTTGTCTCAGGAGTAAAATTTTGTTTGTTAAGTACCTTTCGTATGCTAGGTAGCATTTCATAAGACGATAGGTATGTCTGAATAATATGAATTCTAGACAAAGAAACATCACCTTGCAAGTCAGCAGCTCCTTGACTAAGTTGTTGATAAGCATCTTCGATATAAGAGAGTGCAACGCTAGCGTCATAATTCTTATAGAAGCGTTGAATGTTTTCTCTGATACCATCAAGATTGTCAACCATCTCTGCAATCTTTTCAGGAGAACCTTCCATTTTCTTTATCTCCCTTGTTCTAACTTTAAGGTCATCGATTATAACTTTGATAACATCGTTGATATCATTTATTTCGTTTGAAAAGTTTCTTTTTTCATAAGCAAGATCGGAAGCTCTTGTCTCATAGGTAGACTGTCCAATAAGCTCACGAGTAAGCTGAGTAACAGCTGTATTTGAAAGACCAAGTTTTTGTGAAACAAAATTGACAAACCAATCTTTGAATCGATTGATAAAACCAGCTTTCTCTTTATTATCTGCAAAGATTTCTGCACCTTCCAATCCAATAGCTGTAGCAAGAACTTCTTTGTCAAGCTCTTCAGCGGTTAGCTCTGGGTACAATTCTCTAACTTGTTCGTATAGTCTGCTTGTTCTAAGAACATTTACAGCAGCTCTAATCCTTTGGTTGTTTAAACCACCAAGCTCTTCAATAAAGATGTGTGCAAATTCATGGATAGCTGTGTCTGGAGAAATCTTATTTGGATTGAGAGTAATAATATTTTTATTCTTCTCTCTTGTGAACTTACCTTTTTGAGGAAGCTTCTCATCTAACCGAACCTCAACATTGATACCTCTGGCTTTCATAACAGCCATCATCGCTTCAATCTTCTTTTGAGTCTTATTAATAGACTCTTTTGTATTCATGAAAGATTCTTTTTGGAAACCTTCTTCGATAGGAAGTTCATCCAAACCATCTTGAACACGAAGTGCATTCTCTGAAGCTTTTTGATCTGGTGATAATGTATGCCACCACTGAAGGTAGTTCATATAGTCACCATCATCAACTTCTTTATTGTTAGACTCAAATGGTTTTACATCAATAGTTCTTCTACCTTCATAGATATCTTCATCTACAGCAAGGAAATCAGCATTTGCTGTACGCTCCATTGTAAACCAAGACATATTAAACTCTCTGAGGTTATTGATAGCACCCTCATTTCTTTTAAATAGTACAGCATTGGAATCAAGACCGATGTATTCTTTTATATCAGAGACAGTACGAATCTTTGGAATACTAAACAGAACTTTACCTCTAAACTTTTTGAGTTTGCTTTTATACTGACGCTTGGCTATCATACCATAGTGTTGCAACTCTTTTAGAATAGACTGTTCTACAGTTTGATTACCTTTGATAAGATTCTTACCCTCTTCAATAGTAGGAATGCGTAGTTCCTTAGCACCTTTATTAACTCTGAAGTAAGCAAGGTATGCTCTATTTTCACCAAGAGCTCCCTCTAAGGATTTCCACTCTTGTGTATTTATATTAGGACATGCTATCATTTTGTAAATTTACTAATTTTAACCTTTACATCTATTTCTTGCTTCCGCTTCCTCATCACTCTCTTCAGGTAATGTAAATAGAGATAATTGTTCCCCATCGGTTGATTCTGTTGTTTGAAGTGTGTTATCATACATATCTTCTTCAAGAATACCGTCTTTGGCTAATTCTCCACTTAGATAATTAAATAATAAATTTGGAATTTGTTCTTCAATTGTTGTTTTTTCTGTAAAAGGATTTTCACCTTTCTTTATTTGATTTAAAAAATCTAAAGCTCGATTACCATTATTGATTCTTTGTTCAATAGGAGTTTCCCCAAATGTTTCTGTAAGACGTTCAGCAGTTTTAAACTCAGCAGCAAGACTTATTTGATTATTAGTTTCGTTTATCCATCCAGGATAAACCTTGTTTACAACATCTTTAATATTTTCAGAAATACTAGTTTTAACCTCAGCAGCTGGTTGTGTTGGTTGAACAGGAGTAATATCATATACATACAACTTTCTTTTACCTGCTAAGAAATCTTTTGTTGAAGAAAATTTAGGACCAGACTCTGCAAAAGCTTCTGACTTATTAATAGCTTCTACTCCACCAGCCTCTTCAATAGATAGCAGCCCTCTGTTAGTAAGATTAAATTGCTGACCTCCTATATTATAAACGCCACTTGGTAAGTTATTTGTTCTTAGAGTTGTAGTCTTTTGTCCTGATAGAATCTTAGACACATTGTCTGGTTGCATAGAAATGCTTTTAACCTCAGCAGCTGGTTGTGTTGGTTGTGAACTACTTAACTCTTGTCTCACTTCCATCAATATTTTAGGAAACAATTTGCCCCACTTACCTCTATCTTGAGTATGAGTTAAAGTAGCATTACCTGTTGCTAGTAGTTTTTCTAATGCTTTTGGATTTTGTTCAAATGACGCTTTTATTAAGTCTTTCATTATGCTAGAAGATACTTTGTTCCATTCTACAACATTCAATCCTTTTATAGAACGTCCTTGTTGTTTTGACAATCTTCCAGATAATGTAGAGAATGCTCTTTTATATTCTTCTGTTGTTATATTATTATCACCATAGGATTGACTTTTATCAGCATAGTCTAACTTAGCTGCTTGAAATGCTCCTTCTACATTACTATACGTTATACCGCCATATGTAAACGGTCTATTTGCAAAATTACTTAACTCAGCATTTTCATTTGTACCTGCATATATGTTTATTGTACTAGTAGCTTGTTGTGTTGGTTGTGTTGATAATTGATTTAATACACTTTGCAACTGTGCTTCCCAATTAGACTCTGCCATATTAATAGTAGGAATACCTTTTCTCCTAGCCATTTCTACAGCTTGTCCTGTACCACCTTCTGGTCTAATATCATTACCCTCTTTAGCATAGAACAATACGAAATCAACAGGGGTGTTTAAGTCATCACCAAATACTTGATTGGTATTTCTAGCCATAAGTTTAAGAGTACCAGGTTTCGACTTCAACTTACTTG
>Ga0208898_1000611_pt1 | contig 26982 bp, 21 predicted proteins | sample VirMetDEL_Mar_4_FD_184513 | JGI IMG/M metagenome (GOLD analysis project Ga0208898, IMG submission 184513) | Aqueous microbial communities from the Delaware River and Bay under freshwater to marine salinity gradient to study organic matter... | ecosystem: Environmental > Aquatic > Marine >...
CTTTAGAGCTGGGTACTTTGACTTTGTTCAGTTTTCATCTACCAACAGCCTTTTGTCTACTTTGAATACTAATTTGAAGGTAGGCGACACTTTTGTAAAGACGATACGCGGTAGGGTTTACGGCAGCTATGCTGGTCAGAAAACGATCATTGACACTTACAGGTGGAATGAGGGTGCTACTCCTGCAAATAGGGGGTTTCAAACATTCTCTTTTGACACCAATATAACAGGGGGAGATGGCTTTGAAATGCGTACTTACTTGCGTTTTCCGACCTCTAACTACATTGTAGCGTGGGCTGTTTTCAATGACGGCACGGAACAGAGAGTTTCCGAAACGCGGTTTGTCGTTACTACCTTGATAGGTGATTTTAGAAATCACTTGATAGCGTATTTTGACAGCAGCTTTGCTCCTGTTTCCCCGTACAACAGCGAAGCTGATATAATAGCTTATGAAGAAACCTTTGCAGGGGAGAGTGTGACGGGGAATACGAGGGAAAGAATACAGATTGAAAGCGTCGAGTTTAGTTACGAAAGAAAGTAAGCAAACGCTAAATTTGACCCTATGAGAAACTTTACTATAGACGAGTTTGATTCACCCGATGTAAAGGGTAGCGGCTCAAAAATGGATGCAGTTTTTTTGCTTCGCCTCGATGAACTTCGGGGGCGGTGCGATTTCCCTTTTAAGGTCAATTCCGGCTATCGCACGAAAGAACACAATGCAAAGGTAGGTGGAAGCCCTCGAAGCTCACACCTTGACGGTTTGGCGGTAGACATTCATTGCAATGATAGCGCAAGGCGTTTCAAGATCGTATCTGAGGCCGTTAAGATGGGCTTTAGCCGCATTGGAATAGCAAAGACATTCATTCACATTGATGACGATAGAACAAAGTCACAAGGTGTAATTTGGCTGTACTGATGACTATTCAAGATATTTTGGAATGGGTAGGCATCACTTCTGCGGGCGGCGTTATCGGTTGGCTCAGTGGAAGGAGAAAGAGCAAAGCCGAGGGCGTGGAGGCCACGATCCTGGTGTTTGAAAGAACGGTCAATCACCTAGAAGAGCAGGTTGAAGAGCTTCGGAAGGAGAACAAAGAGCTCCGCGACAGAGTGAGGTATCTCGAAGAGAAGCTGGATGCCGGAACACTTCTTACATGACAGGGAAATTTGTTTGCATATTAAGCCGGGCAACATTGCTTATTTGGCTTTTGAGTGGATGCAGCGCAAACTGGTATTTACGAAGAGCAATAGCGAAAGACCCATCTATTCTACAACCGAGCGAACCCGTAAGTGTGTTATCGGTAACACCTGAGATAAACTTTTCAAGTGTCCTTCCCCCTTGCGTTGACTGGCCCGATATTCAAGAGATAAGGGATACAGCAACTGGCGCAAGCATTACAATAGAGCGCGTTTACGAAGTTGATAGCCTGAGTGGTGACTCCGTTGCTACTGGCGAGTTTGAGGTTACGGGAAATGTTCCGGAGAAAAAAACAATAGTTGAATGTCCGCCGTGTAACCCTTCGGTAATTTACAAGCCCCGTGCATGGTGGGAAAAGTTCATCATTCCATTGATGTTAATTATCACCATATTTGTATTTGTAAAAAACAAATGAAATGGGAACCGTAAAGTCCATGGAAAACCTTAGAACACAGCTCACCAAAAAAGAGCTTGAGAGCATTCAGATCGCTCACAGAGAGTTCAATTCTTTGAAAATGGCACTTGCAGAGGCCGAGTTGAACAAGATGTCTATTGCGGCTAGAATCAGAAAGGTTCAGGATGATTTTCAGAAAATTGAAGGATCTTTAATCAAGCGCTACGGGAAGGATGCAGTTATCGACATTCAGACCGGTGAAGTAAAAAGACCTTCTCAAGATGACCAAAATAGCGAGGTATCCCAATGACCTCTTAGTATCCAATCAAGATAGACTTGTTGGAACTGACGCTAATGGCAATCCTACAAAGAACTATAGGGTTTCAGATTTAGGAAACTTCTTCAAAAATTCCTTCTCGAATTTTGATGGAGTTATGATCAGCGTGCTAGACTCGCGCTTTGGTGTAGTAAATGATGGCTTCTCAGATGACTGGAGCGGCTTACAGGCTTGCGCTGACTACTGCTCCGACAACAACTACACGATGTACATCCCTTATACAGGGGTCGATTACCTAATAAGCAGGCCGATTGTTCCGCATAGGCGCAAGGGACTCACTGTGTTTTTGGACGCGCTTTTGTGGGCGACTGATCCAGCGTTTGACAAAATCAATCTAAACGGATGTGTATTTGCTGCTGGCTGTTTAACCCATCCACTACAGAAGAAGATAGAGTTATTGGACGGTGGCGCTTACCTGCATCGGCTTCCACAGCTAAGAGCGGGATCAAGATCTATTTCTATTGATTCTTCTTTGTACAATCTGCTCTCCATTGGTGATGTGGTTTTGCTTAGATCGGACTTGCTTGCTGTTGATAGAACCGGAGATGCACCAGGAACCGTTCCTTCTGGAGAGAGGTTTGGCGTGTACAATTTTTCAGAGCTAAATAAGATAATCTCCAAGTCGAGGTCTAATTCAGGCGAGTACATTATTGATTTTGAGCACGCTATTGAAGAAGATGTGTACGAGCCAAGGTTACTTAGGTTTCCGGAAGATCAGTACATAGACACCTTTAGGGAAGATCCAAGGCACTATATCGGCCCATGTCAGAACTTTCATTTGATGTGCGGCCCTCGTGGCGGGGTTAAGACTAGCGGGAATCAATCTTTCATACAGGCGACTTGCCTGTATGACTTTTCGCTGATCAACGTAAATGTCATTGATGCGGCAGGAGGCATTTTATGTAATGCTCTGAATAATGGTGATGTAATAAAACTCAGAGGCAACTGCAGAGGGTCATCCTTGGAGATAGCATTCGCCTCAAATCGAGTTCGCTGTGTAAACATATTCCCAACAGTAAGGGGTCGTGGCGATAGAACAAACCCGCAAATAAGCATCACGGGGTATTCTTTTCCATTAAGAAACAAGGGTGCTGGCGCCATAAGCTCCGAGGGGATTATGGACTACAATTACGATGCTGTGTGGTACGCTTCTGACAATAAGATGCGGGCCATGATTTACAATAAAGATGACGAGCAGTGGGATTATTTCTCTGATGCATTAAATCCACTTTGGGAAGGGGACTCACCGTTGGTTCTTGGCACCCCTGAGTTGAGTGGATGGGGATCTGACATCTATGTTCCAGAGGGCACGGAAGGCGGCATAACAGTCACAAAGGCCCTGAGTGAAAATAAGTCTACTGTAAACATTCACGAAGGAGCTAGAAACATTTCAATTGATGATGTTGAGATCGTTGTTTCTGATGATTATGACTTTATTGATCAAGATATAAACATTGTTGGCTCAGGCATCCGGGTTACCGGAACCAGAATATACTCGAATAAGTTCATCAACGTACAGAGCGGGGACACTTTAGAGGGGGATAGTATAAGCATAGGGAATGCGATAAACGGAGGCGATATACCGTTTTCAATCAACGATATAGAGGTTGATGGCATCACTACAACAGGTAGACCCGTAAACGCTATCATCAGTGTTACCGATTGCCCTTTGTTTCCCGGCCAAGACAACACGACAATAACGCTTCAAGGGAATTTGGCGGGCAACTTATCGCGCGTTTACAATGTTTCTATTGCTTCTGTTGTATCAGGAAGCTCTACTCAAATAACATTCAACACTTCGTTAAATGTAGCTGACTTTGTTTCTATTGGTCAATCTCTTTCAATTAGCGGGGCAAGTGGTTCTTGGGCTTCAATAAACGGAGCCTATACTGTCTTGTCAATAGATTCATCTACCGCTGTCACCATAAATTTTGACAGCTCCCTATTAAATGCTGCAAATTATGTAGCTGATTCCGCTCGCATAAGCAAGCCGTATTTCAACTACGTTTTGAGCGGTAGCACTTTGGCAGGGGGTGCAATTACACGCGCTGCGAATACTACCGAGAATCCAGAGGACAGATACTACGCCTACCATTCGCAAGCTATTGATGCGCTTATAGTGTTTTCAGTTGAAGGCTATGCAGGAAAAGGTAAGGGGTGGTATTTAATCCCCGCTGCAACGGTGACAGAGCCTGTAAGCGCGGGCGGTACTTTGTCGGGAGTGGACTTTGGCAGCATCACAGATATTTATGATGCCGATGACAGCTTTAGCTTTAGCGGTTTTAGCGGTGGGACTTTTGCCGTTTATCTTGGGGCGAATTGCGAATATGTGATCTTCGGCCCTTGCCGACAGTTTGTGAACGCAGGTGGTCAGGCCCTTACTTTTATTCCAGAGGTGGCGCACCGAACATTTAGGGCTTTGGCATTTGATAATGTGAGAGGTAAGAGGGCGGCTTTGCGTGGCGTTCATGTGAGGGGCGGGGTTCGCAACTTCTATTCAAACATCGGTTTTGAGCGGTTTATCCCTTCAGATGTAACCTCGGCTAATGTACCCGCTTCGCGCTATTTTGTGGATGTGGAAACAGTCAACAGTGAATATGTAAGCGGCAACAGCTTTGACAATGTAAGCAGCGAAGATGCTACAATGACAGGGCAGAGGGAAACGGTGAGAGATCAGGGATTCGCCAATAGCTTTAAGCGGGTGTTAGATAACAGATCTAAAGGTTGGCAGGAATTTAACAGGAGGTATTTTAGAACTAGCGCGACAGGTGTAATGCGTCAGGTGCTGGACAATACCCCCATCTTGGGTGTTACTTGGCCGCTTATTAATGGAAAGGTTGAACAAAATACCACCGCAACACTAGATAGCATCAACTGGGCTGGTTTTACTGGGTTTCGTATAGGGTATGAACTGTATGTGCGCTTCACGGGTGTAACGTCAGGTAGGCCGACCTTAAACGTCAAAGGCGGTGCATCGGGTTCGCTTGCTACTTTGCATTCTACGGAGTTGCCTAACAGTAGCGATTTTGAATTGAATGTGCACATTCAGTTCTTGGATAATTTGGCGGCTCCTGCGGGCACTCCTTCCGGGTATTGGATAAGCGTTTCCCATGTGTTAAGGGATGGCACTTCGCACGAGGCGGGGGCTGACATTGTAGACTTGAACGCTACGGGTGGAACTAGGCAAATAGCCTTTGAGGTTGTTTGTGAAAATAATGAACAACTTGACCTTTTTGCGTATAGTGTAGAGGCTAAAACAAATACATAATGAATGGAACATACAGGAAAATAGTGGTTGGCTCGGACTATCTGAACGCAATGGTTCTCAAAGAGGGGCAGTTGGTTATGGGACAGCGTGCGACAATACACGCAATTGTCAAGAGAGAGGACGTGGCCAGATGGTTTGTGTACATCAAGTCCACCTCTAGCGAAGAGGTTTTCGAATGGAAGTCCTTTCCCGACAGCATCGTCTCTACAGAAAACTTTATAGACCTTTCGTGATGAGGCCGCCGTTCTGCTATGTCGTGAAGCCAGTGGGCGGGCGTAGGTATGACAACATCAAAAAAATTGGTGATGTTGACTTTATCATGAGTTCTTCCGAGGAGGATCATCACCACAGCAATAGGTACGCAGAGGTTGTTGAGACTCCTGTCGTACAAAACACAAGCATAGAGGTGTCGAAGGGAGACGTCCTCCTGGTTCATCACAATGTTTTCAAGTTTTACAACGGAATGAAGGGTGACAGAAAAAGCGGCAGGTCATTTTTCAGGAATGATACCTTCTTGCTTTTTGATGAGCAGTTCTTTATGGTTAAGAAAAACGGGGTTTGGAATTGCTTGGAAGGGTTTTCATTCATCAGAATGCCGGAGGTAAGGTGCGTAGACCTGAAAAGTGTTATCAATAACACCGGTCTTATTGGTGAGATCGTCTATCATGGGCCAGATGGCGGTAAGCTAGGACTATCGGTTGGTGACAAGGTATCCTTTGTTCCAGAGACGGAAAGTCGCTTTAATGTAGATGGTGAGGTTCTCTTTAGAATAAGAAACTCTCACATAACAATGAAAATCAATGAAGACAACAAATGAACTTCGTCAGAGTATTATCAAGGCTGGAAGAAAGGCTGTTGAACACCTCATATCTGTAGCAGAGGAGAAGATTTTGGGCAAGGAAGATCCTGATGGGGAAAACAGCTCACTAGCCGCAGACCGACTGAAGAATGCCGCAGCCACTAAAAAAGTGGCGATTTTTGATGCTTTCGACATTTTGGATAGGATTGATCAAGAAGAGTCAAAAATATCCGAAGGCGGAGTGGCGCAAAAAACAAACGGAAATGAATCAGGAGGTTTCGCGGAAAGAAGATCTAAGTAACTCCCTCTACAGGGTACTTGACAATTACGTTCCTGTAAAAGTTCTTGCCGCTAAGAACAGGGCTAAGGTGTGGAAGTATGGATATGACGAAACCCACGATATGGTGGTTATATCCAAAAACGGGCAAATTGGCGATATTTATGAGATCGAGGGTCTTAAAATAGCTCTTCCAAGATATGATAGGAATCAAGTTGTATCTAGGTCAAGACAGGCTTCAGCGCAGCATTGGGAGCGGGAAGATCCACCGAAGGAGCTCCAGCGCATAAAAAGCATCTTTCAGTGGAGAGAGATGCCGAACTCATTTAAGTCCAAGTACATACCGTACATAGAGAATGAGTTTGATAGAAGGGAGTATGGCATTTTCTTTATGAATAATGGCAACCCGACCTACATCACTGGGAGTCATTATATGTACCTGCAGTGGAGCAAGATAGACGTTGGATACCCCGACTTCCGGGAGGCTAATAGGATTCTCTACATATTCTGGGAAGCTTGTAAGGCTGATGACAGGAGCTTTGGGATGGTTTATTTGAAAATAAGGCGCTCCGGATTTTCATTCATGGCCTCGGAAGAGTGCGTAAACACAGGTACCATCAACAAAAAGGCTAGGGTTGGCATCTTGTCAAAGACAGGCCCGGACGCCAAAAAGATGTTTACTGAAAAGGTTGTTCCTATAAATACCAACCTGCCATTTTTCTTCAAGCCTATCATGGATGGCATGGACAGGCCGAAAACAGAGCTTTCGTATAGGATACCTGCTTCTAAGATCACTAAGAAGAATATGTCATCCATAGGGGATGATGAGGAAGGCTTGGAATCGTCTATCGACTGGAGGAATACTGATGACAACAGTTATGATGGTGAAAAGCTCCTGCTTCTGGTTCATGACGAAAGCGGTAAATGGTTAAAACCCAACAACATACTCAATAATTTACGAGTGACTAAAACCTGCCTTCGTCTTGGAAGGAAGATTGTCGGCAAGTGTATGATGGGATCTACCTCCAATGCATTGTCGAAAGGCGGCAAGGAATATAAGTCCGTTTATGAAGATTCAAGGGCAAGCAAGCGCAACAAGAACGGGCAAACAAAAAGCGGACTGTACGCCATTTTCATACCCATGGAATGGAATACGGAGGGATACATCGACAAATACGGCATGCCTGTTTTCAGGACGCCTGAAAAACCGGTGCTGGGGGTTGACGGGGAGTACATTTCTATTGGAGCAGTTGACTGGTGGGAAAACGAGGTTGAGTCTCTTAAAAACGATCCCGATGCTCTAAATGAGTTTTACAGACAGTTTCCAAGAACAGAGTCACACGCCTTCAGGGATGAGTCGAAAGAATCTATCATGAATCTCACGAAGATTTATGAGCAGATTGATTACAATGACCCTATAACAGTCTCAAGGCTTGTGAGTACCGGGAACTTTCAATGGAAAGACGGGGTAAAAGATACTGAGGTCATTTGGGTTCCTGATGTAAGGGGTAGGTTTAGGGTATCATGGATGCCAGAGCCAGCTCAAAGGAATAGTGTCGTGACAAGAAATGGCGTTAAATACCCAGGCAACGAACACATGGGTGCCTTTGGGTGTGATCCATACGACATATCTGGGGTAGTAAGCGGGGGTTTTTCAAACGGATCACTTCATGGCCTGACAGCCTTCCACATGGATAAGGGGCCGGTCAATCACTTTTTCCTTGAATACATAGCTCGACCACCATTGGCCGAGATATTCTTCGAGGATGTGCTTATGGCCATTGTGTTTTATGGTATGCCGATGCTGGCTGAAAACAACAAGGCGCGACTCTTGTATCACATAAAAAACAGGGGGTACAGAGGCTTCTCTATGAACAGGCCAGACAAGCATTACAACAAGTTGTCTGTAACAGAGCGAGAGATAGGCGGTATACCAAGTAATTCTGAGGACATAATTCAGACACACGCCTCTGCCATACAGTCTTATATTGAGAAGTATGTTGGTTACGATCGAGAGGGTAGATATAGAGATCCTGACGAAATGGGCGACATGCCTTTCAACAGAACTCTTGAAGACTGGGCAAGGTTTAATATAAGCGACAGAACAAAGCACGATGCGTCAATAAGTTCAGGACTGGCTATAATGGCCTGTCAGAGAAATCTTTATCTTCCCGCTCAAGAGAAACCCAGTAAAATAACAGTTAAATTTGCTCGATATAACAACACTGGTTCAAGGAGTGTACTGAATAGGCGCGAACAACATGGATAAAGATTTTCAGATTCGTAAGCAGGTTTTTCCGAGTGTACTTTTATCTAATTCGGAAAAGGATAGCCTGGAAACCGGACTTGAGGTTGGGGAGGCTATTCAGTATGAGTGGTTTTCCAGGGATGGCAGATCGTCATCTAGTTACTACTCAAGGCTAAACACTTACACTACTTTGAGGCTTTACGCTCGTGGAGAGCAGTCTACCCAGAAGTACAAAGAAGAACTTTCTGTTGATGGTGACCTGTCTTACTTAAACATGGACTGGTCAATAGTGCCGGTTATACCCAAGTTTGTGGACATTGTGGTCAACGGAATGTCGAACAGGATGTTCAAGGTGAAGGCCAACGCGCAAGACGCGATGTCTCAAAGTAACAGGAGCCGGTACCAAAGAATGATTGAGGGTCAGATGGCCGCCAAAGATGTGCTATCCATTGTACAGGACAAAACGGGATTCAACCCGTTTACAATGAACCCTGAAGATCTTCCGGAGAATGATGAGCAACTGTCTTTGCACATGCAGCTTCACTTCAAGCCGTCAATTGAAATTGCTGAAGAGGTTTCCTTAACCACGGTTCTCAACGAGAATGATTTCCTTGAGCTCAGAAAAGAGCTCGATTATGATCAGGTGGTTTTGGGAGTCTCCTTTGCTTGTCATGAGTTCCAAAAGGGGGCTGGCATAAAGGTTTCTCGACTAGATCCGGCTGAGGTCATTCACAGCTACACGGAAGATCCGTATTTCAGAGATTGCTTCTACTGGGGCAATGTGAAAACGATCCCCATAAGCGAGGTGTACAAGATAAATCCGGACATAACCAAAGAGCAGCTCAAGGAGATTACGGATGCTTCCAAACAGTGGAACAACTACCATGATTCCGCTAGATACATAGACGGTATTTTTTCTGAGGACACCTGCAACATCCTTCGTTATTGGTACAAGACCACTAGAAGGGTGGTGTACAAGAAGAAAATGCTTGATGACGGGGGTGTAAGGGTTGTTGAAAGAGATGATGACTTCAACCCCACTGAGGAAGATCTAGCAACAGGAAGGTTTGAAAAGATAGAGAAGATCATTGACGTTTGGTATGAGGGGGTTATGGTTTTGGGAACTCAGATACTCCTCAAGTGGGAACTCGCCAAGAATATGGCCAGACCTAAGTCTGCGGCGCAATACGCAATCTCTCCGGTTGTTGGCTGCGCTCCAAGAATGTACAAGGGTGTTACAGAAAGCTTGGTTCGTAGAATGAAGCCGTTTGCAGACCTTATTCAGGTTACTCACTTGAAGATACAGCAAGTGATTCAGAGAATGGTTCCAGACGGTGTCTTCTTGGATGCAGATGGTCTGAATGGTGTGGACTTAGGGAATGGAGGCAATTACAACCCAGAGGATGCTCTTCGCCTTTATTTTCAAACAGGTAGTGTTGTTGGAAGGAGTTACACAACTGACGGTGACTTTAACAATGCTAGAATACCTATTCAAGAGTTGTCAAAGAACTCTGGGGGCTCTAAGCTTCAAACACTAATTGCGGCCTACAACCATTACCTCGACTCAATACGAACGGTAACAGGATTGAACGAAGCTAGAGATGGGTCTACACCAGACCCTAGAGCGCTCGTTGGTCTTCAGAAGCTTGCTGCCCTTAATTCAAACACTGCAACAAGACACATTCTCGACTCAACCCTTTACGTTTTTAAGAAGATTTGTCAGGCTGTATCACTCAGAATATCAGATTTGCTTGAGTATTCTGATGAAATGAGGGATAATTTTATTAACAAGGTCGGTGCATATAATACTTCGATAATTGACGAGATAAAAGACCTCTACCTGTATGATTTTGGGATAGATATCCAGATGGCTCCGGATGAAGAGGAGAAGAACAAGCTGGAGGAAAACATTCAGATGGCCCTGTCTAAAGGAGACATTCATTTGGAAGACGCTATTGATGTGCGCGAGATCGACAATGTTAAGCTGGCGAACCAGCTCCTGAAGATCAAGCGGATCAAGAAGCAGGAAAATGACCAAAAGATGCAGATGCAAAGAGATGCTTTGGTTGGTCAACAAAATCAGATGTCCCAGCAAATGGCGGCTAAATCGGCTATTGACAAGATAAATGCCGAGGCCATGGGTAAGATGAAGGTGAAGCAAGCAGAAATTGCATTTGAAATTCAAAAAATGAATGCAGAAGCCTCCCTTAAAGAGCGATTGATGCATCGAGAGTTCTTGTACAACATGGAACTAAGAGGCATTGATCAAAGCAAGCTCAGTGAAAGGGAAAAGGAGAAGGAAAAAGCAAAGTCTAAGAGGATAGCTGAGCAGAATACTCAACAGTCTCAGTTAATAAATCAGAGAAAAAACAACCTTCCTCCAATGAAATTTGAGTCAGAAGAAGATAGTCTAGATGGATTTGGTCTTGAATCGTTTTCACCTAGGTAGTTAAATTTGCAATAAACGAAACCAAATGGAAATCACTGTAAAAGAAGTCTCGACAAAAGAGACCAGCGCCGCCGAAAGAGAGGAGAAGGTTTTGACAGAAGCTCAAAAGGAAGAAGCGGGAAAAGAAGGGGTCGAAACAAAGACCGATGAGGCGCCGCCTGAAAAAAGCGTTACAGAGAAAGACGTTCTTGAATTTATTAAGGCTCAAAAAAATCAGGAATACTCCTCCATTGATGAGATCCTTACACCAAAGGAAATCATCAAGGAGCCAGAGCTTCCTGAAGATGTTTCTAAATACCTTGAGTACAGGAAAGAAACCGGACGCAGTTATCGAGATTTCTTGGCTTTCCAAGAGAGTTTTGAGGACAAGTCGGAAGACGAGCGATTGTCACAGTATCTACTAGCTACCGAAAAGGGGCTTGATGCTGAAGACGTCCAAGTCATGATGGATGAGTTTTCCTATGACGAAGACATTGATGATGATGATCATATCAAAAAGGTCAAGCTCAAGAAAAAGAAAGTGATTGCAAAAGCCAAAGAGTGGTTCGATCAGAATAAGGAAAAGTATGGAACAAAGGGCGAGTCGTCCGGAGTTTCTATTCCTGAAGCTGAAAAGGAGCAGTATGAGGCTTACAAGCAATATGTCGAGAGTGCGAAAACAGAGACAGAGGCCATTGAGCGTAAAAGGGAGGTCTTTACCCAGAAGACAGATGAAGTTTTCTCACAGGATTTCAAAGGTTTTGAATTTCAAGTGGGGGATAAAAAAGTCTTGTTTTCCCCTGGGAATGCAGAGGATGTTAAAAAGCTACAGACTGACACCTCGTCTTTTGTATCGAAGTTCTTGGATGAGAACGGAATGATAAAGGACGCAGCGGGTTATCACAAGTCGCTTTCAGCAGCCCTGAACCCAGACAAGTTGGCCAAGTTCTTTTACGATCAGGGAGTGGCGGACGCCGTGGAAAAGAACATGAGGAATATCAAGAACATTGATATGTCCCCAGGTCAGGCCAGGCAAGTAGCCGGTTCAAATGGTTTTTCTGTTCGTGCTGTCGAAACACCTGGAGGAGATGGTTCCTTCAAGGTAAAAGCAAAGAACTAACCCTAAAAGGATAAAACTATGTCCTTACTAAACTCGCCGACATACCAGCTACAACCGTCGGCACAACAAGTGGCATTGCCCACGAATTACATTACTGACTTCAACTTCTTGAATCAGTATTTGCCAGACACCTTTGAAAAGGAGTTTGAGCGCTATGGAAACCGCAGCATCGCGTCTTTCATGCGTATGACAAGTGCAGAAATGCCCAGTTCTTCAGATAAGATTATCTGGACAGAGCAAGGTCGTTTGCACATCAAGTATGTGAATTGCACCAGCGACGGAAGTGCTACCGATCCAACGGCTACCATTACCGTAGGTGACGTGCTAGACCCATCTTCTCAGCCGCTTCTCGGAGGCGCGGGGGGCATTGGTATTCGCGTTGGTCAAACGGTGGTGATTACCGCCAACAATGGAACTGGCGCAAACAAGGGCATTGTGACCGCCGTTGACACTTCTGCAGCAACCTTTGACGTGGCTTATTACGAAGCTGGCGGTCAGGTTTTTGCCTCTGCTGTTGCTTGTACTGTTCAGATCTACGGATCAGAGTTCAAGAAAGGAACTACCGGCATGGTTGGTAGCCTTGAGGCTAATGATGAGTTCTTCGAGACCTCTCCCATCATCATGAAAGACCACTACGAAGTGAGTGCGTCAGACATGGCTCAGGTTGGATGGGTTGAAGTGACCACTGAAAATGGAGCCAACGGCTTCTTGTGGTACCTCAAGTCAGAGCACGAGACTCGTCTCCGCTTTGAGGACTACATGGAGTCCGCGATGCTTGAGGCTGTTCCAGCAGAAGCGACATCTGGAGCTGTTGCTGCCGGGTATAAGGGTATGGAGGGTGTCTTCTACTCTGTAAACGAAGGCGGAAACGTATTCGGTGGTGGTTATCCAACTGTTTTGTCTGACTTTGACCTCTTGGTTGACCGTATGGACAAGCAGGGCGCAATCGAAGAGAACGTATTGTTCTTGAATCGCAACGCTTCGTTTGCGATTGATGACATGCTGGCTACTTTGAATGGAGTAGGTGTTGGTGGAACTAGCTACGGCTTGTTCGACAACAGTGAGCAAATGGCGCTGAACCTTTGCTTCACCGGCTTCCGTCGTGGTTACGACTTCTACAAGTCGGACTGGAAGTACCTCAATGATCCTACTGCGCGTGGAGGCTTGCCTGTTTCTTGGAGTGGTTCAACCACAGCCAACACAATCACCGGTATGATGGTTCCTGGTGGCGCAACCACTGTGTACGACCAAGTTCTTGGAAAGAATGCAAAGCGTCCTTTCTTGCACGTTCGTTATCGCGCCTCAGAGGCCGAGAATCGTCGCTACAAGACTTGGATCACCGGTAGCGCCGGAGGTGCTCAGACAAGCGACCTCGATGCGATGGAAGTCAACTTCCTCACTGAGAGAGCTGTCTGCACGCTTGGACGAAACAACTTCTTCATCTTCCGTTACGGATCGTAAGAAGATTGGGCGATAGGGAGGTGTTATTCGTAACACCTCCTTTTTTCTTAAATGCAACAACAATTACAAAAATGAAAAAGCAACTGAAAGACCGGGTGTACCGGTTGAAAAATCAACGGAAGCCATTGAGTTATGTGCTTCCATCTAGGCACACAAACGCTCATCCACTCCTTCATTTTGATGAGCAGAAAGGCACTTCAAGAGCCCTTCGTTATGCCACCAACCAGCAAAGCGTATTTATTGACGAGCAGCAAGGGGAGGTTATCCTTGGCCACGTCATTTTTGAATCAGGCATGCTGAATGTCCCTAAGGAGAATCAAGCTTTGCAGCAACTTCTTCATTACCATCCTAGCCTAGACAAGATCTTCGAAGAGGTTGACAATGAAAGAGATGCTCAAAAAGAGCTTGCTCGTCTTGATATGGATGCAGAAGCCATGATTCGTGCGAGAGAGATGCCCATCGAGCAGCTTGACATAGTTCACAGGGTGATTTATGGAAGGCAGACCGCTGGCCTCACTAGCGGAGAGATACGAAGAGACGTTCTCTCTTATGCAAAAAACAATTCGGAAGACTTCCTTGAGATCCTGTCAGATCCCAATACAGAGGTAGAGGGAAATGTGTACAAGTATTTTGAGGAGAACCTGTTGAGTTTCAGGAGAAACAAAACTGAAGTTTGGTACAACATGCCAAAACTCAAGAGCAAGATGCTCAATGTTCCTCATAATGCTAATCCGTACTCTGTTATTGCAGATTTCCTGAAATCTCCAGAGGGGTTAGACGCATACAAAATGCTTGACTCAATGTTGATTGATCACGTTACCCCACCGGATAGCGATAATGCGAAAGATCCAGGCGACAAAGTAGTCTACAAGTAATTAAGAGCCCGGTTCGCCGGGCTTTTCTTTTTGTAGATTTGCAACAGCCTTATTACCAGCTACGATGATCAACTCAGTAAGAAACTCGGTTCTGTCTATACTGAACAAAAACAATTACGGGTATTTGTCGCCAGCGGACTTCAATCTTTTTGCGAAAAACGCGCAGATTGACATATTTAATGAGTATTTCTCGGCATACAATGATGCTGTAAATAGAGAAAACGCAAGGGTTAGTGGAACCGGATACGCGAACACTAAAAAGATGACCGAAGAGGTTATCGACCTGTTTTCTGAAACAAAAGCATTAGGGAAGACGTCTGCCGGCCAGTCCGCAATCAACAACTCGTTTTACCTACCAAGCTTACTTACCACAGGGGATATTCATAAAGCAATCAATAAGGTTGTGATATACCCAACGGTGAAGCTTAGTGGAGCAAGCAGTGCTGTTTCCAGCAATCAACTGGTGTCTACATCTCAGTTCACCGGCGTAAGCAACGGCGACATTGTGGTCAATTCAACCACGGAAGATTTTGCTTATGTAACTGGTGTTCAGTTAAATAGCCTAAATTTATCAGGTGATATTTTTACGGCTATCGGGCAGTCGTTTAGGGTTTACTCAAAGAGCGTAATTAGAGAGGCTGAGCGAGTATCTCACTCCAAGATACACATGCTTCAAATGGGACTTAACACAAGTCCTTCATCTTTATTCCCAGTGTACGTTGAGCAAGGAAACTTAATTCAGGTGTATCCTGAAAGCAATACTCAGTATGGGTCTGTTTTTGCCCAGTACATAAGGATGCCAAAAGAACCAAAGTGGACGTTTACTACCCTAGTCAATGGTGAGCCTTCGTTTAATCAAAGCTCTCCAGACTACCAGGATTTTGAACTCCCAGATGAAGATGAGGTGAACCTGGTGTTGCGGATTCTTCAATACGCCGGAATGTCTATAAGAGAGATTGCTGTCCAGCAATATGCGCTCCAGGAGGAGATGATGGCGAAACAAAAACAATAACAGTCCATGGCCTACTTGACACCATTTGATTATTACCAGAACGAGTCTAATTGGGGGTCGTATCAATACATTTCGCTGGATGATATCGTCAACAATTATATGTTGATGTATTCCGGAAACAACAAACTGATCAACAATGAAGACCGCTTCCAGGTGGTGTTTCATGCCAAGCGAGCCATCCAGGAGCTGAATTACGATGCCCTGAGGCAAGTCAAGGTACTGGAACTCGATGTTTGTGACCAGTTAAGGTTTGTTCTTCCCTATGATTATGTGAGCTGGGTTCGCATATCAATGTACAAGGATGGCATCTTGTATCCGCTTTCAGAGAACATACAGGTGCAGTCATCTAATGCTTATTTGCAGGACAATGACTGTAACATTTTGTTTGATGAGTCTGGAAACATACTGCAGCCTGAGTATTCTCAATTAGATTTCGACAGGATCAACGGAACTGAAAAGAGCATCTACATGAATCCTGGAAGCCCGTTCAATGGGCTAGATGGGTGGTTTTTTGATGGAAGATGGGTGTTTCAGTTTGATGTCGGCGGTCGCTTTGGAATGAATACAGAGACGGCTAATTCAAACCCAAGGTTCACAATAGACCAGAGCAAAGGCGTGATAAATTTCAGCTCTGATATGTCTGGAAACCTTTGCATACTTGAATACTTTTCAGACGGAATGGAAGGCGGTGACGAGTCGAAAATGCGCGTCAATAAGATGTTTGAGGAGTATCTGTACGCCCATATCACTTATGAGCTTCTCAACTCCAAGCTTGGTGTTCAGGAGTACATTGTGGAAAGAGCTAAGAAAAAGAGAAGAGCTCTTTGGCAAAACGCTAAGATCCGGATGAGCAACATTAAGCCTGGAAGGTTACTGATGAATATGAGGGGCCAGAATAAAACCATCAAGTAATGCCCAATCTTAAACGGAATTTTTTGATTGGCAGGATGAACAAGTCTTTCGATGAAAGGCTTGTACCTGATGGTGAGGTTATAGATGCGCTAAACTGCCGGTTTGGATCTACCGAGCAGTCCGAAGTAGGCGTTGTTGAAAACGCTAAGGGAAACGAACTTATTTGCGAGTTCACCTTCCAAGAAACATCTCTTAGTGTACAGGCTAAGACAATAGGTAGGTTTACCGACAGCAGAAGGGAAACGATATACCTATTGATCCATGATCCCAACTTTGTGGCCAGCCCCACCGGGAAGCTTGACATGGTGGTTTCATACAATGTGCAAACCGACACAAAGCGGTATCACATCATAAGTTCTCAGAATCCGAACGATACCGACAACACCACACTGAATTTTGATGCCAGATACCTCGTGACTGGTATCGGTATGATTGAGGATCTGCTGTTTTGGACAGATGACAGAAACCCTCCAAGGTTCATAAACATCAACAGGGCTTATCCGGCCCCAACTGTTTTTGTTGATGGTGATTTCTCGGAATCGATAATGGTGATCAAAAGACCGCCGATATACGCTCCAACATTTTCGATGGAGACACTTCCGGGTCAGGAGAACTTTATGAGAGAGCGATTTATATGCTTTGCGTACAGGTACAAGTATGCGGACGGAGAATATAGCGCCACCTCTCCATTTAGTGCACCAGCATTCGTGTCGAGTCCATTTGACTTTAGTGTAGACAGTTTCCTGAACGAGGGAATGTCAAACCTTCACAATGCTGCCAGAATAAGCTACAACACCGGCGGGCCGTTGGTGGTCGGCATTGATCTCTTGTTTAAGGAGATGGATAGCAATATCATAAAGGTTATTGAGAAGATAGATAAGAGGGCCAATGGTGTTATTGATAACACAACAGCCAGCTATCTTTTCAGCAACAGCAAGATATTCACCATACTTCCTGATAGTGAGATACTTAGACTGTATGACAACGTCCCCCGACTAGCGAAGGCTCAGACGTTTATGGGGAACAGGCTGATGTACATGAATTACCTTGAGGGGTATGACATGGTAGATTCAGCCGGAAGCCCTGTAAATCTGGATTACTATGTAGAGCTTGAGAGCAGCGACATTGATGTTTATGATGTAACCGATTCCACTTCCTCTGGTGTTGATTATACCATAGACGGCACTGTTTCAGCCAACAACTCTCAGCTAGACATAGATTTCGCGAATGCGGTTCCGGGACTGCTCCCAGGGGCCACCATAAGCATCCGCATGACCGTAAGACATGGTCAGTCTAGCGGGTCTGTCACCCCAACCAGTGTTACGCAAGACGTAGACATAGACTTCACCTACACGCTTCAAAGCCCTTATACATCTGTATTTGACTTCGCGTCTAGTGTTGAGTTTCAGGAGGCTATTGGAACAGCGACCAACATACAAACTGTTGCCAACGCTTGTACGGGGTCAAAGCTCACGGATATCGTCAACTGTACGTTTCCTTTTTCTCTTTTGTATGCCAGCGGCAACCTAGACAAGGTTTCGAGCGGGATAGCAGCTTCTGGAGAACCGGTACAGATAGTCACCTCTCCTGGATCTACTGTTATTGGACTGAAGCTACCAGCCATGCGCTATGAGTCTTTGTCCACTCCTGCAGATTACGCATACGAGTACCTTGAGATTATCGCAGCCAACATTGAGTTTATTGGATCGTCAGGTAGCGAGAGCCTGCACAGCAACAGGGGGTATGAGGTTGGTATTGTGTACCTAGATGAATTTGGAAGATCCTCAACAGCTCTTGTAAGTGAGTCGAACAACGTGCATGTAGCTTGCGAGCTTTCTAGTTCAGTAAACCAGATTAAGGTTATCGTGCCTCCGTCTCAGGTTGCGCCTGAGTGGGCTACGAATTACAAGTTCGTAATTAAGTCAGACAGAGAGTTTTACGAGACCATATACTCAAACATCTTCTTTATTGACGAGCTTACCAATTATGGCTATTTGCTCCTTGAGGGAGAAAACGCGAGAAAGGTAGAGGTCGGAGACAGGCTTATACTTAAAGCTGATGGCAGTGGAGTGAAGTCGAATTGTGAGTTTATCACAGTTCTTGAGAAAGAGTCTCAGCCATCAGATTTCATCACGGGCGTACCCTCTCCTGCTGGAGTGTATATAAAGGTAAGGGCTAATAACATAGACCTGACCACAGAGGAGAACGACTTCATATCTCCAGGGACACTTACCGGAACAGATTGTGACGGGTCGGCAAAGGTCTCCTATCCAATAGGAAGGATTTTTGACGGAACGAATTACGTTGACTACGACCTACCTTCCGGTAGCCGCATCACGATAAAGATCCTTGTTGAAAGAAAGGAGGGCAGCAACCTGTCAGGATGCGATAAGGTTAAATACTTCATAGAGAGAGACTTCATTGTATCATCGGACTACGACAACTTTTTTGATTGGTGGAACGGGGACAATGTCGATCAGGCGCTTGAGAACCCTGACATTTGGGTGAGCCCAGATGCAAACCCACAGATAAGCTACAACAGCGCTATTTCTGCTGGCGGAATATCCACAATGGGCAACACCACCAGGAGTCAAATAAAGGTTCAGTTTTTGAACCCTGGGGGCGCTGGTCAACAGGTTTTCTTGGGCGTTGTAGGCACCAAGGCTTGTGGAGGTGGATGCAGAAGGAAATCTAAGGTAGAGGTCAACATCAATGTTTTCAGGGCTAGTAGAACTGTGGTTTTGGAGACTGAACCATCAGACACTCTTCCGGACATTTTCTTTGAAAACCACAAGGTATACGCCATACAAAATGGCCTTCATTTGGGTGACACGCAAAACCAAAGTGCCACTCAACCGGCTATATGCTACCCTGAGTTTTCAAACTGCTTCTGCTTTGGGAACGGCGTGGAGTCTTACAAAATACGCGACTCTGTAGTTGGGAGAAGAATGACTCTTGGGAATAGGGTTACTTCTGTTTCTGCTCAAGATTACAAGGCTTCAAGAAGGTACTCCGACATTACATACAGTGGTATCTACAACAACGAGAGCAATGTAAACAAGCTCAACGAGTTCAATCTTGGCTTGATTAACTACAAGAGGCTTGAGGAATCGTTTGGGCCAGGGTACTTTTTGGATGGAAGGCAGACAGATGTTCTTGTTCTTCAGGAAGATAAGATTTCATACGTTCTTGCGGGTAAAAACTTACTGTCAGACGCCACTGGTGGAAGTGCAATAACTTCTGTACCAGAGGTTCTTGGAACGCAGGTTGCAAGGATTGAGGAGTATGGCATAAGTTACCATCCGGAGAGTTTCGCCAAGTTTGGAGCCTACAAGTTCTTTACTGATGCAAAAAGAGGCGCGGTAATTATGCTGTATGGATCTGGGCAGTCTGAGCAGATTCTTGTTGCCTCCGACCAACTAATGGGTTCGTGGTTCAGGGATGTGTTCAGAGGTAGCTTATTCAACCAAAAGCAGGGTGGCTACGATCCATATATGGGTGAGTATGTCTTGTCAATGAATGATAGGACTGTAGCAACAGAGGATGAATGTGTGGATTGCGGTGTAACACAGAGTATCCGCATGACTTCATCTTTGAACCAAAACGACTTTTGTGTTGACCTTGGCCTGACCATAGGTACCGTAACGGTATCACTGAACGTGCTTTCAATATCTTCCGGCTCTTTGACCGTATCGGTTGATTACGACGGAAGCTCCGTTGCCTCTTTAACCAGGTCGGCTACTGGAGCTGTAAGCACCACATTCTCAAAATCAACTCAATCCCCATCTACAGCGCAGGTGTCCGTATCGTATTCCGGCTCTGGATCGCTAGACTCTGTTGTTTTTGAGCTCGAAATCTCATGTCCAGTTGGCACTCAATTGGAGATTGTGGAGGTTTTATTGTCGAATAGCTATGACGCTGGTGATTCGATTCATGCGGAATACTACAATTCTAGTGGAGGCTTTTTGAGCCCGCTTACTTCCGAGCCAGTTACCATGGTTGTGGGAGCGTTCTCACCCGGCGTGTCGAGGTATGTGTCGAAAACAGGCATACAAGGAAGCGGCCCGTTCCCCGTGAATGGTAGTACGGTGAGGATTCAAACCACAAAAAAGGCAGGGGACACTTACGACTACGTCCCGGTATCCAACAGCATACTGTATCTGCGAAGCTCAACCAACTACGCAAACACATCTGCTGGAATATCAAGCTTAATCGCCGCTGCTACACAGGTGTTACCGATAACACAGTCTGGAAACTCTTATTATGGCGAGTTCACGATGCCCAACACTGGCTCAAAGCTCTACTTGATTTGGGATCTTAGAAACAGCGTACCCGCAGAACTGTGTTATAGCGAAACAAGCAAGGAGCTGGCATGCTGCGACTGCTACTGCGATGAGTTGTGCAAGTCTTACGAGCTTGACTTCTCGGTAGCGGGGTCGTTCAACTATGTGGACTGCGATACAGCAAGTGTACTTACCATGTCGGTTGGCACCGGTGTCACGGCGGTATGCTCAAGGCAAATTCCCGTAATTTTGACCGGAACAGCAACTGTTACAGAGACAGATTGCGGGTGCACCCCTCCTTAAAGAAGCATTATGCCCACTCAAGACTATAGATTAGATGGCCCTACGTTAGCACTGTCTACAACCATTACAGGGCCATTACCATCTGCATCCACAGCGCCAGATGGGTACTATTCAGATGGGGTTATTGTCAGGCAATTAACCGCGGGGGTGTTGTTGCCAGCAGAGCCATGTGATGAGTGCCTTCTGGCTTGTGGACAACCCCTGTATGTCATTAACGCATCGACAAACGCACATCTTGTCGTTGGCTTCGACATGGGGGTACAGAATGGAGCTGTGATCGTAACCATTGAAACAGACGGAAGGCCAATTGGGGCGCTAATGACGATGGGAAGCTTGTCGTCAGGTATTTTTTCATCAACCGGACAAGGACGATTGCTTGGAAATGATGAGAATGCGGAGGTTTATGTAGGGGATAGCGGAGACGCATGCACACCATCTGGAACATATTCTCCACTTACCATTTCAGAGTACAGGGCCGGCAGCATGATTGACATTGGCACTGAATCAAAGACGGTGGACGCCTTACAACTAGACTTGACGGCTGGTTCTCCGGGTACCCTCGTTGGCGTAATGAGCAAAGGGAACAATAACCACACAAAAATCACGGTTGACCTGTACGCTTTGTGCACCCCTACCCAGGTTTCTGTTAAGGTTTCCTGCCCCACTTTATTGCCATCGTTCATAAGAAGCGCCTCATCACCCAGCGGCCCCGAGGTCTGTGTTCTTCAAGCCAATCTAAGCGGATATTACGTTCATGTGTCTGGCTCAGGTGGTCAATTAGCCGTAAATGACTTCGTTTTCTCTGATCCTAGCGGCGCATCACCATTAAGTGATGGCTTTTACCTTGCTCTTGGTTTTGGAGCGTCTTACGACTACATTGAGGTTCAGGATGGAGTGATTGTGTCCACTGGGTTGTGCTCCAGTGGCGGGAGGTATTATGCTCAAAGGTGCTTGGATGGGCTTACAAAAACTGTTTACAGCGCTGTAACCTTATCGCTTGGGGAAACGCTTTTCCTTGTGGAGGAAGATTGCTTGTTTCATGTGACAGGATTTTCCACGGCGCCAATAGATGCAACGATATCGTCAATCGAGTCTGGAAGTTGTTCAGACAATTGTGTGTTTGTTGAGTTTGAGAACACATCACCTTCTCCAATCACATTGAGCTATTCAAACTGCGCTGGGTCTCCGCTCACTCTAAATATCCCTGCGGGAGAAAAAGAGTACCGGTGTGTAAATGATTTTGACCCATCTCCAGTTGGTCTTCAGTATCAAATACTAGATTGTGATTGCGACAACCTCAACAAGTACGAGGCCGAGTTATGTGGAGATCCGTCAGCGTCAACCGTTGTTGTTGGCTCTGTAGACACGCTGTCTGTTGGGGATCTTGTCCTACTTGACAGCACTGCGAGCAACTCCGACTGTTACTATGTGATAACCGGAAGCTCTGTTGCGACTAGGGATCATTTGGTGATTTCGTCAAGATCTGACATAACCTGCAGTGATCTTTGCGTATCGCTTCAGGTTGAGAATACATCAGGCGTTCAGCAGACAATTCTATTTGATGACTGCACTGGAGCTCAGGTTGAAATGGGGTTGGATGACGGGGAGATTGTAACAATCTGTGCCAAGTCGGGAACATTGACCGCACCACTTTGCACTGTAACCTATCAAGGATGTAACTGCTAATGTCACAGTACACACTTACTTATGAAGCTGGTGTAAAGGGATGGCCTTCTTTTTACTCATTCATACCAGACATGATGGCTGGAATGAATCAAGTGTTTTACTCTTTTGTTGGTGGTAAAATATACCAGCACAACTCAGACAATGTCCCTAGAAACAATTTCTATGGCGTTCAGTATAACTCTCGAATAATCGGAGTGATAAACGCGACGCCAACAGAAAACAAGCTATTCAAGACAATTGTCGTTGAGGGAACCCATCCATGGGATGTGTTGATGGAAACCGACCTCCAAACAACAGGCTTCATAAATTCCGCTTGGTTTGAGAAAAAAGAGGCGTCTTGGTTTGCGTTTGTTAGAAACTCCGGAGAGAATCCGGCAAACCCTAGGGAGTTTCCATTAAGATCATTGAATGGAATCGGTCAGTCATCTTCTGTGTTATCGGTAACACCATCTGCAGTAGAGGTCAACTTCTCTGTATCACCATTGGTGAGCGTAGATGGTATTGTTTCGATTGGAGACTCCCTCTACTATATCAATTTACCATCGCAATCCCCCGTTCTTGCCGGAACGATAACTGACGTTCAGCGCAACTACAAGCAGGGGGTCAACAAAATTATTGTAGACACCACTGTTCCTAATGGAAACGTACCAAGTGGTGATAATCTGTACTTCCTGTATATCAAGAATGCAATTTCAGAATCTCACGGTGTGCTGGGCCATTACTGTGTGTTCACCATAACCAGTGAAGAAACTGAGCCTGTGGAGTTGTTTGTTATCGGGTCTGAAGTGATGAAAAGCTACCCGTAAAACAAATATCTTTGTCCGTATGGACTTGTTCTACCGAACATTAAAGGATGAAGACTACTATGACTACCTTATTTTATGGTGGGAGCAGTGGGGTTGGACTCCTCCACAAAAAGACTTTCTACCTTCTGGCCCCTTTCAGGGGATCATCGTATTTGATCAAGAAACACCTGTCTGCGCCGCTTATGTGTACACCACCAACAGCGCAGTAGCCTGGATTGACTGGGTTATTTCAAACCCTAATTACAGGAAGAAACCTCACAGGAAACAGGCCATTAAAATGGTTATTGAGGTATGCGAGCAAGTGCTCAAGACAACAGGGGGTATAAAGTATGTTTACGCCTTAATTAAAAATACCTCACTCATAGAGACTTACAAGAGTTGCGGGTATATCCAAGGCGACAAGTATCAAACAGAGATGATTAAACCGATATAAGATGGCTGCACTTACAACAATTGCTACCGCGACTGGCATAGCTGCATCAGCAGTTGGATCAGGAATGTCCTTTGCTGAAGCAAACAAGCAGAAAAAAGCACAGAGAAGCGCCGAAGAGGCTGCTTCAAAGGCTATTGAGGCGGCTCGAAAAAAGCTTGAAGTCAATGTGTACGATGCGATTGGCATTCAGAAGACCCCATACGAACTAGAAAGAGAGGCAATGCTTTCGGCAGGAGCTCAGGCCACAGAGGCGGCCAGAGAGTCTGAAAGAGGCGTAGCCGCTACTGCTGGAAGAGTTTACGCTGGACAGCAAGCTGGTCAAGCAGATGTTCAGACACGGATGGGTCAAGAGATGTTGGGTCTTGAAAAACTGAGCGCTCAAGAAGAGAGTAGGCTCAGAGATCTTGGCGTCAACATGGATATGATGGAGGCCCAGGGAGCACAGATGGCTGCGGCTCAGGCTGAAGAACAGGCCGCTCAAGCTACCGCACAAGGCATTGGAGGTGCGATAAGCACGGTTCAGCAAGGTATTCAAGCTATACCGCTGTATCAAAAAACACAAGCGGCAAAAATGTATGATGACTTGGTTAAACAAGCTGCTGGAGCTAATATGGACATGGCTACATTGCAGGGCAGAGTTCAACAACTTACCGGTCAAACATTTGAAGACCCCATGCAAATGCAAAGCTACGTTACATCACTTCCGAAAGAAGATATCCAAAGTCTCATGTCGGGGGTTTTCAAACAGGAGACACCTGTTACTATGCCTGATGTAAGCGGGAAATTAACACCTTCCAGTGCTCCTGGGGACATAATGAGACGCATACCTACACCTCCTCAATACAATGTCGATGTTTATTCGGCTTTCCCTGATCTCAACATTAACCCTGTTACTGGGCTTCCGTATTCTTTCCTCAATAGATAAAAGTAGACAATGGCTGACAACACATACATAGGCTACGCTGAAAGGAATGCCGAAACTCAGATAAACTGGGCGCAGGTCGGCCAGGATATTTCTGAGATGCTTAATTCTGAAGCCCAGATAAGGGAGCAGAAAAAAGCAGCTATAGATGAGGAGACCAGGCAATACCAAAAAGCGCTTGCCGAAAGTCCAAGAGGTAATTCAGAGCACTTAAATTCATTCACTTCCGACTTTGTTGATCAGGCCACTGAGTACAAGATGATGATCAATCAGCTTCTCAAAAGTGGTCAAATGAAGATGAAGGATTACACCGCTGCCTCGCAAAACCTTACGGATAATACGTCCTTGATGTTTGATGTGATGAATCAAGCTCAAGAGTATTACACCAAGCATATGGAGCGACTGGAGTCCGGTGATGCTTCATCCATAGAGGGGCAAATTATGGAGCAGATAGAGGCTTTTTCAAGACTAGGAAGCTCTAGGTCTTACATAGATCCAGGCAGTGGAAGAATATCTATTGGCAAGCTTGTCTCCAAAGATGGCGTGATGAAACTAGACACCTCGCCGGGAAGCAATATGTCCATAGGGAAGCTTAGAGACAGACTGAACACTTTTGTTCAGCGGTTCGACGTGGACGCAGAGCTCAAAAATAGAGAAACAAATCTTGGCGAAGTGTCAAAGGCCATGGTTGAGCTGTCGAGAAGAATAGGTGATCCTCACTTGATCAGGACTATCGACGACAAGAAGTTGGGTGAGTATGGCCTCACGCAAGAAGACAAAGAGGTAGCGATGAACTTCATGTCTTTTGAGAACGACATGATCGAAGAGGTGTTATCCAATAACACTCACGCTGCATCTATTTTGGCTGATGGCGTTGGCGGGTACTCAATCACATACAGTGAGGAGGAGGCTAAGAAAGATCCTAAAAAGATATTCATAGATCAGTCAACCGGTGTTGACAAGTATGTTTTTTCTGATGAGCAGACGAAGGCGGCAGAAGACTTTTTGAAGCTTCGCTTCAGGTCTATGATTGGTGTTCAGGAAAAAGCAACTTCCGCAGGGATAAAGCCCGACACCAGACGAACTGAAGACATAAAGAGAGGAAGCGGGGTAAAAAAGAGCGCGAACGTGATGTCAAACTTGGCCTTACTCTACTATGGGGAGGGCGGCGAGCTCAATCAAGCATTGGGGAATCTTGCTGGGTCTGACAAGAAGATCAAGAAGATGGAGAAAGAGGCTGGTGGCGTGAGGGTTTTCTACCAGCCTGACGGTAATGCACCTATGGAGGAGCGTTTCTTGAGTTTCTACGATCAAAACGGAGACTTAATACCTCAAGAAGATTTCATTAAGGCAAATGCCAGCTTGTTTGGTATAACCGAAGATATTGATGAAGCTCTTGAGAAGTCTAAGTATGACCCAAACAGGGAGTTCTCAACAGAGACAGGAGCTTACGACGTGATGATTCAGACCTCAGAGCCAGCCACAGAAACCTTTGATCGCTTACTGGACGAAGATTTAGCGTCGTTTGCGCCGACTGGAAAGACAGAGGCAGAGTTTAGAAGAAAGATAAACGGAATCCTACCCACGATACCCGGAGGGAAGGGGGTGATGGTGAGCGATACTCTATGGGATCCTGGCGAGTCTATTGAGTTTTATGACCAAGACGGCAATGTGTTAGCTAAATTGGATTTAGATGAATTTGACACACTCGAAGAAGCCACTGAGGAGGCTAAGAGAATTGTCAAGGGTATAGCCAAAGCAAGAGCTACCAAGGATGAGGTCGTAATGACCGTTTCTGGTAAACGTAAAAAAACAACTCAATCAGCCGCTGGTAGCGGAGGTTGGGGATCAGAGTTAGAGCAGATTGCCACAACAGGTCAATAATCACCGATGAACGAAAAAGCCATACGGATAGTATTTGAAGAAGCTGTAAAAAATGGCTATTCAAAGAGTTACGAGGAGTTCAAAAACAGCGTTCAAACCAACGCTAAGTTCAGGTCTGCTCTTTATCAAGAGGCTCAAAAGGTTGGGTTTACCCAAGGGGCCGAAAAGTTTGATGAGTTAATGGGGGCTACTATTGCGCCTCCTGCCGTCGAAAAAAAAAGTCCAGAGCAACCTATCTCTCAAGAGCAACCCCCTATCTCTCAAGAGCAACCTCCTATCTCTCAAGAGCCTACTCAGCCTTCCGAGACGGCTTTGGAAGATACTCCTGAGCAGGAAGCA
>Ga0208898_1000612_pt1 | contig 26981 bp, 20 predicted proteins | sample VirMetDEL_Mar_4_FD_184513 | JGI IMG/M metagenome (GOLD analysis project Ga0208898, IMG submission 184513) | Aqueous microbial communities from the Delaware River and Bay under freshwater to marine salinity gradient to study organic matter... | ecosystem: Environmental > Aquatic > Marine >...
AACTTCTGCTCACCATTCACACGAACACCGACAGCGCTTTGCGCATCGAAAGGTACCTCGTTAGAAATCTTCCACACCTTAGTGTTTGGGTTAGCCTCTACGAGATTATAAAGTGATGATAGTGCTTCGTTCTTCCGTGCCTTGGCGTGTACTGCTGCATTCTGCGCAATGGCTTGAGCTAATACGTTGTTAGCTTCGCTCTTACGACCACGAGCTCTACGTGTAGTGTCTCCGTATATACTCATTCCAGCTCCTCCCGTTGGGTACAGTGACGTGTCTGCACTCATTTCGTCAACCGACAGGCCACCGAGCGGTACGTAGTTGTCGAACATCTCCTCGAATGCGTCTATAGTCTCTTGGCTTTCCAGCCCGAACTTGACCATAGTCTGTCGGGTATCCTTGGTGATTGCATCTACCTTCTTAGCAATAGACTCAAGCGCAGCCTTTCTTTCTGGGCTAAAGCTGTCCATTACTTCCTGAGCTCTCTCGTTGCTCATACCACTGCCGTCTACCGTCTTTCCTTCGGTTCGTTCTGCAATCAAGGCGTTACGCTCTTCTGCGTGACGAGCAATCAGGTATTGAGACACATCCTCTCCGATCAGACCAGCCTTCTTCATCTCTTGAGAAATAACCTTAACTTTTTCGTCTAGCTTCTCAAGATCGTTAGCTGTCTTACCATACATTAACGTCTCTGCGTTGATAAAGTCCTGAGAGATATCTACGACAGCTCTCTTTGCTTTTTCAATAGCTTTCTGTAGACTAAATACGTTAGCGTACTTATTGGCAAACAATTGGTCTACGCGAGCCATAAACGCCTGGAAAGAGTCAAGTCTGTTTGGCTCAAACGGAAGGTCTGATTGGTTGTCTGGATTTAACCCGATGTCTATAGATTCTTGTTCTTGGGTTCTTGTTGAGTTATCAGGATCAGACATAGAAAGTTCTCCCTCAATAGGGGCGTCTTGCATCTTTCTTACTGAGCTGTAGAAAGAAGATAGATCTTTTTTAGAAATATCCAAAGAATTCACGAGAGCCTCTCTTTCTTGTATTTTTTTAAAAGACTCTGTACTAGCTCTAGGGTTCAGTATTTGATTTATCCTTTTTTCGGCCTTTCTCTTATCCTTATCGCTTGAGTTTTTATCACTTAATGTATTCCTTAGCGAAGAAAGCTCTTTAAGTAGTTCGCTGAGCTCCTCGCTCATGTTTTCTTTGTCCCAATCTCTTAATTTATTTTCAGATATTGATACCTCTTCTTTCAAAGAAGTCTCTTCCTCCCCTATTGGTTTTTCAATTCTTGGCTTTTTGCGTGATGTGGTTTCTCCTTTGAACTTATAATTTCGGATCATATCAAGAACCTCTACCTCTTCTTCTGACACATACTCTCCGATTAACCCGCCTTCAGAACCTTCTTTTACTTTGACGTACCAAGGGAAAGGCAATTCTTCCCTTCCTTCTGCTTCGTTTTTGCCGACCTCTGCATTAGACAGGGAAAGAGCGGTCTTACCTTCCAGGGTCTTTTCCTCTGAAAGCTCATATTCAAAAATTTTATGGTAGATCGCCTTTTGGCTTAATTCACTTTCCTCTATTACTACACCCTTGTTTTTTAATGAATTCTTTACATCGGTGATTCTAGGTGCTTGATCTTTTATTGATATATCTCCTATTGACTCATCCATAGCCATAGTAGAGTCCACGGTTGACGAGACAAGATTAGAGAAACCTCCCTCTGTGTCTGTCATCATTTTTCTTACGATATCTTTTTTATTTCGGAATGCCGTTATACCCTTGGTTTGAGAATCTCTTATGCTGTCCATTAGCTCGAAAACAGCGTCGGCGGTTTGAGGAAGTGCTAGCCTTTTAGTTCTTCCTGGTAGTTCAGAAATCCTGACAGACCTAAAACCCTCTTTTCCGTAAAGATCGAATGAAGAAGATATGTTTGAAATAAGGGTTTTTTGAGCTGCGGATAAACTTTTAGACAGAAAAGTATTAAATGATTGTACAAAAATCTTTTGAGCTTCCTTCTCTCCAAAAACGTCCTCTAATTTCTTGTAATAATCTCTATACAGGTCAAAAGACTCTCCAATAAAATCTTTATTACCTATCAATGAGCCTTCACTCATAAAACCAGTGGTTAACAGTATCCTACCTCTGTAGGTTATGTTACCGTTCTCGTCTACAAACCTGACAGAATTAAGTACTTTTTTATATTCTTCAGAACTCTTTCCAAACTTTTCAGCCTCTTTTAAAATTTTTCTGTGGTTTTGAATTGCAGCTTCTTCAATTCTTTGAAAAGTTTTTTCTGCTGACTCTTCCTCGGATTGGCTAAAAAGATACCCTCTTGGGTAGTCAGCTCCAACACCGCTTCTCTCTCCAGATGTCGGGTCGTAAAACGCTATTACCACTCTTATACCTTGGATTTCAGAAAGCTTTAAAGAGTCAAGGCGTCTGCCAATAATGTCAAAAAGAGTTTCTTTTTTACTTTCTGAAAGCGGCTTTAAGTCTATAGATTCCATTTCAACGGACCCAGAAAAAGAATCTCCCTCATTTATCGATTGAGGGTCAATACTTATTTTTGAATCCGAATGCACCTCAAGAGTAACCGTCCCATCGCCGTTATCTACGAGGCTGTATTCGAATTTACCCTCTTGGCTTTTAGGTACTAAGAATTCAAAGTCTGCCATCGCATTTCGCAATGCTCCTTCGAATTGATTTTCGTACTGTAGATTTCTAAGCCCTTCAATGAATATCTTTTCACTGTAAACTACAGGGAGCCCAGACTTTTCCTCTACTTCTTTGCCTTGCTGATTTAAGAAGAACTCTGTTTTACGGTCCCCACTAAGACGCTTTAGGACTCCTCCTATCTCGGATATAGCGCTAACTAAGGCGTTCGTAGCAGACTCTCTATCTCTAATCCTAGCCTTGGCGTCTATGGATGCTTGATTACTTTCTATTTTTCTTTGATCTGGAGATTTAAGGGTTGGTTCCATATCGATAATCTCCCCAGTCTCTCTGTCTCGTTTTGGTTTAGGCGGGTTTATGGTTTTGAAATTCCCCTGCGCGTCTTTGTACACGAAGCCAATCATGTTGTTTGCCTTCTTTCCGTTTCCAGTCTGCTTTACCCACCAATTTCTAAAATGCCAGTAATCGTTAACTTTTACCGAACCTTGATACTGAAGAAGTCCTCCATACTTGTTTATAAAGCTGTAAGTAAAGAAGACTTCTTTTTGAATAAGGTCTGGGTAAGCCTTGGAGGGCTGTCGCATACCGATATCTCTAGACTCTGACTCTGCCGTCTCGTCTAGAGGAATCTCCTCTCTCTTGAACTCAACACCCTTATCTCTCGCTTCTTTAAACTGACTTATAAAGTCCAAGAAGTCTGTAGACGTAACAGCCTCCCCCATAACGGATTTCTCCAATCCAAACACCCTCAAGAACGCTCTAAAGGCTCTCTCTAAGAACCCTGGTTTTCGAGATTCAGGCAAGGCATTAATTAAGCGCTCAAGAGCATTTGTTATCTGCTCGTTTATTAAATCAGTTTCGCTTTCACCCGCATAGGTCTCTGCTACAGCGTCAAATATGTCCTGAGCTTGTTTACCTAACCCTACACTCCTGGCAAGAGCGAGCAGTTCTTTTTTGTATTGATTTAGGGTAGCTACGTCAGCTGTTGTGAAAGCCAAGTGTAAGAACTCGTGTACAGGCGTGTTGTACACTCCCTCTAAACCTTTGGCTTCTTGTCGATTAGCCATCCTCTCAAGATCAAAATGTATGGTCTTGGTGGCTTTGTCTCTGGTGAATACCCCAGCGCTTTTTGTCTTACCTGTAGCCTTAAAGTAGCTGTCAGATGTTTTGTGCATGACAACCTTTATGCCGAACTTCTTAAAGCCCTTCATTAGGTTGTTTACTGTACTTACTACGTCTCTATACTTTGACTTTACAGCTTCGCTTACATCTGCATCTTCGTCGATGGAAGGAGCGAACTGATTGTCAGCGTCTCCTTCTAAGCTGTTGTCTTGCGCTGCCTCTCTTCTTGCTTGAGCGTCCTCAGAGGTTTCCCCTTCTTTGTCTTGCACGTCGTCGTCTGCATTTTGCTCAGGGCTGTTCATTTCTTCTGCCGCCTCCATGGAGGTTCTTTGCTCGTCTAGCTCCTGCTGAGACAGCCTTTCAGCTTCCGCTTCGGGGCTATTTCTCTTTCTTTCGTTAAGGCTGTCAAGTTTTTCTTTTCTCTCTTCCCCAAGTCTTTCGACTTCTTCAGAAATGATATCATCAAAAGAGTTGGCTCCCGCTTCTTTTGCGATCTCGTCTTCTATTTGCTGCTTCTCTTGTACTAGTCTCTCAAGCTCTCTCTTTTGTGTTTCTTGCTGCTCAGCGTCCTCTGACTTCTTAAACCTTTGTACAGCTAGGTTTATCTCTCTCTGAATCTCTGTGAGTCTTGTAAACGCTTCTGGGTTTTGCTGACTGAGCCTGTAGTAAGCTCTTGTCAGAGACGATTTAGCGCCAGCATGCTTTTGAACAATCTTCTCAAATCTTTCTGCCGCAACTTTCCTTGCTTCAGAGTTTGGGGCGTTTACCACGTCTTGAGCCGCCTTCTTTACTTCTTTATCTGCTTCTACTGAGAGTGGGTGTCTAGTAGAAATGTAAGCAGAAGCTGCACCTCCAGTCAGTCCGCCAAACAATCCCCCCATAACACCAAGCGCTGCTCCTGCCCTTCCAGCATCCATAATTCTGTCTAAGAACACTTCTGATTCCCACCCAACCGCATTCGGATCTGTAGCTTTTTTTGCCTGAACTTCGTTCCAGTACTGCCACGCAGCCGTTCCAACCTCAGCAGATGCTTCAGCAATTGCGCCAACAAACATAGACTCTGCTACGTTTTTTCCAAGTTCTTGTATGAATTTCTTTTGAGCCTTAAAGCCTCCGTGACCCAGGGCGTTTTTTGCTCTGCCGAAACCTTTCACTACAATGCCTTCGAGCACGATTGCAGAAAGCGTCTCTGCTGACGATTCACTTGCCAAATAAGCAAATCTTTGCTGAGGGGTAAGGTTATCGTACCATTCCTGGCCTACGTTATCAGCATGAATACTGGCAGACAGAAGAGCATCCGCAGCAATAAAACCTCCAGTTCCATTGATCACTCTATTGATGGACGCGGCCCTCTTGTTGATTTGATCAACAGATTTTTTAGACATAAACCTGCCTGTCGCGGGGTTGGCATACCTTCCGCTTGCTCGCGCAACATACCTACTGGTAGCTCTTTTGGTTACCCCTTTTGTAACGCCTTTTAACGCTGCTTTAGCTATGGCTCTACCTGCCATGACATCAGCAATAAGAGGAGCCGACTGAACAAGCTGATCGGTGCCTGCCCTCCACAATTGACTCAGATCAGCATCTGATCCGTCAGAAATCTGTTGGAAATCGACGGTGTTGGCGCTCTTATGGGATCTGTACCAATCTTCTCTAGCTTCAGTGCTGTATATGGCGTCCCAAAAAAGACCGTCGTCCAAGTCAAAAGAAGACATGAAGCTTTGACCAGCTTCACTAGCAGTCTGAGTTTCTCCAGCCTCTTTTCTTTTTTGGTACATTTCGTTTATCTCCCCCTCTGTGTACAAGTCCTCTTCGTCGTATATAGCGCCACCAATAAGCCTTGCCAGTCCGCTCATCACATCCACGGTGGATTTTGTAAGCTCTACACCAGCATCGCTAATCCTGTATCTTGTTTTCCTGAGCTCGTTTAATACAGGTCTTCCCTCGCTGTAGACGTCTCCTATCATCTCACTCGAATCTAGGTCAAACTTGAGGCCATATTCATTCAGGATGGCTCGCTCAAAATCAGCTCTCCTGTAGTCATCCTCCATAACAGACTTTGGAACCAGTTCAGCAACCTTTGTTCCAAGCTTAGGGTAAATCATGTTCGCTTCGAACATAGAGCTGTATCGCTTGTTGAGGTCTTCGATTGCTTTTAGTTTAGCTTCCTCTGTAGTGAACCTCCCTTCCTCGTTGTACCTTTTGAGTCTGGACTCGTAGTTCTGATAGTTGGTGGCCTGCATGACCTTTAACATATCCGCTTCAGGGTCATTTCTGAAGAAGCTGTCTGCGTCCATGTCGTTGTCCTCCAACATCTTACGCATAGCCTCCATCTGAGTGTCATCATAAGCCTGCTTAAAGCCATCGCCAGAAAAGATTCTTTGAATCTCAGGTGCGTAACTACTTATAGGAGGGCGCTCGTCCTCGTCCCCTGTAGAGACTATGCTTGGTGTCTCAAACCTTCTGGCATATCTATCTTCGAGAGCATCCAGGATTGCCTGCTGCTTCTCATTAAATTGTGGTCCATTTGACATTAACTGTAAGTTTTTTCGATCCAAGCCCTTAAGTTATTGCCAGCCTCTTTAACTCTCCTTACGTTGCCTTCGGCAATAGATTTTGCGCCTTCAGGTGGGTTTTCCATTTTAGAGTTGGCTATCTTCTGAGCCGTCACTTCTTTACTTCCGTAATAAGTACTTTCAGTCTTCGGGTTGTAATAAGCATTTGCCACTGCTTCCCAATCTTTTTTCTTGCCAGACCTAATGGCCTTTAGAACTAGTTTTGGAGTTTCTGTTCCAGGAGTCATAAACTCGATATTGATAAATATGTCCCTGACTTCTGGGTCCATTTTTTCAAATTCTTTTTGAGGGATTTTTTTGTAGATCGCTGGAAGCTGATGCATAGTAATATGGTAAGCTGCCATTTGAGCAAAATCATCGCCGCTTAATCCTAAACCGTCTTGAAGCAAAAGCCCTTTTGCTTGGGCAGCGGATAACGCCTCTTGAGCGGCTTCACCCGTTAGGCCCACCATGGGCTTTAAGGCTTCATAATCCTCTGGGCTTAAGAAAGCTTCGAATATCTCCATCTTCCCGTCAGCACCTCCAGCCGTTGAGCCAATGTCAAGGCCAGCTATAGTCACCCCGCTATTAAGTGTGTCTGGGACGTTTATCTGTATTTTTTCGTTGTAGCCTTCGGACGCAGAAACACTTTTTGCTGCTTCCACGGCAAGCGGATCAAGAGGTGGAAGAACGCTTAAATCCCTTTCAGTTTCGGGCTGCGGGCCTGTAGGCTCTGGATCAGCAGCTGGTGGATTTTGCTGGGGCCCAGGGGGTTCTGTATCAAGGTTAGCGCCACCTGCACCTGCACCTCCAGCATCAGCCGCTGAAACGTCGATAGGTTCGTACTCAATACGCTCGATTCCGAGCTCCTCTAATGCGTCGTTAATTGGCCCTAGTTGCTCCTGAAGCTCAACCAGCCTTTCCATAGCCTCCATTCTTCCTGTAAGGTTGCCAGCATTACCCCCAGCTAAACTCATTTGAAGTTTAAGCTCTTCTTCTGCGTCTGCTATATCGTCCAACAGCATTTGTCTGTCGCTCTCTAGCTTAGCGCCAGGAGAAGCGTCTGCATCGGCGAGCCCAAGATCTTCCCTAATTGCCCGATCAACCGCTGGATTTAAATTCTGTGGGTCTTCACCAACGTCTACCTGTGGTCCTTGTGGTGTTTGATAGTAGCCTGAGTATTGAAGAAGCTGCTCCTTGCCTCTTCTTCCGATAGCCTCCATGAAAGCGTCGTACTCGACAGGATTTGTAGCTGGGTCAAGAATCTTCTTTACAACAGTTCCATTACTTTGAACGTAAGCCACCTCTACTGGAATCAAAGGCGCTCCGTTGGGGGCTTTTTGCAGCGTATCTAAGTCTAATCCTTGCTGAAACTGAGCCCCCTCGATTGTGCCAGCAAACTCTTCATCTTCGCTTCGAAGCTTAACGGGTTTAGACAGCTGAGGCATGTTGATTACGCTTTTGTTGAAATCAAAAGCATCTGCCCCTGCGGTTCCAGGTCTAGCCTCAAGCCCTTTTTCATAGTCAGAAACCATCTCGTTGATGAGGGCATCGTCGTCAATCCCAAGTCTAGAATACTCCTCTGGTTTGATTTCTTCAAACGCTTTTCCGTCAGGACCTTTAATTCTTTCGTAAAACTCTTCTCTAAATCTGTTTTTCTTCGCTTCGTTCATGACAGCAAAGTCTATCTCTGCTATCTCTCTTGTGTTTCTTCCGTCAAGACGCTCATCAGTCAAGGCTCTCTCTGTAAGTGTGGCCGCATACGGAGCGGCTGGCACAACCTCTTGCCTCCAGAACTGATCTGGTTGATTCCTCATAGAGTTCTCAAAGAAGTTAACCTCACCTATTTCGTTTCCATCGACATCCAAAGCCATCCCTACCAACTGTCTGTTTCCTGGAGGGCCCACAAGCCTTACAGACCCTTCTGCAAATGCACCTTTTTCCCAGACTTCGTTTCTGGAATTAAGCATGTCTTCGTCTGCAACCACTACTGTGCCGTCGCCTCTTTCTGGTTGAAGGAGACCGTTCTGGTATATCTGACGACCCTGTCCGCCAGAATCAGCCCAACGCTTCATTTCGTTATAAGCGTTATTTATCAAGGATATATCTGCGACAAGCTGCTGAGAACTAGAGTAAGAGTTCTCTGAGTTTGGATCGAGTGAAGCTGCAAGCTGGCGCTGCACATCGGCAAGCACTTGTACGTCTCCAGAAGCAAGTCCAGACACATCGAAATCGTAGATGTTTTGTAGTTGCTCAGTTCTAAACTGCCTGTTCTTCTCTTCTTGAGCAAGTCTTTTATCTAGGTTGGCTGCTCGCTGTTGCTGAATAAGCCCTATTTGCTCATTCATCATCTGAGAGTAGCTCTTCCCCTGGCCTATACTTGTTGGGGCTACCCTTCCTGGGAGTTGACCATTTGCCATTATGCTTCGTTAAATTGTGGTTGACTAAAGACACCCTGAACAGCTTCGTAAAGAGCCATGAGCTGCTCCATAGTTGGCTCTTCTCCAGACTCCACAATTTGTTCAACGCTTTTGTACGCCATATGAATTTCCTCCCCTTGTTCTGGGTTGAGAATGTACTCGCCTCCAGTAGCCTCTCCCTCCTTCTCTCCAGTCTCTTCGTCTACGATAGCTTTTTTGTTCGTGTCGTGATTAAATTCACCTTCGGTTTTTTGTACTGGTTTACGTCGCATTAACTCCTCCATCACCCCGCCCTCTTCGAAAAACGGCAGAGCTGTATTGATTACCCCTTGACCGATAGCACCGATAGCTTCTCGCTTCGCGGCTTTTGCCGCTTCGATATTTGCTTGAGCGTTGGCTCTGTCCTGAAGCGCCATAGCGTAATCCTGTTGTTGCAAACCCAACTGTAACCCTTGTTTCTTTTCAAGTGCTGATTGCTCAAGGCCAGCCAACCCGCGCATAGCGCTAAGCTCTCTCTGCATATCAGCTTCTTTAGCTTTTCTCTCCGCTTCTAGGCTCTGACCAAGAAGCCCAGAAGCGGCGCCAAAAGCTCTAGGGTCTTGCATAGCCCCAAGAGATGTAGCAAGTCCAGACTGAATGTAAGAAGTATCTGTTGGTCGAATTCCAGCTGTAGCTAGGTCTCTCTGAGCTTGAGAGACGTCAAATTCAAAAGCGTCTAAAGCGGATCTAGACTTCTTTACTTCTGCCGCAGCTTCTTGCTTGAGCTTTCTCTGCCTTTCGATTTCTTTCTTTGATGCCATGATGTCGGCTACACCTCCAGCAATCTGTCCGATACCAGCCAAGGCGCCACCGCCAGGAATCATAGCCGCAATCCCCTGACCGTACTGATCGTATCCTCCAGTCCTACCGCTTGTGTCTATACCTGTCCAAGGGTTGTAAACACCTTTGGGTTTTGGTGTGTTTGGCTGGTTGCCAGGAAGCATAAAGCCTATGAAGTTTCCGTTTTCGTCAAACATGATTTACAAATTTAAGTATTTTGAGTTAAACGCTTGTCCAGCTTGGAAAACTCGTAATCCACGTTAACTGCATGAAGCTCAAGTGGATCTCTAGTGTTAATAGTTAAGTCCATCTTGAGGTAAGGTCCTCTCATTGAGTCCCCGTTTATTTCAGCGGGTGTAACCACGAATAGAGGATTTTGAAGAAAAACAGACAGGTAATTGGCGTAATCGTCTACGGTCAAAACCTCTTCATCCCATTTGTCACTTGTAATCTGAACAGAATTATTATCAACAGATGTTATCTGAATATTAGGTATTCCGCTTGAACCAATCACGTTTGGGTAGGCTTGATTGAAGTCAACTAAACCTCCGCTTATTAAAGCGTAAACAGTACCCAGGGGAGGAGCTGTATACTGAGGGTTGTTTATGTTTAAGTTAAATACCACAGAGTTAAAATACTGCAACGCAAAAGAACCTGCTATTTGACCTATGGTACTGAAAATATCAGTAGCAGCCCCTTCTATAAGACTAAGTGGTGGGCAAGGAATTACATTTGAAGTAGAGTTCTTTTTAGACCTTGGAACCTCTAAGTACTTAAATCCTTCTTTATCGATAAACCCATTAACAACATCTGTTTCCTGACTGTTGGAGTCGTTATACTCTGTATTTGAGTAAAACTTAGCAGTCCAATCTTTTTTGTTGGATTCTAACGAAACAGACTTAAATAATTTGATGGCGCTTGGGTCATTATTAGAAGAGACGGTCAACGAACTACGATAATCGGACCCATAAAATTTATTCCTATTAGCATTTGTGTCATGCTTCCATATACCATTTTGAGAGTCGGTTGGGTTAGACTTGCAAGAAAGCAGAACATCACCGCAGTTAGCGTAACAAGTAGGGACAAAAGAATATCTTGTGGCCCATGAGTCTGACCTTTTAGAGAAAGCAAACGTGACTGATGGTTGTTCTATATTCATGCTGGGTGGTTATCAATAAAGGGCGAGAGCGTTCGGGTCGAAAGAAACAGCGATTGGGGTGTAAACTGACAAGAAGTAAAGAAGATCAGCGCTGTTTACATTGTTTTCAGATGACCCAGAGTTTACGATATCAGCTTTAACCTCGTTTCTAACGTACTGAGCTACCTGATGATATTGAGCGATAGTTATCTCTCTATTTGATATCAAGTACTGAATACACTCAAGGCTTGTTGTATTGCTTGCAATACTTTGAGCTCCTACTGCTGGGCTAGGTTCAAACGCTGGCTCACTCGGAGAGTAAAATTTACCGTATGCCGCAAGAAAATCCAAAAGATCTGCCGAACCTATATTGAAATCCTCGTTAAGGTCGCATCTTAAGCCAGGAATAGTTTGAAATTTAAGCAAGTTAAATTCCCCAGCGGTCATGTCTCCTCTGTCAAGTAAGAGGTCAATAGCTTCCTGCGGGCTTGAAAACAAATCTTCACTGCCTGATCCTGTAGCATCGTCACCGCCATCCTCTGGGGGTAAAACCGTTGGAGCAAAAATAGAGCTGTTTGGATCTACTGGGTCAACAGTAGCACCTTCCAAGAATTGAAGTAAGTCCTGTATATCCACTTGACCGTCACCATCCACATCAGAGAAACTAACATCACCAATGATGTTTTGTTGGCTTACAGTGGGTATCCCAGCTAATAGACCTATAGTGGATGTAAAGCTAGGGCCATTTTCGGGTTCGGTAGCCTGAATCTCCAAGAGATATTCTATTGCTAATTCTGCACTCATATCTTCGTCTGTTAAAGTCGTGTTAAATAGTTCGTTATAAGCGTTTGTAAACGGTGAGTTTTCTTGTGGCTCTTCAGCTTCCACCGCAGAAGCAGTGAGCGTTACTTCGAATTCACTGTTATCAGGGTCAGCGCTTGTTATCGTCATCGTTTCGTTAAAGCTTCCAGCTGTCGAGGGCTCAAACAAAATGTCAATATCTTCACTTTCGTTTGGGGAAACAAAGAAAGACGTGAAGTTTCTAACACTAAAAACGCTTCCTGTAAAACTGACGTTTTGAACTTCCAAATCAGCATCTCCGATGTTGTATATTGTTATCGGACGTGTCACCCCTGATTCACCTACTGTAAGCTCTGGGAAAACAGGCGGTTCACCTACGTCTATAACAGGAAAGAACTCACCTTGTCCGCCGCCTTCATCACCTGTAGGGTCTACGTCTGGGTCAGTCAGTTGATCTGGATGAGGAAGAGAAGCAACAGCCCCTGTAGTTTGAAGAATCTCTGGTTTAGCTATGGTAAACAAATACTCATCTTTAAGTGGGTCGTAACCACCAACAATCCTCACTTGACCATCCCCATCCAAAGCTCTTTCTATAGAAGCTCTAATAACAGAGGACACCCCTTTATCTGATATGTCTTCAACGCCAGACTGTTTAGTCCACCTGTAGACTTTTGATACCGTCCTGTTGCAGAAATAAGCTTCTTGACTTGAATCAAATACGGAGGAAGGGTCTGTAGCCACACCGTTTTGACCAGGATAAAAGACAGCCTTACCTAACACTTCTCTAGAGGCAATCACTATATCGCTGCCAGAAGCGTCAGACAGAATGTTTTTATTCACAAGGACCAAGCTAACTTTATCTTCCTGAAGGACAAACAGGAATTCATCTTGATCGCTTAAATACTGTATGCTGCCAAAGCGTTCTGGAAGATCTTTAAAATTGAACAGAGAGGCATTGAACGAAGAATAGTTAAGCCTCTTGCCCTCTGGGTTGCTTGGTTCAGAATAGGTTATCGTAGCTTCTCTAACGGTCTCTTTTGCGCCCTTAAGAACGAAGTTGGGCCTTCCTAAACCAAGGTTATCTCCTCTGAACAAATCTGTTGCGGTGGACGTCTCAAGAAAGACGTTCTTAAAGTTTGGTTGTGGAGGTGCATCACCTGATCCGTCCGTATCCAAAATGAAGTCAACATACTCTCCGTTCTCGTACTCCCTTACGTTCGTAGCTACTGGCCTAAACCATACGTCACCATTCTTGAGCGTTAACTCCTCTTGGTCATGAACAAGATTGCTGTTAGCGTCGATAACCACGTCGTATGTCTCGCTCATCTCGTAGAATACACGCTGATCAGCATCAACGTCTTTCAGCGGTGTCCTGAGCTCAATGATGCAATTATTCCCCCACTTAGAGGCTCCAGAAAGCGTTTCACCATAGGTAAACCCAAATGCTGCTGGATTGTTTTTCAGTACAACAAAATCTCCCTTAAGGTTTTCAGGAATATTCTGACCGTCGTCGTCTAGAGGATTGTCAGTCGATCCGAGTTTAACGAGATCAACAACATCAAACTCATGATCAACATACTTTCTCTCTTCTCCCTCAAAATAAGAAATAACCCTGAGTTTGTCGCCTTCTTGAAACTTGTATAAATTCAAACCTCCTTCTGGAGTTCTTGCCCCAAAGGAGCTCACATACGACGCTGGGTGGCCCTGAAGGTAGTTTAAGGATACGTATATATTCTGATTCGTATCAGAAACTTCTTGGTTGTCGAGATTCTCAGATACAAACCCTCCGCCTGCGCTATACTGAATAAAGTCTTGAACCGTAGTGTTTTTGGAGTAAACGATCTTATACTGATAAGCCCAGGTTGGGGGCGCGTGATTCAAAGTAAGCTTTATTTCTACAGCTCCTTTGCCCCCTCCAGGTCTTTCCGCATCTGTATAACCCTCAACAAAAACGCTTGTAAGAGGGTTTACAAATCCGTGTCTTCCTCTTTCGTCATAGTAGACAATACCGAAGTCGTGATTTGCCTCTGTTTTGAATGACCTATCCTGAATCTGATCTAAACCAGAAACATTAAAGGATTTAGATACTATCTCAGCAGGCGATTGAAGACGTTTAAAGTTGGGACCTTTTGGGTCTATTATGTTTGAGTTTTGTTCGGAGAAAGTGGGAAGGATGTATTTGAAATACCCTTCGATGCCTGGTATTGTGTTAGCTGTCTGGAATAAAAGCGGTAAAACAGTGGCGTATGGGGTATCCCCAATGCTTTGCCCTGGAATATTAAAAGGAAAGCTTGAGCTTCCTTTAATCTGACCCGTGTAAAACACAGTGGAATTATAATGATATGTTCCACCAGAATAAGCGGGGTTTACGGTGACAGACCCCTGGTTGTACAGCTTGTGAAAATCATATGCGTTTTCAGGGTTAGGAATCGCAGAATGAGATGGCCCGCCACCAGGCCCTCCCTCTCCATCCATGAGAGAAATATCCTTACTCGAATCCACAAGGCTATCAAGCTTTAAGTAACCTATTTGTTTTCCGATTTGACTGGTAGCATCCGCTGTAGCGTTAAAAATTGGGTTTAAATGAAACTGCAAAGAACTATTTAAACCCTTTGAGCCCAACCAAGCGGATATATCAGGAATAACGCCAGACTCAATGTCTTGTAAATCACCTTTAGATATTGCTATCCAATCTGTTGCGTGGAGTAAACTAGATTGATCTACAGTTGCGTGAATACAAGTAAATGTTTCTACGTTGTTTACCGATTTAAGGTTCAGCCTAAAGTGATTTGTAAACTCGTTTACAAATCCATAATTTGAAGCAGCGTCAGTAGCTTTTAATTCAATCTCTACATTTGCTTTATTAACAATAAAATATCCGCCTGGAGGTTTTGCGACTCCCCCGTTATAGGTTCTTACGGCAGTGATTAACTTAGCCTCTGAGTCCGTTACGTGCTCGGACGCTCCAATCTGGTCTTGTTTAATTCTTTGACCGCTTGTAAGGCCGACATCTATATTGTAGCTGCTTGTATTTATTACGTTAGGATTGCCCTGCTGGTCTAGAGCTACCTGAAACCCTTCACTTTCAATGTCTGGAAGGTCAAGAAGAGCCTTGTAAAAAGCGTTGTTTATTTTTTGACCTGCGTCTTCAGAAATGTTTTCAATAGCTTTTATGGCGGCGAAAAAGCTTACCGCACCTCCTTTGAGGATTAACGGGTTCGCTGCACTCGATCCGTACATAGTTTCAACTGAAGATGTTGTCGGTATGGACTGACCTGGGTTCGTGCTATCAACAGTAATCCAAATCTGATCGGATGTTTCTAATCCCTCTTTTCCAAAAAAAGATGCGCTTTGAAGCAATAAGTTTTGTCCCATCCCAGATAGAGGAGGAATTGCGCCTCCTGCGGCATTGGTAGACTCTGCATTTGATTGCTGGGAATTTACATTATTGTAAAATGTATCTATACCTTCTTGAATTTGAAAGCCCCTCTGTACTGTTTGGTGGTAACCAGTAGCGCCTGTATTATCAGGTGTGTTTTTAAAAACATATGCATGCCAATTTCTATCTGGAGCAATTGTAACGCTAAATGAAATTTCGTCACCCTGGTTAATTTGAGAGGGCATTTCAGAAAAATCAAGAAAAAAGCCCACAGACTTGCCTCGCTTTGGGTCATCTTCGCCCCCAGGATGATTTGGCTCGATACTAGGAATTACTTTTACGTCATATGTCAAAAAACTCTCTGGGGCTTCTTTATAGACAACCGTCGCAGAGCACTGAGTTTTAACAGCATCAAAACCATCAGTGTAATTTGCATACATAAGTCTGTTTGAAGAAGCCGATTGAGTAACAGCCCTTTTCGGAACAGAATCAAATTGTTTGTTTACTTCGTTTTGATCAACACCAGTTCCTATTCTATCATTGAAGAATTGGTAAGTGCCGTCAAAATCGTCTATGTCAATCTCATCGATAATAAGAAAGCTACCCGTGACTCCTTGTTTGGCTAGAATTTTAACTGAACTTATCTCTGGTCCTGGCTCAGGAATTGTAAGATTGCATACATTATAGTTGTTGTGGCTAACAAAAGGTTCAGCGCCTTGAAACACAACCGAAGGAGGAAAAGCTACATCAGAATATGGAGAGATAGCGCTTTCCATTCCGTCGATGTACACGTACTGATAAGCAAACTGAAAGCCTGGGGTGGTAGTGAAGTTACTTGTAGATCGGCTGTTATCAAAACCGAAGTTGAATTTAATCGGTTTAACGGGAGCTTTAGGGCACGCTGTAATAAAGTCAGCCTCTGCGTATCCATTTGATCCGTGAATACTTTGACCGTTAGCCTCTATAGCTCTGTAAGCATTTATTTTTCTTGGTTCGTTTTTACCATCTGTGAAGTAGATGATAGTGTCCTTATCAAACTCTGGTCCGAGTTCAGCAAACGTAGCAATAGCATTACTGTAAACAATATCTGCCTTTATGAAACCGTTCTGAGGGAAATTAAATTGATTGCTCTTATAAACTAATTTAATGCTGTTTGGCTCAGAATCTGGAAGCTTCCCATATCTGTCATACACCCAAATCCCCTGATGAGCAGCTTGAGTAGTATAGATGAACAAATACGTAACATCTAATCTTGTGTCCTCTACGCTACCTATAAGTCTAGCTTTTGGGGGCAAGGTGTTACTTCCAACGACTTTCGAGTTACCTCTGATGTTTTTTAAGATGTCTTTTCCTGCATCGGATTTAACTCCAGCAAGAAACCCCTCGTTGTCTGGACCTGAATAGAGGTTCAAGGCGTCCTCCATAGACACCTGGTCCAAAGCCTTACTATCCGCGTCTGAATTTAAGACTCTAGGTATTCTCTTATCTATCGGCATTAGTACTTAGGAGCTTGTTGGAAGTTCTTACGAATGGTTCTCAAAGCTTCTTCTTTTGTGAAGTTGCTCATTCTGGCATTAGCCTTTCTTCGTTCGTTATAGTACTCCGATCTAGCTCTTGCCTTTTCATTGGCTGGTACGGATGCTTTACGCTCGATTATTTTGTAGTAGATGTAAGAGCGAAGCGCTTCTTCGATGTAGACGTGTACACTTGGGTCTGAAGAGCGAGCTTCGTCAGCAATGTACTCGATAACTACTTGGGAGTAAGAAGAGTTAGTCTCTACTTCTAATCTGTTTTGATCTAAGTTTAAACGATAATCCCCAGCCAAGTTACCACCTCCTATACCGTATATCCTCCCCAGACCTCCTTGATAAAGGTAATTATCGAATATATAGTAGTCTAAATCTCCGATAGAAGACGAGCTTGTCGTTGTAGCATCTTTGTCGTCCACTCTGTCGTATACCCCATCACCATCAGTGTCTGTAGCGGAGCTAACGGTATAAACAGCTTCTCCGTCTCCATCAGCATACGCTCTAGACTGATTGATGTTTTTGTTCTGACCAAACACCCTTACGATCCCGTCGCTATCCACAATACCCACCTTAACTAAATCCACGAAATCATCAGGGAGCTCCACCGTATTATTTTCAGTGTTTATATTGAGCTTCAATGACTTAACTTTCTTGCTAAGGTCAAACCCAATCTCTCTAATACCACGAAGAGCAAAGTTCCTGATAGCAGAATCAGAAGCGTTACTGGCGTAGTCATCACCATCAAGAGTAATGATAAAGTCTTTTATTACTTGACTTAAGGGTACTGTATTTCTAGCCATTATTCAGACGCTTCTTCTTGAGTTGCAAACACAGAGACGCTCTGGTCTCTCAATCGAATACCGATAAGCTTAGCCATCTCCATGACTACTTCCGTTAAATAATGCGGGGGCAGCATAAAGTCCCTTGAGTTCAAGGCATCAAAAAACTCAACTTCTTGCCCTGTGTAGTTTGCGACGTTGAAATCGTAGTACGGAGGATGGATGCTTATCGTTCCGTCGTTATTAAACGACGTTGGTTTTGCGTAATAAGAAAGCGTAACAGAAGACACACCGATTGGGAATATCTCTATGTCAACTGGAGATACCAAGGCTACTGGGAATTCATTTGACGGAGCCGATAGATTACTACCGAGTATTCTGTCCATCTTCTCTGGATCGTAAACAATTTCGCAGTTAATCCTGCTTGTTGTGTCCCCAGCTTCTTGAATAGCATCGGCTGTAATCGATATGATTTTAGATAAATCAGTTGGTTTATCTATGAGTGAAGATGAAGATTCGATGATTTCTTTCCTGAAGAAAAACGACAAGTCCTCTTCTCTTTGTTTCCGAACAGACTTATCCCTACCAGGATCAAAGTTCTGTCTGTTTAAGCGCTTAGCGTCTACGAGCTCCGAGAACATCTCGTTGTAGACATTCATCTGAGCTAACGCAGCAAAAGAGTTAAACACCTGTGGGGTGATGAATCCTTTCTGCTCTTTGTTAGCCAGATCCTTTAAAGCGGTATATACTTGCAATACGCTAACCATAAAGCAAATATACAAAAAGAAAAAGCAGCGGATTTTACTGGTCGAGAGGCACCTTGAACCTGTTGAACAACTGAGTAGCTATGTTCCTACTTGGTGTATCACCTATATCTTTTGAGATGACTCCAAACCTAGCAATTCTAACCGTTGGTACGCCGTACTTAAATGCTAGTGGCAACCCGAACCTGCCAGAAACAAAAACCCCATCTGGATCCTTGCTAGCGTCCTGGTATCCTATTTGCTCTCCCTGCCCATCATAAACATACATATTCCCTGATTTAGACCTCCTAACAACAATAACCTCTAAGTTGTCTTCACTTGTTTCAATCTGTTCTGAAGATCGAACGTACTTGGAGAATGAATCTATTGCTTTTATTGAAGTGGCCTGCTTCTTGGGAGCGCTCAATCCTCTGTCAGCACCGTCTGGGTCATTATGGTTAAACTGAAATTCATCACCCAAAGAGCTAAGGGGGAATGGCCCCATACACATCTTATATGTATCTGACTCAGCTCCAGACTGAAAATGACTGTACATAGGTTGAAGAAGACTTCTATTTGGTCTTGCAAAGACAAGGAATAACGTGTAATCGTCATGAGGCAAGGGAGGAACTACAGCAGTTTGTGTTTCAAGCTGACTTAAGAAGACTAGTTCGCTTTTATCAACCTGAGAAGGAAAATGCACACCAGAAACGGTCAGGACTACATTTCCTCCAGCAAAATTAATAGTAACAACATCCCCCACCTGCAATCCAATACCAGCGTATGTGGCTCTAAGGTCAGTTATGTTTGAACTAGCGTCTGTTGAAACAATAAACGCAGGTCGTTGGAAAGTAGGTATTCCGCCTTCACTAACGTCAGTGCCTACCGCAACACCACCTCTTACTATTCCTGAGCTACCAACCGCGCCTACCTGATCGGTAAGATTAGGTGTCGTCATGTTGTCTACAATTCCAGACGTTATGTTTACGTCAACCTCAAGCCTACCAGAAACGTTAAAGTCTAAAGTTTTTTTAGAACATATAGTGTCAGGTCCTTTTACAACAGGCGGGTAGTCGCCAGACGGTTCGGCACTTAGAGCTCCTCCAGCTCCGTTAGGTATGCCGTAATCGGAGCCGTCATTAAGAATCAAAAGATTGCCTGCGGCCAGACTGCTTTCTATTTGATCAACCTCATAATCAACATACGGGAGGTTGTCTGTTGTCAGAAAATCAATACCGTTAATCACTGCATTAGCGTCTAGCCCAGTAACAATGGCGTCAGTTCCTACAAGACCTCTTTCCACAGGGCGAGCTCTTACTCTAGCGTCGATCGTAGGTTTAGCTGTCTTAGCCCCAAATGTATTTTCTACACCTGTAGCGTCAAACTTCATTACGTTTTTAGTAGTGTCTCTGTTAATGAAGTTGATGATTTCCTCCATCAAATCAGCCTCCTCTCCAGTGTCACAAGAAACCGTTACGCTAGTCTTCTCAAATGATTCACCAGCAAGCGTCAGGCTGTTCTCTTCGAACGGCGCAGAGTCGTTGAAATACATAGTGATGCTACCCCTGCTAGCGGCCATATACGCTAGGTTTCTAGCGGGGAATGAAATCACGCTAATACCTTTACCGTTATCCGAGAATACGGCTCCACCAGATACAGAAGGGTCTTTTCTTTTAAATAAGAAGAACTTTTGAGACATACGCAAATATACGAAAGAAAAAAGCCACCCGAAGGTGGCCTTTCTTTATGCTAGGCGCTCTAACCTCTCTTCTAGAGCGGAGAGCACCGAAGCTCCTTTCTCTGTGAGGCAGAACCGTGTCATTACATCCATGTTATCCTGACCGACAGGTACAGAGACGATAAGGCTGTTAGAGTCGAACCAGTAAACACCGTTGCTCTTCAGATTAATAATCTGATAGTCAGCCGCTTGCTTGATCGTAGCGCGGGCCTGTACCTGCGGTGAATCGAACGCCTCCATAAACTCAGAAGGCTTAGACTTCGCAATGCGCAACAGATTAAACCGAATCTCAGAGGTTGGCTGGTCGATATTCACGTTGAAGTAAATAGCTACAGGCAGAAGCTCTTCGATGCTCTTCTCGCGTACCATCATGATGGCTTCGTTTTGCAGGAACTCTTTCTTGAGCTCTTGTTCAGCCTCCATCTTCTTGTTCACTTCTTTGAAGAGTTGGCCCCCGTTAGCCATGTTGAGGGGGTGGGCCTCTAAGAACATGCGCAGGTTTGGCTTGTCTTTCGGGACGAAGATGCGACCTTCGTTGAAGATGACAGCTTCACGACGTGCGTTCTGGCTCTGCTCGTCTACGTAGATAGACGGCTCGTTAGGGCAGTAACGAATCTCACGAACGGTGTCGTGGTCAACGTCGTATACGGTCACTCCTTTTTGAGGGAGTAGAAATACTACCCCAGCGTTCTTAGGGATTTCAAACTCTTTGTTTTGATTAACCTGTTCTTTTCTGCGAATAACAGGTTTTTTCTTTGGTGCGGCTTGCGCAGCAGGCTGAACTTTTTTAGGCCGTCCAGGAGCCTTTTTAGTTTCTGTAGTCATATTGAATTTAATTAGTAATGCAAATATAGTGAAAAAGAAAAAGGCCCCGTAGGGCCAGTTTCATTCACGCAAATAGAATCACTAAGCAATTGTAGCTGCTTGAGACACAGTTCTAGCTGAGTTTGGCTGGCTTGGAATTGACAGAGTAATAGCAATCGTTGCGGCACCAGCTGAAAAATCTGTGCTGTCGAATTTAATTGCATCTGTAGCCGTAGCAATAGTACCAGTTTTAGTAAATGTATGACTGTCGTCACCCATGGTCAAAACAGCAGAGAAGGTACAACCAACGGTGGCGTCGGCCAAGGTGAATGTAAAGTCATCTGTTGCTGTAGCAGTAATAGTGGTGTCAGTATTGGTAACTGTAAACGCAGGCACCTCAACGCCATCCACACCGTACAAAAGGTATTCATTACCGTTTGCAGCCTTAACTAAAGAAGAGTTTTTTGGTAAACCGTTTATAGCGTTAATCAGTTCGGTTGCTGCTAAATCTGCCAACCCTGGGCTGGTTTGAAGTGTTACAACTTCTGGCGTTTTGGTGCCAGCTGTATTTTGATAGCCGCCTTTCTCTTTATCCCTAAAGTAAACCTTAATATTGTCGTTGGACTCGTCCGCTACAATAGCCAACAGGTTGGACTTTTTCCTTCCTTTAAAAGCGAATTCAACCGCCCCAAAAAGATTATCTCCAGCGATACCAAGACCGCTATTTGATGTTATTGTTTTTATCATGTCAAAAAAGTGTAAAAGCCAGCACAGAGCCATAAGCCCCATGCTGGCTTTATTTCACATAATATTACGAATCAGTCGTCGTCGTGTCAGTTACTGAGGGGTGAATGGTCATCAAGTCAATCACTGGCAGTTTACCAAAATTGATCTCTTCGATTATCGCCTCAGCAATTGCAGAAGCAAGATTGTCACTACCACCATCAATAACAATTTTTGCTTCGTCTGCATCTCCCAATTTAGACGGGAAATAGAGATTTGCATCGTCAAGATTAGCAGCAATGTCAATTGCGAGCAAACTAGCCGCTGGATAGTATTCGTTATCTACTGTTTTCAAGAACTTAATCATAATTTCTAAATATTTAAAAGTTAAACGATTAGCCCTTGATGAGTACGTGTTGGTTTGCAGCACGAGTCAACAAAGCAACCTCAGAGCGGTAGTGGAACGTAGCAACGTCAGCACCAGTATCTCCGTTGTTGTTGTGACCCAATACGCCACCACCAGTTACCCAGTGCTCCATCTCACGAGAGTAGCCGTTAGACGCCTTGTACTTCATCTCCAAAGCTGGAGCCTTCATACCAGAACGCGCATCGGTAACTTGAGTCAATGGGCACATAACGCCTTGGAACTTGTTTGAAGCACCCACCAAAGTAGGATCGTTCAACAGCTTCCAGTCGTGCTTGTGGAAAGTGTAACCACCGCGAGTAAACGACTTAAAGCCGAGCTTCACAGCCATGTTAGCGTCGTTGTTGAACGCACCGAACTGACCAGCCAAGCCAGCAGTAACACCAGTAGAGATACCAGAAGCGAGCATGTCGTCGATAGCCAAGTCTTGCTTTCTGTTCAAGTACATAGCGTACTCAGAAGGAGCGCCTTGCTTGTCCAACTCCAAGATGATGTCATCGAACTCAGCGAATGAATCGAGAGGGTTAGCGTTAGCGTTAGTAACGTTGATGCCTCTCTGCTCCAAAGCTGTAATGTAACCTTCAGAACCAGCGATACCTACGTCGTTAGAACCGTCATTCAACTCACCGAACAACAAGGTCATCTCACGCTTATCCATGAAGCGCTTACGAGCCTCTTGCTCACCGTACATGAACCATCTGTAATCACCGTTGCCGATGTTTACGTAGCCGATGTTAGTGGCTTGTGATCCAGCAACCTGGAATCTATCCTTTACGATAGCGTAAGAATTGATTCTTCTGATTACCTCTGGCTGGTCGAAATTGGTAGGCTGGTTAGAACCCTGAGCGTACATATTACCCAACAAGATGAAAGTACCTCCGTTAGAAGTGTCAACTTCAGCTGTTCCTGAAGCGTTCTCACCGTCAAGCCTTACAAAAGTGTAATTATTAGTGGCGGTAACGTTGTGGTCCTTGAGGATCAAGCGAACACCAGTAACAGAGTCCATAACAACATCACCTGCCTGCAATACATTTCCAGTAGGGGTAGAAACACTAGAAATACCAACAGTGTGAGTCAAGTTAGCTTGTGGCAAGTTAATCACGTTACTTACAACGCTGATGGCGCTAGAGTAAGCGTATGTCTTATGACGACGACCTACCTCGTAGAATTCAACCTGATCAGAAGCACCAGCAGCAGTGATAGCGCCAGTCAACTTCAAGAAACCTGTGATGCCTTGGTCGCCATAAGTTTCAACCAAGAGCTCACTTACGTCGGGCTTACCGACTTCATTTACTCCTGAAGCAGCAGCGTTCAAGAGGTCTCCAAGAGCAGCATACGTGTCTGGAGTAGTTTTAATGCCGTGTCCTGCAATATCGACAGCAGCACCTGTAATATTAGCCATAATTTTCTAATTTTTAGATGTTAAAAGTCATCCTCCCCGCCGAGCCAGTCATAATGTTTTTTAGTTGCTCAGTGAGAGGGTTTGTTTGTTGGTTTTGATTCCCTTGCGGAGCAGTCTGAGTAGAGACATTAGACGCAGTATCGACCAGTGTTCTCTGTCCGTCACCCAACCCTTTGGTGTAAGCGGACTTAACAATTCTGTCAATGTTGTCAATGACAGCCAAATGTGATGATAATGTGTCGTAATCCCAGCTACCGTCCTCCCCGATATAGGAATCGAAAAACTCGTCAAGACGAGCCTGTCTGCCCTTGAGTTGACTCTTGTAAGCGTCATCCAAACCGAACTCGAAAAGCTTTCCATCCCCTAGGTCAAACTCTAGACCTTCAAGGGTGTCTACCTCGCGAGACATGTTTGCGATCCACTCATCGTCAATCACGGACGAGACTTCATTGCTTTCGTATTCAGGAGCCGAATATCCTTGTCGGATATCCTCGATGCTCTTGCGAGCCTTGTCTCCATCCATCTTCAGCTGAAGTCTAGATAGCTTGATTTCATCATCTGTATACAGATCCTCGTCAAGCTTGTATTTGCTATCTACTAAAAGTGTAAGCTCATCATAAGAAAGGTTAGGGTACTCATTCGACATCTGAATGCGAATGGCGGTCATGTCATCCATACCCTCTGGATTCAATGACTGAAACCTAAACCAATCTTCTGGTGCGCGGCCTGTTTCCTCTACAAACCGCGCGATGGCTTCAACTCTTTCGTCAATAGCGTAATCTTCTTCTTCTGCGTACAAATCATCAAGAGATCTGATTTCTTCGCCAGTAACCTCGCTTAAGTACTGGAAAACAGCGGACTGTAATTCTTCGTCGCTGTAGCTTTCTTCTGTTTGCTGATCCGATTGAATTTCAACAGATTCTACAGGGGTTTCATATGACTCCTGATAAGGAGCTTCCTCTCTAATCTGTTCTTGCTCAACTGGTTCTGACTGGACCTCTTGAGTCTGATTCATAGAAGCAGCAAGGTCTTCAGTGTTGTTGAAGACCTCAAATGCTGTAACATTTTCTGGATTGTTATTTTCCATTTTATTTAATTAATTTTTGTGTCAGAGACTTAGCCCGACTTGTTTTCTTGTGGTGCAGTACGCCAATACGTCGCCTGTTGCGGCCGCCTTAATCTGAACTTCAGAAAACTTACCGTACACCGTCTGCCCTGATTGAATTTTCAGATCCGCAAAGTCATCGTTATCAAGTTCATAATATCCAGCAACCGTTGCGTATCCAGTAGTCACAGCAGCCAAACCCGTATTAGCAACACCAAGCTCGCCAGTAGTTGGATCAATATGATTCGTTATTGCTTCAGATGTTGTTCTGTGCTGAAAGAAGTTTGTCTTTACTTGCAAAGTTGTTGCGGCGGCACCTATATTCGTGATGGCGTAAACAAACCCTGATTCTGGCTTTAAGGGTTGCTCGGCGGCATCTATATGAAATACTGCGTCTGGAAACTGATTTGATGGATGTGCCATGTCTTATTTATTAAGTGCCTCCGTATGGGGCTGATGAATTGTCGTTACCGAACACGCCGTACTCAATCAGTGAGTCAACCTTAGTGGCGTATACTTCGTACTTCTTATCCACTGCAACTGGGATAAAAGCGAACTCGCCACCTCCGATCTTGGCTACAAGACCTGTGTCGGTATCGTTATGAATGTAGATGTAGTTCTCAAGTTCTACTTCCAGGTTCTTGATGTACAAATAGGCTCTGTCAGAGCACTGATCGACAATGTAAATCGCCAGATCGTTAGTATCTGCGGCTGTACCTTTGACTTTAGCTCTGATCAGACTGCCAGAGTCACAGGTAAGATTAGCCACAGTAGTAAGGGCCAACGCGCTTGTAAGCACGTCAGCACTGTTCAGGCTGAGAGCGGCGCGTACTGTTGCCATTATACAGTTTCGTAAATGACCATATACTCTACGGTCATGTTTACAGCACTTGTGTCGATGTCAATATCGTTAGCTCCATCCCAAGGGAAGAAAGCCCAGTCTCCTGCATACAATCTACCGAGAACAACATTGGTAGCGCCTACCTCGATGTTCACATACTCAGCAGCGGTGCTGCTCAAGTTTTTAACGTAAACCTTAGCGGCAATAGGTGTGGTAAAGTCAGCAGCTGCGATCAAGTTATAAGCTGTTTGAGCCGTAGCAAAAGACTTTCTAGAAACGCCAGTGGTTTCTTCCATGCCTGTAGCCGTTCCAGCTTTAGTGAGTGTAGCTGTAGTAGACAGCGCAAGAGCGTCACCAGTCAGGTCAGCGCTCGAAAGTGTAAGTGTTGCAGTGGTTGTAGCCATTATTGTTAGTTATATGAATGCAAATATAGCAATAATTTATTACCTGAATCTCGCGGTCTTTTTCTTGATATTGTCAGGCTGAGCAACGAACTGCTTACCTTTTCTATTGCCAGCTGCTTTGGCGCGATTGGTTGCGGCTTTTTCAGATGATGATAGTGCTCGCCATGCCGCGTCGGGCAGGTATCTTCTTTTACCTTCTGATTTCTTCCCGCTAGAAGTTCTCCACTTCTGTCTGGTCCAATCCTTAAGGCTTTGCTGTGATTTCTTAAGTTTCATCAGCTCGTATACCCTCCCCCAGCTTTTTTGTACTCTGAGGCAACCATCTGTGCTTTACGGGCAGACCACTGGCCTGGGCGTCCACCCTTGGATCCCGCCTTGATTCTTTCGAATATGCGCTTACGCATTCCTGGCTTGGTATAGTTGCCAGCCTCATTTACGCGAGACTTCTTAACTCGAACTTTCCCGCCTTTCCCATATTTAGAAGCAGTAGGGTAGCCTTTACCTATTTCCTTTTCAGCTTGTTTAAGCTCTTTCGCTCTAGACCCAAGGAATCCAACCAAGGCTCCATAGTCTTGAGCTGTCAGGTAGTTTCTGTCCTCTTTAGATAGGTTTTTGTATTTAGGATCAGGCATGGCTTACGAGTTTAAATTTCGCTTCTTTAACAGCGCTAGGATGTGGAGCGTAATCTCCTTTCATAAGGAAGTATCTACCCCGATCCACCATCCAATGATAACCAGAAGGTGCTGGAACAGACTTAGTAGCGCTGCTAATGTTGAGTTTCCCACCTTTATTCTGCTTTACTGTATTCATGACCCTTTCACCCACTTTTTGCTAGGTGATTTAGTCTTGCTTGGGGACCACTTCACTTTGTCTGCCCAGTAAGCTGCGCTCGACGGTCCTTTAGCAATATTCTTCCTGTGCCTGCTTTTAAACGCCTTACGTTGCCCAGCGGTTTGATTAGTCTTTACCCCAGCTTGACCGAATCTAATAATCTTAACCTTACCGTCCACACGAGTTGCGACAATATGAGAGCTGTCACCGCTCGTAGAGCGCTTGGGTCTATTGAGCCCAGAAAGCCCAAATCTCTTTAGCTTTTTCTTTTCAGCTTCAGTCATAAGGCAAAGATAATAAAAACAAAATTAGGGCTTTATACCGTATTCTCCAATGGGTATGTCAATCGTGACTTGTGTTCCATCTGGATTGACGTAAGTCATTTGCCGTGCTTCTGTAACGTCCCATGTTTTATAGGTAGCATAATACACTCCGTCAATTTCTTCACACTCATTAATTGACTCTTGGTCATAAATAAAGTCAACATGCGGGAGTCGGCTATCTTTCCACCCCTCCAAGAAATCGGTGTCTTCAGACACAGCTACTCTGTATTGATTACTTTTAATCATTATCCTGCTGCTATTACATTCAGGCGCTGAAACGCCGCTGTTACTCCTGATCTAATTTCTATCCAAAGTTGATTGGACGTTGAATCAAACGTAGGTTTAAGTTGCTGACTGTCTTGACCGCCCATATAAAGCGTCCCAGATTTAATTGCAATTCCTAATAGATTACCTGAACTTCCAGC